>JAEAMF010001064.1_pt1 | contig 23202 bp, 16 predicted proteins | sample 8958721 | NCBI WGS metagenome assembly JAEAMF01 (sample SAMN16933255, study PRJNA681124) | bioreactor sludge metagenome | isolation source: anaerobic bioreactor treating anionic surfactant - SDBS | place: India: Bengaluru | collected 2019-02-28
CTTGCCGAACTCCTCGGAATTCAGGAACTCCTCGGTCAGCGGGTGCCCGGCCAGGTGCAGCACGTTGCCCTTGCCGTCCTTGACCGGCGCCGCCGCCTTCTGGTCCTTGAGGATTTCGCGCAGCCGGGCGTTGCGCCGCTCCTGGAGAAACTGCTTGCGCAGTTCGAAGGCGCGCTCCGCCTCGGCGGTCCGGTCCTTTTCGAGACGGCGCGACAGCCCGTCGCCCAGCTTGCGGGACAGGATTCGGCGGCTGACCACGACGCCGTAGACGCCCGGGTCGACGCGCATCGAAGTGTCCTTGACGTTCGACGCCTTCTCGCCGAAAATCGCGCGCAGCAGCCGCTCCTCGGGCGTGAACTCGGTCTCGCCCTTGGGCGTGATCCGGCCGACCAGGATGTCGTCCGGCCCGACCTCGGCGCCGACCCGGATCACCCCGAACTCGTCGAGGTTGCGAAGGTCTTCCTCGGTCGCGCCCGGGATATCGCGGGTGATTTCCTCGGGCCCCAGCTTGGTCTCGCGGGCCTGGATCTCGAACTCGAGGATCTGGATCGAGGTGAACGCGTCCTCGCCCAGGAGTTTCTCCGAGACGACAATCGCGTCCTCGTAGTTGTAGCCGCGCCAGGGCACGAATGCGACAAGGATGTTCCGGCCCATGGCGAGCTGGCCGTCCTGGGTCGCCGGTCCGTCGGCCAGCAGGTCGCCGCGCTTGACGTGGTCACCGACCCGCACGACCGGGCGCTGCGACAGGCAGGTGTACTGGTTCGACTTCTTGTACTTCTGCAGCCGGTATTCGACCAGCCCGGTTTCGGTCCGGACCACGACCTTGCGGGCGTCCACTTCGGTGACGACGCCCGGGTCCTTGGCCAGCACCACCAGGCCCGACTCGGAGGCGAACTTGCCTTCGACTCCGGTCCCGACCAGCGGCTTCTCGGGTAAGAGCAGCGGCACCGACTGGCGCTGCATGTTCGAACCCATCAGCGCCCGGTCGGCGTCGTCGTGTTCGAGGAACGGCACCAGGATTGTCGACGGCGAAAACAGCTGCCGGGGCGAAACGTCCATAAAGTCCACTTGGTCGGGTGCAACCGTCAGCACGTCGCCCTGCCGGCGGCAAATGACCTCGTCCTTCACGAACCGGTTGTCCGCGGTCAGGTCCGAGTTGGCCTGAGCGATGGTGTAGCGCTCCTCCTCTTCGGGGTTGAGGTACACTTCCTTGCCCTTGCCGACCACGACCAAGCCGTTGCGCACCGGCCAGTACGGCGAAGTGATGAACCCGAACTTGTCCACCTCGGCGTAGGTCGACACCGTCGAAATCAGGCCGATGTTCGGGCCTTCCGGCGTCTCGATCGGGCAGACCCGGCCGTAGTGCGAGTAGTGGACGTCGCGGACCTCGAAGCCCGCGGTCTCGCGCGTCAGGCCGCCCGGCCCGAGCGTCGAGATGCGGCGCTTGTGGGTCAGTTCGGCCAGCGGGTTGGTCTGCTCCATGAACTGGCAGAGCTGGCTCTGGGTGAAGAACTTCAGGATGGCGTTGGCCACCACCCGGGTGTTGACCAGCTCGGTCGGATTCAGGTGGGCGTCGTCGATGAAGGCGGCGCGCTCCCGGATGTTCTGGGCGAGCTGCATCAGCGCGACGCGGAACTGGTTCTCGAGCAGCTCGCCGCACTGCTTGACGCGGCGGTTGGCGAGGTGGTCGACGTCGTCGGCCTGGATGCGCACCTGCTCGACCAGCGGCTCGTAACCATGCTTGGTCAGCGTCCGGCCCACCGCCTGGCCCTCGCCCTCGCTGGCGTAGACCAGCTCGAGCTTGGCCAGCCGCTCGTGCCAGAAGTGCATACCCGGCTCCTGGTCCTCGGCCTTGAGCGCCTTGAGGGCTTTGTTGCGTTCCTCGGCGTCCTTGATGGCGACCGTTATCCGTGTCTGCCGGCCGTCGCCCGCGAACTTCAAGAGCCGGTCGAGGATGGCGAAGACGTCGGACTTCAATAGACCGGTCTCGGTCTGCGGCACCTTGAGCATCAGCCGGCGGTTGAGCTTGTACCGGCCGACCTCCGACAAGTCGAACCGCCGCGGGTCGAACAGCATCCCGAGGATGACGTTCTCTGCGACCTCGATCGAGTGGGGCGCGATCGACCGCAGCCGGTAGTAGATCTGCTTGATCGCGTCTTCCTTCGACTCGGCCCGGTCCGACTTGATGGTATTGGCCAGTATCTCCGCGCCCGGCAGGTCGCCGTTGATCACCGCACCCTCGGTTATGCCCTTGGTGTGCAGGAACTCCACCAGCCCGTCGGTCACGAACTCGCCCGCCTTGGCGAAGACCGTCTGACCGTCCTCGCCCTTGATCGTCTTGGCGAAAATCTGGCCGGGCACCAGCTTCTTCTGCTCGACCGGGAACAGCTTCTCGATCAGCTCCTCGTGGGTGAAGCCCAGCGACTGCATGAAGGTGGCGGCCGAGATCCGGCGCTTGCGGTCGAGCAGCACGACCATCGAATTGTGCTTGTCGACCACCACCTCGAACCACGCGCCGCGCAGCGGCACGAGCAGCGCCGAGTACTCGCTGCCCTCCTCGGACAGGTAGAGACCGGGCGCGCGGTGCAACTGGGCGACCACCACCCGCTCGACGCCGTTGATGATGAACGTCCCGTTGACGGTCATCCACGGCATCTCGCAGAAGAACACCTCCTGCTCGACGATGTCGGTCACCCGGTCCGTCTCCTGGCCGAACTCCTTGCGGACCATCCGGAAGACGACCTTCAGCGGCAGCGCGTAGTTGACGCCCCGGGCGATCGCCTCCTCGGGCGAGTACTTGGCCTCGCCGAAGTTGTAGCCGATGTACTCGAGCCGGAAGTTCTTATGGACGTCCTCGATCGGGAACGTCTCCCGCAGGACGCCCTCCAGTCCCTCGGGCTTACGCTGGTCGGGCGCCGCCTCGAACTGGACGAAGTCGCGAAAGGAGTTGAGCTGGAGCGACAGCAGATTCGGAATCTCTAAGAAGGTGCCGGCCTTAGAGAAATCCTTCTGCTGCATCCTACTTTACCTCGACTTTGGCTCCGACTTCCTCGAGCTTGGCCTTGATCTTGTCGGCCTCTTCCTTGGTCGCATTCTCCTTGACCGTGCTCGGCACGTTGTCGATGATATCCTTGGCTTCCTTCAGGCCGAGCTGGGTGACCGCCCGGAGTTCCTTCAGGACCTGGATCTTCTTGTCGCCGACCGACTGCAACGTGACGTGGAACTCGGTCTTCTCCTCGGCCGGGGCCGCCGCCGCCGCGCCGCCCGCGGCCGGGGCCGCCACCGCGGCCATCATCGGCGCGCCGGTGATACCGAACTTGTCCTTCAGTTCCTTGACGAGCTGCGCCAGTTCCGTAACCGTCAGCCCTTCGACCAGTTCCATTACCTGCTGGACTTTGCCTTCTGCCATTGTTCCTCCATGAACACGCAAACGGACTCTTCTAGACGTCTTTTAGAAGCAGCAATTGCCTTCATCAACTCGCCTGCCCGGTTGTCAGGCCGCCGGCGCCGGTTCGGCCGGTGCCGGCCGGTCCTTGAGCTGGTCGAGCACGTACACCAGGTCGCCGAGCAGCCGCTCGAGCGACAGCCCCAGGTCCCAGATGGGCGCGGCCAGCGCGCCGACCAGCTGCCCGCGCAGCTCGTCCTTGGTCGGCAGGCTCGCCAGGAAGTCGAACCGCTCCGCCGGGTAGACCACGCTGTCGAGGTAGGCGCCCTTAACCTTCAGCGCCTCGAACTTCCTGGACAGTTCCTTCATCGCCCGGGCCGGGGCGGCCGGGTCCTCGCCGGCCAGCACGAGCGACGTCGGGCCGCGCAGGAACGCGGACAGGTCGGCGGTCACGCCCGCCTCGGCCGTCGCGCGCTTGGCCAGCCGGTTCTTTACGACTTGGACGCCGGCGCCGGTCTCGCGCAGCCGCCGACGGACGGTGTTGAAATCGTTGGCCGTCACCCTGGTGAAATCCACAAAGTACAGCGCCGTCGCCCGGCCGACCTTGGCCTTGAGCTGCTCAACGCTGTCGATCTTCTCCTGCTTCGGCATCGCTATGCCCCTTTCTTGGCGGTCTCCAGGTCGCGCAGGTCGACACTCACGCCCGGCCCCATCGTCGACGACAGGGTGACCTTCCTGATGTACTGGCCCTTGGCCGATGCCGGCTTGGTCCGGCTGATTTCGTTCATGAACGCCCGGACGTTCCCGGCCAGCTGCTCGGCGCCGAACGACGCCTTGCCGACCAGCGCGTGGACGTTACCCGACTTGTCGGTGCGGTAGTTGATGCGGCCGCCCTTCAGCTCCTTGACCGCCGGCCCGACGTCGAACGTCACCGTCTTGGTCTTGGGCGACGGCATCAGGCCCTTGGGCGCCAGGATCTTGCCCAGCCGGCCGACGACCGGCATCGTGTCGGGCGTGGCCACCGCCATGTCGAAATCCAGCCAGCCCGCCTGGATCTTCTGGACCAGGTCCTCGAAACCGACGTATTCGGCCCCGGCCGCCTTGGCCTCGTCCGCCTTGTCGCCCTTGCAGAACACCAGCACCCGCACCGTCTTGCCGGTGCCGGCCGGCAGCCCGACGGTGCCGCGCACCAGCTGGTCCTGCTTCTTCGGGTCGATGCCGAGCCGGATGGCGATATCCACCGACTCGTCGAACTTGGCGGTCGCCCGGGCCTTGACGATGGTAATCGCCTCATCGAGGGTATGCTGGCGCTGGACGTCGTAGCCGTCCGCCGCCGCGCGGAAGCGCTTCGAGTGGCTCATTGCTCCTCCACCGTCAGCCCCATCGTGTTGGCCGTGCCCTCGATGATCTTCATCGCCGCCTCGACCGTCTGGGCGTTGAGGTCCGCCATCTTCCGCTCCGCTATCTCGCGCACCGCTTTTCGGCTGACGACCCCGACCTTGGCACGGTTGGGTTCGCCCGACCCCTTCGCCAGGCCCGCGGCCTGCTTCAGGAGTACCGACGCGGGCGGGCTCTTGGTTACGAACGTGAACTTCCGGTCCGCGTACACCGTCAGCACAACCGGGATCACCATGCCGGGCGTCTCTTTGCGGGTGGCCTCGTTGAAAGACCGGATGAACTCCGCGATGTTGACGCCATGCTGGCCCAGGGCGGGCCCGACCGGCGGTGCCGCGGTTGCCTGGCCGGCCGGGATCTGAAGTCGCACGACCGCAGCAACCTTCTTAGCCATTGCTCGCTCCTCCTGGAATCGAGTTTGCGCGCGGGCACGCGGCCGGTCGGACCCCGGGCCGCGGCGCTCGCACCTGGTATTCCATTGCTGTTATATCGGCTGCACGTCCAGGAAGTCGAGGTCGATCGGCGTGGGACGACCGAAAATCGTCACCATGACCTTGACCCGCCGGCGCTCGGCCGAAATGTCCTCTACCTGGCCGGTGAACCCGGCAAACGGTCCCTTCGTAACCTTGACGTTCTCGCCCTTCTCGAACGGCGCCTCGGGCTCGGCGCGCTCGCGGCCGCGCTCGATCTGGTCGAGCATCGACGTCACCTCGTCCTCGGACAGCGCCGCCGGCTGGTTGTTGCTGCCGAGCAGCCGCGACACGCCCGGGATCGAGTTGACAAGCGTCAGGCTCTCCTCGCCCGGCTCCATCTCGATGACGATGTAGCCCGGGTACAGCCGCCGCTCCTCGGCGACGAGCTTCGACTTGCGCACCCGCGTCACCTTCTCGGCCGGCAGGATAATCCGGCCGAACAGGTGCTTGAGGTTGCCCACCTCGACCGCCTTCTCGAGGAGCTCCTTCACCCGCCGCTCACGGCCGGTGTAGGTGTTGACGACAAAGAACTTCATGCCCGGGGTCGGCCGGCTACCTCAGCACCAGGCCGAGCAGCCGCGAGAAGACGAAGTCGAATATGCCGATGAAGACGGCCAGCACCGCCGAAAAGACGATGACGACCAGCGTCGTCGTCAGCAGCTCGCGGCGCTTGACCCACGACACCTTCCTCAGTTCGGCAAAGACCTCAACCAGGTAGTTCTTAACTCGTTTAAATATGCTCATTAGTTACCTACAGGCCAGGAGGGACTTGAACCCCCAACCTACGGATTTGGAGTCCGCCGCTCTGCCATTAGAGCTACTGGCCTACTTGACCTCTTTGTGGGAAGTGTGCTTCCGACAAACAGGGCAGTACTTCTTTAATGTCAGCCGTTCGGTCTGCTTCTTCTCCTTGGCCGTGTGGTAGTTGCGGTTCTTGCAGTCCCCGCAGGCCAGAATCAGCTGGACCCGCATCGGCCCTACTCGATGACCTGGACGACGGTGCCGGCCCCGACCGTCCGGCCGCCCTCACGGATGGCGAACTTGGAGTTCTGCTCCAGTGCCACCGGGGTAATCAGCTCGATTTCCATCGTGATGTGGTCGCCGGGCATGACCATCTCGACGCCCGCCGGCAGCTGGACCGAGCCGGTGACGTCGGTAGTCCGGATATAGAACTGCGGCCGGTAGCCCGGGAAAAACGGGGTATGCCGCCCGCCCTCGTCCTTGGTCAGCACGTACACCTCGGCCTTGAACTTCTTGTGGGGCTTGATCGATCCCGGCATGGCGACGACCATCCCGCGCTGGACCTCTTCCTTCGCCACGCCGCGCATCAGGAGACCGACGTTGTCGCCCGCCCGACCCTCGTCCAGGATCTTGCGGAACATCTCGATGCTCGTGCAGACGAACTTGTCCTGCTTGCCGAACCCGATGATCTCGACTTCGGTGTTGGGCTTCAGCACGCCGCGCTCGACGCGGCCGGTCAGCACCGTGCCGCGGCCGGTGATCGAGAAGATGTCCTCGACCGGCATCAGGAACGGCTTCTCGGTTTCGCGCACCGGGTCCGGGATGAAGTCGTCAAGCGCTTGGACCAGCTTGATGATTGACTCCTCGGCCACGGGGTCGCCCTGCAGCGCCTTGATCGCCGAACCGCGGATGATCGGCGTCTTGTCGCCCGGGAACTCGTACTTCTTCAGGATGTCGCGGATCTCGAGTTCGACCAGGTCAATAATGTCCGGGTCGTCGACCAGGTCGATCTTGTTCAGGTATACGACGATGGCCGGGACGTTCACCTGCAGAGCCAGCAGCACGTGCTCGGTCGTCTGCGGCATCGGGCCGTCGGCCGCGGACACGACCAGCACCGCGCCGTCCATCTGTGCCGCGCCGGTAATCATGTTCTTGATGTAGTCGGCGTGACCCGGGCAGTCAATGTGCGCGTAGTGACGCTTGACGCTCTCGTACTCCTGGTGCGAGACGGCGATTGTGAGGATCTTGGTCTCGTCGCGGCGGCCATGGGCCTCGGACGCCTTCGCCACCTCGTCGTACGACTTGAACTTCGCCAGGCCCTTCTTCTCGAGCACCTTGGTGATCGCCGACGTCAGCGTCGTCTTGCCGTGGTCGACGTGACCGATGGTGCCGACATTCACGTGCGGCTTCGTACGGGCAAACTTTTCCTTCGCCATCTTTCGGTCCTCCTTAAGGCAACTTAGTTTTCAGACAAGTACGAGTGCTTACCCTGCGCCGAAACAAGCCCACGGCCGGAGTTGAACCGGCGACCACTTCCTTACCAAGGAAGTGCTCTACCGACTGAGCTACATGGGCGTTTGCGGACTGTCGTGTATTATATGTCCAACCTACGGTCTGTCAATGACTAATTGGCCCGGAGCACCGGCCGTTCCGGCAACTGCCGCCGGACCGGAAACGCGTCACGGTGCCGATGGGCTAACTGGTTGTCGGCAAGTAAGTTACCGGTCAGACGGACAGCCGGAAAGCGGGCGAAGGGAATCGAACCCTCGCAAACAGCTTGGAAGGCTGTTGTGCTACCGCTACACCACGCCCGCAGGGGTGCCGGCCCAAAGGGCAACAACCGGTAGTGGACGGGGAAGGATTTGAACCTCCGAAGGCATAAGCCAGCAGATTTACAGTCTGCCCCCTTTGGCCACTCGGGAACCCGTCCGGAGAACAAACTCAGCCGACAGAGGGATTCGAACCCCCGACCTGAGGTTTACAAAACCACTGCTCTACCAACTGAGCTATGTCGGCGTCGCGTCGCGGACCGCCGCCGACGCGGCCTCAAATATAACCCGAAAACCCGACCGGTCAAGACTATGAGGCCGTTCAGAGCCGATGCAGAGCTTCCACTAAGGCACGAAACCCACGAAACTGATGGGCATGGACGGATAGCAGGACATCACCGGGCAGGTGTGGTGCGTCCGAGATGGTCCGAGACGTGTAACTGACCGGGGTTCGAGGAGTCTCTCCTTCGTGCACTGGAAACTGCATCGGACGCAGCACGTGTTTAGGAACTGCGCCGGGCGCAGCACGTGGCTTCCTCTGCAATCATCCGCCTGCCGGCTACTGTGGCGAATGCTTCACGCGATACAGCCGGCCGGCGCGCGAACGGCCGTCGGCTTACGGCTCACGGCCTGCAGACCTGCATGCTGTCTACCGTCAACCACATTCTGTCCTCTCGGCGTCTTGGCCTTGGGCAACTGCTCGTGCAGAGCCTACCCCTTCGAGTTCCTCAGGGCAAGCCCTGAGCCTGCCGAAGGGTCGAGCGTTCTTCCACTCATCGCTCATCGTTCAGCACTCGTCGCTTGTGCATGCGCCTCGCCATCGCTCAAGAAGAACGAGAAGTGTCCTTCACTACAGGCGTTGCCACTCGTCAATCCGTTGCCGACCTTGCAGTCTTCGGCTCCATATTAGCCCAGTCGTGATATCCCATCTGGACATACCTGTCGCGGATGCGCTTGCCGATCGGTCTGGCGCTATCACCACTGTCCAGCAGGTACTGGACCATGTCCTTGATGTGGCTCAGGTCATAGGCAGGCGCGGCCGCATTCACCACGGCCTCCAGAACACCCCCGAAACGCTCTGAGACCTCGGGACGTCTGTCTCGGTCCTTGAGCAGCCACAGCGCCTCGACGAGGTCAATGGCGTCCGCCCCGGGTCGCGTGTACCTTGCTAGTATCTTCAGTCTCCCAGCAGACTCATCATCGAGCGTTGGCAGGAAGATGCAGAGCTTTGCGGCCGCTGATGCTACAGCCTTATCAGCGTCGCTGGGCTGGTCAGCAAGCAATGGTAACACGTGGTCACACAGTGCATGCCAGACCGCGAGTACCCTCTTTCTAGCCTTCTCCAATTCCGAATCTGCAGTCGGAGCGGCATCACGCTCGGGCTTGCCCCACAGGGAGTCTCTGCCCCGCCAGAAGAAGTCAATGACGTCTTGCGCCTTGTCGGGTGACCACTGGGTCAACACAGCATCCATGAGACCACCCTTGCCGAGATTGTCAAGTTCTCTGAGATACGCAACGCAAACAAGCTCAATGAGCCTGCGGTTGGAAGTCTCGTCTAGGCCCGATTCGGTTAGCGCCCGGCGCAGATGCGGCTCCATGGCCCGATGCACTTCAATCTCAATGTCACCCCGAAACAGGTAGCCATAGACGAAAGACGACCAAGGTTTCTCATTCGGCAGTTCCTTGAATGCGTTCACTCTCCCAAGCGCCCATTCCCAGTTGAGGAAGCGGAAATTGTAGAGGTAGTACCCAAACAGAACATAGGCATCCGTGTCGTTCTGCGAGAAGGATGACTCAAAGGCCGTCTGAAACTCGATGGGCCACTTCGCCGCATCGGACAGCAATCCGTCCCGCAAGAGCCTACCTGCTCTCAACGCGACAATGACCATTGCCCGTAGCAGCTTTCCCCGGGTCGAGTTGTACGCTGAGGTGAGAGGGTCGTGGAGGTCTCCCTGCTCGCGGGCCCGGGTCTTGCCGAACCAGGCAACCAGCAGGTTCCGTGCGTCGGGCAGGAGACTGGGGTCAAACGAGTGCTCGTCCTGCCTGGCACCGTCCTCGATGAGGTCAGCAGCCATCCCGATCACCGTGAACGGCTCGGTGCCGTAGTGCTCTCCCTTGAACACCCATTTCCCGGACCAGAACTCGTCTGGTGCGGTGTAGTTCTTCAGGAATGCGACAACGGGCTGCAAGTCGTACAGGGTGCGGGCTTTCCAGGCATCCATCAGACCCCAGACGATGTGCGCAGCAAAGGGGTACTTGGTCTGGCTCAGGGCGCCGAGCTTAGCTACAAAGCCCGCCGGGTCTGCAGAGACCGCCTTCCTCAGCGAGTCACACAGGCCTTCAAGTGTAGGGCCGTTCCAAGGGTCGGCGGGAACGAACGTGTCTAGGAAACCAGCCAGCGTCGGGCCATCCATGTCTTGTATCTCTGCTGGGCTGCGCGGTGAAGGCCCTGGCCCCGCTCTGAACTGGATTCTGAACGGCGGCTGCGGCGTTCTGTCAGCCCCTGTTATACGTCGGTATTCCGAGTAGCGAGGCGAGAAAAAAGGGTCGGCCGTCAACACGCTATACCATTCCTGCTTCCACTCGGCTACCATATCCTCGGGGAATGGTCCGCCTGCCGTGGTTGGGCCCCTGCCTTCCTCAATGGCATCCCCAAGCGTCTGTTTTTGGTCCTTGTCGAAAGCAGCAATGTGGTTAGACAGTAGCCGTTGCAGTTCGACTCGGCAGCTCGACCATTCCAGCCACTCTCTGAGGTGCTCTCGGTCAAGCACGGCAAAGAACTGATGTTTGAGCGCATCCCAGTGGGCGTCCACAACGTGGAACGCCAATCGTCTGAAAACAGGGTAGGGATAGGACTGCCCCAGCAACGCTGCAACCGTCTTGCTGCATTCTGCAGGGTTGCCCTCGACGAGTCCAGCCAGCAGTTCGCGGGCGAGGTATGCGTATATCAGCTCAGGGTCATCGTCGCCCGTGTTGGGTCCACTCGCGATGTCGGGTAGCCAAATCAGAGACACGTCATCACCCCGAGATTCACTCTGCTGCTGGTCTGCAAGGACCGCTCTCAATCGCCTGGCCGTCAGCAGTAGCGGCATCCGGCCGCAGTTCTTGCCTATCTCCAGCGCAAGCCGTTTGTGGATGTACTTGTCAACCAAGAAGTAGGGTTCGACCGCGGTCTTTGCTACTCGACTCCGGTTTCGGTATGCCAGACGCTTCTCCCCGGGCACATCAACCCACTTGAATGCGGTAGTCCAAGCGAAGAGCCTCTCTACCTTCGGGCAGCCAGGGAGCCCTTCGAGTAGGAACTTGGGTATCAGTTTGGTGATCACTTCCACTCCGACAAAGTGCCCCCCGTAAAGGGTGTCAATCCACATCGGCACATGCTCGAGTGCCCCGAAATCAACAGAATCAGGTGGCAAAGCCGCCAGCATCTGCACGAAGAAATCCCAGGTGTGATAGTTACCACTGGCCGGACCGAGTTTCCTGCTCCGCTCGGATACGTCACGGATGAGGGAAAGCACTTCGACCGTCAGTTCCTGGTCATTCTGCTCTGTAGCGATACGCGACAGGCCTAGGAGAAATGGAAGCACAATCCAAAATGGAACCGTGGCATACCGTTCGGCATCTCCCTGTGGGACAGGTGCCTGCTCCGCGGAGAAAAGCGATGGAACCGCTTCCCTCAACTTCCGGTACCAGCTAATGTCGGGTTGTTCTGCAAGCTTCCGCAGGAGATATGCCATCGCTGAAGGATTGCTCCGCGCGGCGGCGAGCGCTGCCTCTTTCTCGGGTGTCCAGTTCACGTGAATGCCAACTGCACTGTCCGGATGTCAGCTACCACCGACTTGTCACGGGCCTTCACCTGCTTTGCCCAAGCATCTAGAACAAACGCCAACTGGCGATAGCCGAGACGGGATATTGAGAAGGGAATCATCTCTACGGCCACTTCGCTGAAATAGTCCTGTAGGGCATCACACAGGTGCAGGTCCTCTCCGTAGAGCGGATAGAGCATAAAGTGCCGTGACTGCTCGTCCGTGTTGATCTCCTGTTTGCGCCTGAATAGGAAATCGAGCACCTCCACTTCCTCCAAGCCATAGCCAACGAATAGCACCGTCCATTCCCTGAACACCCTTATCAGCAGCTTCGCCAAGGGGGAGTCGGGGGCATATCGTCTCGCATAGTCTGCTTTCGTTACTACCATCCTGTCGATATCGGATACACTTCCATGGATGTGCAGGACATGACCTGCCCGGAGGTTTCCTTCGTTCAGGTCCGCCTCGGCATCGTAGGCCAGAATGCGCACCTGCGAGCCGAGTGCTGTATCTGCACCGGTAGTGACGACCCGTGGACGGGAAATGCCCTCGCATAGGCTTCGGTCGTAGTTCGTGGTCAGGTAGGCCGTATTGAGTGATTGGAGCGAGCTTGTGACGTCTGGCACATCCCGCGCACGTCCAGTCCCGGTCGGAACCAGCAACCCGGCAAGTTCCTCTCTTGAAAGGCCCTCGCCACTGGGTCCGTGAAGGCAGAAAGACAATATCTGCCGCGGGTCTTTGAACCTCGTTCGAACCGATTCACACCAGTAGTCATTCTTGATCTTCTCTGCGAGCTTCTTCAGAGCGGCTCCTGCCCATTCCTCCCACGACGGGAAGCCAAGCAGACGCGATACCCCTGCCCCCACAAACACCGCCAGCCTGCCGTCTTCCTCAGCCGCTCTCCGAATCTGCGCCGGGATCTCAGGTATCTCTGGTATACCTTGGGTCATACCTCTGCCCATGTCGATGGGAGACGGATGATACACGGCGACTTCACTCCACCCTCCACCTTGTCTCAAACAGCTTCTTCATCTCGACCTTCTGGGCGATTTGGGCTTCGAAGCGGCAAGTTGACACGGCCGGGTCAGTTCCCAAGCCCAATACTGCGCGTGGAAGTCGGAGTGGCGCGGAAAGAGCAACACGACCTCCAAAGCGGGCTCCATGGCCCGTCAGTGTATGCAGTCAGCCGGACTGAGTCAAGCAGCGGCGGCGAAGCTACCAGCTCAAGCCGCCAGCCCAGGCCCGAGCCGGCGGACCAGGGTCGCCCCTCAGGGTGAACGCCGCCCTCACGGCGCGGGTATGGAGAAGACCTCCCAGCGAATCGCGGTGAGGACCTTCTGGTCCAGCCCGCGCAGGCGCCACTTCTCCAACAGCACCTGGGCCGCCAGCTTCAGGCTGTCGCCCGAGATGTTGCGCTTGCGCGACAGCTTGTAGAGCTGGCGCGCGTAGTTGAGATACGGTATGTAGAGAATGGTCTGCACGCCCTGCGCGTTGAGCGTTTCCTTGGTCTTGAGCTCCATGGCGTACAGGTCGGCCACCGCTTCCTGGTAGCGCCGGACCATGTCCGGCTTCAGGTCGTCGAGCGTGGCCTTGATGCGGTCGGTGTTGTACTTGGCCACCCATTGGGCCACACGCTTGGTCGGGTCTGACATCGTCGCCCTCCAGTAGTTTCCCGCACTTCCGGCCCGCGCTGCCCGGTTCTCCATCACAAAACTGCGCTTCATGAGCAGTCTTGAGCCTGCTAAGATGCTACTCCCGCGCTGCCCTAAGTCAATCTGCCAAAATCCTGCAGAAAAGCTTACATCATATGCCACTCAACACCCAATCATCTGCTCACTAACTCTCTATAGGTGAACGAATTAGCCGCTCGCACCCATCCACTGACCTGACTACTCCATCTACACCCACCCAACTACCCGGGGAACTGTTCCCCCATCAGCTCCCCCACCTAATATCTAACCTGTCATATCATCAGTTCCCTGACTTATCTAAACGATTGGTCACAGGTCAGTTATCCACATAGACCGGTAACAGAATCAGCATGCATATACCCTCTCTGTTCATCGAATCGGCACAGGTATTGTTCTGTAGTTTGTTCTTTGGTCTGACCGCTGGCTTGTCCGTTGGACTGGTCTCTAGACAGTAGGACGACTAGTTCGCCGGTAAGTCTACCGATTGTAGATGCATTTGCATCCCCATCCCCTACCGCGGTTTTGGATGACTAGTTCGCTGGACTGCGACTAGCAAACCGGGGCGCGGATGCGCCCCGGTTGGTGTATTCGGTCCGCGCGCTAGCGCTGGACCACGAGTTTGGCACTGGTCGAGACCTGGCCGGCGTCGAGGCGGACGAGGTAGACGCCCGCGCTCAGACCTCTGAGGTCCAGCGCCATTGAAGATTCCAGATTGCCGATTGAAGATTGCCGGAGCACTGTCCGTCCGGCCACGTCGAGGACAGTGACATTCACCGGCCCGGCTTTGGGCAGGCTGTAGCTCAGCGTCGCCCATCCCCCGGAGAGCGGGCTGGGCGAAACGCGCATTACGCCGTACGCTGTACGCTCTACGCCGGAGGCGACTCCGTCCCTGGCTTGAGGCTTGAAGCTTGAGGCTTGAGGCGTCGGCACGACGTACCGCCAAAACTCGAACGTCTTGTTACCTTTGAAGGCAAAGAACGTACCCGCGCCGTAGCCCGCCAGGTCGCCGCCGCCCTTCACCCGCTTCTTCTTCATCGTCGTGCCGAATGACGGGATGGTATCCATCTCGGTCCAGTTGGTGTCGGCGGCATCGTAGCGGAAGAACTGGTTGGTGTTGCCGCCTTTGAGCGCGTAGAGGCTGCCTGAATACCAGGCCCCGGCGCCGCCGTCCTTCGACTTCTTGGCCTTGATGTCTCCGCCGTGCATACCCATCACCGGCATGCCCTGCGCCGCGGTGGTCGCCTGCCAGGCCTGGCTCACCAGGTCGTATTTGAACATGTAGTGCCGGGTCTTCTCGGTATTGGTGTACTTCGACTGGTGCGCGTAGAGCGTCCGGTCGCCGTCGTACGCGAGGAACGAACCGGCGTTGTACTTCGGCGCGACGCCGTAAGGCGCGTTGGCCAGCGTGTCCCAGAACCCGGTCCGGGTATTGAACCGGTAGAACTCGGTGCGGTACCCTTTGAGCAGGTACACCCAATCCGTATCTCCCGCCCCTTCCACATAGGCCAGGTCGTTGCCGCCTTTGACCTTTTTGCCGTCCGGACCCTCGGGCACGTCCGGCAGCCTGGTCCAGGAATCGCTGGCGATGTTGTACTTCCAGAACCCGAGGGTGTTGTTGCCCTTGGTCATGTAGACGTACCGGCCGCCGTCCGACACCGCGTTGCTGCCCTTCTTGGGCGGCTTGGCCCGGCCACCTTCGTCCGCCGGGATGGACTCGAGCGTCGACCAGCGTCCGGAGTCGCCATTGACTGCGTCGTACTGCAGGAAGTTGCAGCTCTTGTTGCCCTTGGCCGCGTAGATGAGCACCCGGCCGTCGGACTCGGGCTCGGCCGAGGCCAGCCAGCCGCCGTCTTTGACCGCGACCACGCCCGGCACCGGCGCTACTTCCTCCCAGCCCGAAGGCCAGATGGGCGCTTCGACCACGGTGAACTGGTTGGGCCCGGCGGTGTCGTTGCCCGGCCCGGCGTCGCCGGCCAGTTTCGAGAAAGCGGTCACGGTGTAGCGCCCGAGCGGGCCGGCGGTCCAGGGATGGGTCGCGAAGCGGAACTCGCGGGTCTGACCCGCACCCAGCGCGCTGACCTGTTCTTCTTCGTCGTACACCGGCGCGCCGGTGCTGTCCTCCAGCCGGACACCGACCATGAACGTCTCGCTGGCGCCGCCGAAGTTCTGCACCCTGACCCGGGGCAGCACGACGCGTCCCAGCACGACGCTGTCCGCCGGGTCAAAGATGGCGGTGCAGCCGACGTCGTGCATGACCGTTGACTGGATGGTGAAGTCGGCGTCGCTCGCATCCTCGCCCCGGCCCGCGGTGTTGATGGCGATGACCTTGACGCGCGCCCGGGTCGTCGGGTTGTTGGGCACGGTCCAGGCGTGGCTGTCCGCCGCGGCGCGCTTGAACTGGAAGCTCCAGCTCGCGCCGCCGTCGGTCGAGAGCAGCACCGAGTCGTTGACCGCCGGGCTGCCGGCGTGGATGGTGCGGATTGTCCGGACCGCACCGGTGGGCCAGACCTCGCCGCCGTTGGGCGCGATGACCGTCACCGCCGGCAGCGCCAGGATGGTGAAGTCGGCGTCGCTTGCGTCCTCGGCCATGCCCTGGTCGTTGATGGCCACGACCTTGACGCGCGCCTGGGTCGTCGGCGCGTCCGGCACCTGCCATTGATGGTTGTCCGCGGCCGCCTCCTTGAACTGGAACAGCCAGGTGGCGCCGCCGTCGGTCGAAAGCTCGACCGAATCGGTCACCGCCGGGCCGCCGCCATGGACGCAGCTGATGGTCCTGGTCTGGCCGATAGGCCAGACTTCTCCGCCGTTGGGCGCCGTGACAGAGACGGTCGGCGGCGCGACAATCGCAAAGTCCGCGTCGCTCTGGTCCTCGCCGCTGCCCTCGGAGTTGAGCGCGATTATCCGGATGCGCGCCCGCTCGGTCGGCAGGCTGGGCACGGTCCAGGTGTGGACGTTGGCCGCGGCCTCCTTGAGCTGGAACAGCCAGCTCGCGCCGCCGTCGGTCGAAAGCTCGATTGAATCAGTCTCCGCCGGGCTGCCGCCATGCTCGCAGGAAATCGTCTGGACCGAGTTCGCCGGCCAGACCTCGCCGCCGTTGGGCATGATGACAACGACCGTCGGCGGCTGGCTGATCGTGAAGTCGGCGTCGGACGCGTCCTCGGCCATGCCCTGGTTGTTGATGGCCACGACCTTGATACGCGCCTGCGTCGTCGGCAAGTTGGGCACGAGCCACGGGTGGCTGTTGGCCCCGGCCGCCTCGAACTGGAACAGCCAGGTGCCGCCGCCGTCGGTGGACAGGAATATCGAGTCGGTCTCGGCCCGGCCGCCGCCGTGCTCGCAGAGGATGGTCCGGGCCTGGCCGGCCGGCCACACTTCGCCGCCGTTGGGCGCGACCACGGTAACCGTCGGCGGCCTCGGCCGGCTCGCGGCCACGATGACGTCGTCGACGTACCAGCCGTCGTCGGTCACCGAGCCGTCGGACCGGAACCGGAAACGCAGCCGGCAGTCCGGGTTGCCGACGTACCGGTCAAGGCTGATGCGCACGGTGTCGTAATCCGGCCACGACCGGGACAGCCCGTCGTTGCTGCGGCGCAGGTCGGTCCAGGTGTTGCCGCCGTCCGAGCTGAACTCGGTGATGCAGGTGTCGTACCCGGCCTCGACGCGGTAGCGCTCGCTGTAGACGAGGAACGGCTCGCCGACCCCGACCAGGTTGATGGCGTCGGCCGCCGCCACCCAGGCGTCGGCGTTATTCTGGTAGTTGCCCGACTTCGAATCGGTCAGCAGGTGCGTTTCGCTCCACGCGACCGGCCGGGTCGGCGGCAACGTCGGGCTGGGCCAGGTCGGCGGCAGTTGCCGCGTCGTGTCCCATTCCCCGCCCGCGCCGCCCCGCGTCCAGCTCGCCAGTCCCCAGTTGAAGTTATCGTTGACGCTGTACTCGTCCACGTCGGGCGGGTAGCAGTGGTAGAGCAGCGACGTCTGGTTGTTGCCGGCCGGCTCGACCGGTGTGGCGGCGGTGATGCTGAACGTGAACTCGATCGGCCCGGGCCGCTGGTTGGTGGGCGTGTAGTCGTCAAACTCGAACGTCGCGCTGCCCCCGACCGGGATGTCGGCGGCGAACTCCTGGGAAACCGGCGCGGTCATCATCGGCCGCGTCTCGGTCACCGCCAGCGTGATGGTACCGGCGCTGAAGTCGCGCGCGCCGACGTTCCGGACCGTGACCGCGAGCGCCAGCGGCCCGGTCGAGCTCGAGCCCGGCCCGGCGCCGTCCACGCGTTCGATGACCAGGTCCGGCATGTCGAGCGCGTAGTCGACCTAGACGTACGGCTGGTGGCTGCTGTTGCCCCAGCCATAGGCCGCGCCGTAGTACCAGCCCTGCTGCTCCGCGTCCCATTCGTGCACGCCGACCGCCCACCAGTCTTCGGCCAGCCGGTCCTGGAAATCGGTCCGCGCCTGCTCCGGCAGCTCGTAGTTGTTCCAGCCCGGCCAGGTGATGGACTGGTGCTGCGAATAGGGCGTACCCCGGGCTATCTCATCGTACAACTCGTTGGGCGGCAGCTGCACCGGGTCCGTCGCGACCGGCGTCAGGTTGTACCAGGGCTCGACCGCGTCGTAGCAGTACAGGTGGAATACCAGCCGGCTGACCTGGGCCTGGTCCGGTATGCTGCCGGTGTTGAACCGGGCCCACGCCCGGTACTGGTTGTCGGCACCGCCGACCCCGCCGGCAAACCGCAGGATGTCGTCGGAGAAGTACTGGGGCTCGCCGTGGTTGCCGTAGACCGTGCCGGTGTGAAACGGCTCGGGGTTGGGCGTGACGACTGTCCCGTCGAGGTTGTCCGGCTGCGGCGGCACCGTCCGCTTGCGCGCGGCTTCGGTCCGCGCGCGGCCGGCGTCGGCAAAGAGGCGCGGCAGGTCCGGGTCCAGGAGCTCCCACTCCCCCGCCTCGGTCTTGCGGCAGACCGGGGCCGCGAAGACGTACGCGGTGACCGTGCCGTCGTCAGCGACGTAGCGTATCGAGTACTCGTCGCGCAGCTCGGTCCGTGCCAAGGCCGGCGCGGTTGCGCCGGCCAGGAGTACCGCTGCCAGGACAGTCAGTGCGGCGCCGCGCTTCATTTCGACCTCCCCGCGTCAACGCACACCAGCTTGCCGACCGCCCGCTCCGGCCCGGTCAAAAGCGCCAGGTACGCGCCCGCGGGCAACGGCGGCAGTCCGAAGGTGCAACAACCGTCACGCGCCCGGGCGCGGGCACTGGCGACCTGCCGACCGGCAGGGTCAACCACCGCCAGGCAGTAGTCGCCGGGCCGGCGCACCGCGCAGTCAAACCGCCCGGCGGCCCCGAATGTCGCATGCAACCATCGGCCCGGCGCGCCCGGCTCGGCCACGGCCACCGGCACGTTCAGGAACTTGACGGTCAGCACGTGCGCGAGCCCGCCGCCGCCGACCGCAGTCGCGGCCGCCACCGGGTTATCGTCCTGCCCGATTGTCAGCGCCGCCGGCAGGTCCAGTTCGGCGCTGCCGCCCTTGAAGGAGCGCAGCAGTTGACCGCCCGGACCGTACTTGTCAACCCGGCAGTCGCTCTCTCCCCAACTCACGTAGGCATTGCCCGCCGGGTCGACCGCGATGTCCGCGGCCGCGCCGCCGGTCGTCACGGGCCGGTCCCACTCGACGCTGCCGTCCCCGCGCACCGCCAGGAGGGTCACGCCGCCCGCGCCCTGGACCAGCGCGTAGCATTCGTCCGCGCCCCGCGCCGCGACCGCCAGCGCGGCCGTACCGAACTGGGGCGGCAGCGGCACCGTCCACAGCGGCGCGCCCGAACCGGCGAACTTGACGAGCAGGGCAAGCGGGTTGGCGCCGCCGGCCGACACCGCGCCGATGATGTTGCCCGCCGGCGTCAGGCACAGGCCGGCCAGCTGCTGGACATCGGCCAGCGCCAGCGCGGACCGGAGCGACTCCGCCCCGGTGGGCCGGAAGCACAAGAGCAGCAGCGAATCATCGGGCGGCGGCAGCGTCCGCCGCGCCAGCACGAAAACGTTGCTGGCTTGGTCCGCGGCCATAGGGCCTAACTGGCTGCCCAGCTCGAACCGGGTCCACGCCGTGTCGCCGCTGGTGTTCAGCTTGACCAGTACCGCTGCCGGGTCCCGGCGGCCGGGCGCCCCGCGGGCGGTCGGCTGGCCGGCCGGGCCCCCCCCCCCCCCGCCGCCGGGCGCGGAGTCCGCGAGGCCGCAGCGGCGGTTCCACATCTGGTTGCCGGCACCATCGTACCGGACCACGAAGATGCGCGATTCGCCCAGCGCGCTGTCGCGGTCCAGGCCGCTGACAAAGACGTCCGTTCCGAGGCAGCGGACCGCGCCGGCCCGCGACGAACCGCCCTGGCCCGAAATCCTGGTCCAGACCGTATCCTGGCCGGCAGCCGAACCGGCGATAACCACGGACACAACGATCGTGAGATAGCGTCGCATCAGCAATCCTCCTCTAGGTTGGAGCGAGTCTAGCCCGTCACCCGGACAAGTCAACGGCCCGGCCGGCCCCCGGATCCGATACAGACCACCGGGGAACCGCAAAGAGCGCAAAGCAACGCAAAGCGAAGAGAGGGCGCCAAGACCTAAGAGACGACCGATAACGACCGCTGTCGGTATCCGCACCGGACGGGTAAGGTGTCCTTCTTGGCATTCTTGTTCCCCTGTCTGGCTCTGCGGCCTTTGCGGTATGTCCTGTGTTGGCTGCGGCCACCGTCCGGCACTGCCGGGGAACTGCCTGCAAGTCCGCGTGCAGGGATAACTTGACAGCCGCTACCCGCCTAATACAATTGCTTACTAAGGAGGAGCATTTATGCGTCGAATTGCTCTCGGCTTGTTCATCGTCCTGGCCGGCGCGGCCCTGCTGCTGACCACCGGCTGCCAGCACGCCAACGCGTTGCGCGTTGTCGAAATCAACGGCGGCCAGCCGTTCCAATCAGACCTGATGGACTACGGTGTCATCACCGACCCGGAAGGCGACCCTGAGGAGATCGAAGTAGTGCCCGACGACTTCTGCTCCATCCAGTTGCAGTACGTCGAGGTCGGCCTCGGGCTGCCGACGTGGACGCCCTACCAGGCCAACATCAAGCAGGCCCAGATCACCTACGAGGCGATCCCGGGCCTCGGCGAAGAACCGGACGAACTGCCGGTAGTAGTCCTGCCGATGGCGATACTCGTCAAGTCCGACCCGAGCGGCAGCGAAATCGTCGAAGGCACCATCAACATCCTGCCGGCCTGGGTTAAGGAAAACTCCTTCGACGTCGGTGACCAGTACATCCTCAAGGCGACAGTCAAGATATCCGGCACCGACGACGCGACCGGCGAGAAAGTTGAAGCGACCGGCGTTGTCCAGATATCGGTTTCCGACTACTGGGACGACCCGAACTCGATCGGCAACTAGGCCAGCTCGACGAACTGACATCTGCCGGCCGGTCCTGGTACAGACGCAATCCAGCCCGGCGGCAGATGTGTTCTAAAGGAAGTGCATTGACGGTGAAGCAGCTAACCACCAAGGAGGCTCCGTGAAGCGACTCTCCCTGTTCGTGGCCGTACTGACCCTGGCCGGCAGCGCGCTCGGCTACCCGGCGGTCGGCGGCGGACGCGGCCTGTTCCGTGTCCAGAACCCTCTCGTCGAAAACGAGGCGGGTCTGTCCATTTCGTTCCATGCCCTGGGAAGGTACTCCCGGTTCGGTGACCTGGCCCGCCCGGTCGGCGACAAGGATTTCGTGGGCGACCTCATCGCTCCGGAACTGAACTACGCGCCACTGGTCACCAAGTACGTCGGGCTCGAGCTGTTCGGCTCCTGGGGTGGCATATTCCAGTATGGCGACCAGTTGTACCAGCCGCCGGCGAAGCCCAACCGCCAGTTCGTTTCCGGCATGCACGACCTGAGTGCCGGTGCGAAGCTCTCGATACCAGTGATCCCGGTATTCAAGCTCGGCGGGTCGGCGGCATATCGCTTTGTCAAGCGCAGTGTCGCGGACACGACCAAGGCGCCCGACGGGTTCTATGACCCGCTCGCCGTCCCGACGGTCGACGGCCTGAGCTGGACCGGCCTGGCATCTCTCCAGTTCCAGGATGTCGGTAAGAGCCTGCCCAACCTGCTGCTCAACTTCGGTCAGCGCGGTGACTACTACCTGTACGGTGCCGGGCTCGAACTGGCCGCCAAGGGTTTCGGGCTGTTCGTAGAGGCGCGCTCGTTGCAGCCGACCGATGCCGGCATGTTCAAGAACATATTCAGCACGGCGGACGGCGGCGAAATCCGCGTCACGCCCGGGGTCGCCTTCGGCTCGGCTACTTCGGGAGTGACCCTGAAACTCGGCTACAGTTTCGCCCCCGCGCAGCAGACTCCTGACGAGGTGATTCTCGGCTTCAGTCTCGCTACGCCGTTTGGCAAGCGGACGCCACCCGAGTTCGGCACGATCGCCGGCAAGGTAACCGACCAGCGAACCGGCCAGCCACTGGCCGGCCAGATCAAGTTCCCCGAGAACGACAAGCTCACGCCGCTGGCCGCTGACCCTGGGACGGGCGTGTTCACCGTCGAGAAGGTACCGGTCGGCGTCGTGGTCGTCGAGGCATCGGCCGAAGGCTATCACTCACAGGCGGTGCCAATCGAGATAACCGCCAGCAAGGCAACGCAGTACCAGTTTGCGCTCCGGCCGCTGGTCACCTACGGCGTGATTGCCGGCATGGTAACGGACGCGACGAACAACCAGCCGCTGGCAGCGACCGTCGAGTTCCCGGGTTCCGAACTGAGCTCAATCGCGGTTGACGGTGCGACCGGGTCGTTCCGCGAGGATGCCGTTCCGGTCGGCGTCTACACTGTCACGGCCGCGGCTGAGGGTTATTTCAAGTCGACGTTGACCGTCACGGTCGAGGAAGGCCGCGTGGCAACCCCGACCTTCGTCCTGAAACCGCTGACGACGATAACCACGCTCACCGGCAAGGTATCGGACAAGAAAACCGGTGAGCCTCTCGCCGCCGCCATCAGCTTCCCGGGCTCGGACGTCGCCGAGGCTGCCAACGATCCGGCGACAGGCGTCTACAAGGTCGAAATGCCGGTCGGCTCCTACGCCATGAAGGTCACCTCCGAGGGTTACCTTCCTCAGACCGCCGCCATCGTCCTCGAAGAGAACAAGCCGACCCTCAAGGACTTCGAGATGGTCAAAGAGGGCATGAGCATAACGCTGCGCGGCATCTACTTCGATTTCAACAAGACAACCATCAAACCCGAATCTCAGGCTGCGCTGGCCGACGCGGCCAAAATACTGACCGACAACCCGGGCATCAAGGTCGAGATCCAGGGCCACACCGACAACGTAGGCTCGGACCAGTACAACCAGAAACTGTCCGAGGGCCGCGCCCAGGCGGTCGTCACCTACCTGGTGCAGAACCACGGCATCGACGTCACGCGCCTGGCCGGCAAGGGCTACGGCGAAGCCAGCCCGGTTGCTTCGAATGACACCGACGATGGCCGGGCGTTGAACCGCCGCGTCGAGTTCGTCATCCTGAAGAGCGAGTAACCCGGCCGAAACCGCTGAAGGGGAGGCAACCGCCTCCCCTTCGTTTTCAGCAGCGCGCCGTACTGCCGCCTGACCCGACCGTCCCGGCACCCCGTTCTCCCGGTGAATCGCACTGCCACACGCCGAAGCCGGCACTTGACATAAGCCTGCGGAACCCTATGCTGTTGCGGGGTGGTCTAGAATCGTAAGGTCCGAACCGCGCGCCAGTTAGTTCTCCGAGCGGCGCAAGGTGTATGTGACCGCAGCGTACGAGGAAGAACGAAGAGGAGGAAACGTGAGAACGTCAGTACTGGTCCTGATGGTGGCACTCGCCGTCACTGCGGCCCTTGCCGACCCGGCATTGGGCGGCGGTCGGGGCATGTGGCGGGTGCAGGATGCGCGCGTGGAAGAGGACGGCGCGCTGGTGC
>JAEAMF010001067.1_pt1 | contig 23096 bp, 17 predicted proteins | sample 8958721 | NCBI WGS metagenome assembly JAEAMF01 (sample SAMN16933255, study PRJNA681124) | bioreactor sludge metagenome | isolation source: anaerobic bioreactor treating anionic surfactant - SDBS | place: India: Bengaluru | collected 2019-02-28
GGTATAGAAGAGGATGCCGCCTAGTGCTCAAACACAACATTTGACAATAGCTCGGCAAATGCACGGAAGGCACATTGACAGAACGATATGATGGCGAGGAAACAATTAACGGGAAAAAATATTTTAAGCACTATGGCTTTACTTCGGGAGAACTGGTAAGTTATGACAGAAAAGCAAAAGAGGGCTTGTTCAAAGTGCCGGTTGATAATAAAGATAAACCCGAGGAGTTAACAGTACCTTTATTCCTTAAGGTTGGTGAAACGCATACGATTAAACGAGAATCCGCACCCAAGTCATTAACCATAGAAACTACTTTGCTGGGTAAGGAAGCCGTCACTATTGCTGATAAAAAATACGAAAATTGCTTAAAATTTTCCAAAAAATACTCGCATGCGGGAGGCGATTCGAAGCCGCAGGACATGGAGTTAATAGAGTATTATGCACCGAATATCGGTATGGTAAAAAGCATCCGGAATATCGGTAAGGGGTACAAGGGAACATTGACGCTCACCAATTATGCAAATGAAAAGAAACAAAACTTTTCTCCCCTGAGTCGTGTGTTAAACATTTTTGCAGGATTCGGTAAAAAATCTTCGAGGATAGAAGGCAAATGGGTTCCCGAGGTTCCCACCCCCAGAACGGATGACATTGCCATCGAATTTTTTCCTGACAAAACAGCGATATATCAATGCATGTCTGATGGCAGTCTAGGCAATTTTTCAGCCAAATGGAATATTTATGATGATGGCAGGATAAAACTGGATGTAGTATTTCGTGGAGGTACCTTAGCTTTTATGGGAGCTCTTGAAAATGATAAAATCAACCTTGACCTCAGGTCAGTAACAAGGGGAGTGGTTATTTTTGTGAGAGCGAAATAAGTGTTTCCGACTTAATAAAAGATGGACGTAGGTGATTAGGTGCATAATTATTCTGCCGCAGATACTACTCTGAGAGCGAAGCTGTTTCCACGTTTATGTCGTTCAGACCCCTTCGACCCTGCTCAGGGTAAACTCCGGGAGAAATCTTCTGTAATTATAAAGATTTCTCAGTCGCGTACCGCTCCTTCGAAATGACACACTGCGGTGTTGCAGTAAGTCATCACGGGAGTTGATCGCAGGATCCATTTATCACTTATAATTGCAAACTGGATTCTGCGCTCGAGCCGCAGAATGACCCGTCTCTATTTTCATGTTACGCAAAGTGCACGCAGGGTGCTGGTGCGTTCATTTGCATTACTTCGCGGCTAAAGGCCGCTCCTACGGGGGTGGGACGAGCGCTTAAATAACACAAGAGCCATTGCAAGCACAAAGCGAGCAATGACTCTTTATTTTGTTGTATTCCAATTATTAGAATTGCCCTGTAAGGCCTACCCCTGCCCCATCATCTTTCTCAATTCCTGGCAGAATTCGGCGGTGATTGTGGTGACATTCTGGTCCTTGGCATAAGCTTCCGCCCCTTCAATTGCCCCTTGGCGGACGCTGCCGGGTATCTTCATCATCTGCTGCTTTGCCGCCGGTTCCCAGTCCATGGTGAAGACCGGGGTAATTTCCCTGGTCACCCCGCCTCTCACTGCAAGCAGCCCGATGAAGAGGAGGAGATTTGCGCCACCCTTGAGCAAAAAGGCCGAGCCGGGAGAAACAACATCATACAGGTATCCACCCAGAATAAGGAAGAACAATATGCCGATAGGTTGCATGGTGTTCATTCCCGCCATCACCGCGCCCATCTGGGTTATCGGTGCCACATCCAATGCAAGGGTGTTAGCGCCGGCGATTGATCCAGCCATACCGATACCCGCCAATACCGCAGCAAGAAAGCAGATGGGACTGAAGGGTGTCGGCGCAATTCCCATGAGCAACAAGCCGATGCTGGCAGAGAGGACGGTCACGATAATCGTCTGCATACGGCCCCACTTGTCCAGCATCACCGCGATCACCGGAAATACCAGAAACGACACAACGCCCATGACCATCATGGGAAACGTTGCCTTGAACATCGCGGCGCCTTTGGTCAATCCGGTTGAAATGCCGTAACTTGTCCCCCAGGTAAGCAGATAGGTAGCCATAACCACAATATCAGCGCGGGTTATCAGAGAGCACACGTAGGCGGTTTTCAGGGTTACGCTCTTCTTGATTACCGGGATTATGTCCTTGATTCCCTGTTTTTCCTTCGGTTTTTCAGGCATGCGGTCTTTTACAAAAATGGCGGTGATAACCGCCCCGGCGGCTGCGAATACCATGGCGGTGGTGAAGCCTGCCAGCACGCCGCGCTGTTTCATAATAGCTCCAAAAATCCCGAACACCAGGATTGCGGCAACACCCATCATCATGCCGTTTAACGCCATTCCCTTGCCGCGGTCTTTATCGTAGGTGTAATCCCCCACCATGGTAATAAACTGGGGATACACAAATATGAAGCCCACCCCCACCAGAAACCGCATGATGTATGAGACCAAAAGGCCCGGGGCAAATGGAACCCACTGAGGGGCGGATTCCGGCATGAGACTGAGCCATGAGCAAATGGACGCGGCGGTTTCAGGCGACAGATTCAATGCATCCGCTATCGATGTTGAAATCTTCAGCAAATAAAGTGCAAGCACCAGGAAACAGAAACCGATAACCGCAAGGATCTTGCGGCCGGTCTTATCGGACATGATGCCGATGTAGCCGATGAATAATAACGTGGCCACCTGGCTCATCATTTGCAGAAAGCTGTTAATTGAGCCTTCAAAATCCGGATTGATCTTAATAATTTCCAGCATGAAGGGGGGTTGCAGAACGGACGGACAGGTCATCAGGATGCCGATGAGGAAGGTGCTTAAAAACATAAAGAAGAAATTTGCCTTTGAAAGCTCGGGCGGAACCTCTATTCCTGCAAATTTCTTCACAGCGGGCGCGCTCTTTTGCTCTGCCATAAAAACCCTCCCTTGTAATGTGCGCTGCTAACAGGTGGTTGAAAAAATAGTTTTTCTCAGGCTGTTCAAAAACGCCTAAATGCAAGGCACGCGAAATGCTTAGGAATGAGGCGTACAAGCACGTACGCTGCAGTGACGATGGATGAGCGTAACTCAGCTGATGGGTGATTTTCAACAGCCTGCTAGTGTTTCTCCTTTTGGAACGCCAATGTCTCTTCCATTGACGCCTTTCCCATAAGCGACTCGAATTTCTTGGCGATGTCCGGCCGCTCCTGCTTGATCTGCTCCATGTGGCTTAATATGGCCCCCTTGACCACATCCGGGGCGGTGTTCTCGCTGATGTAGCAGTTGTCGCAGGTTTCATTATCCGTCAAGCCGAAGATATAATCAAGCTCATCATCCGCCAGCACATGCAGCCCGAAGCTGCGGGATGCCTTCTCCATCTCTCCCGGCCAGCAGTACTCAAAGCTGCTCTTCCAGTAGTCGGTGTACTCCTTGAAGCCTTCCCCCGTCTGCAGGTGCTTCAGGATGGCCTTGGCCGCCCGGTAGCCGTACATCATCGCCCCCTGGCAGTAGGTCTCGATGAATGCCGCCGCGTCTCCCACCACCACCACGTTCCCTTCGGCCGGCTCCATGATCGGGGAATAAAAATTGAGGGCGGCCGATGAGCTGTGGACCACCCGGGCCTTGCGGAACCAGTGGGCAAACCTGCCGTGGGCAACGAAGTAATCAAGGGCTTCCTTGGAAGAGAAGCCGCGGGGGGTGCCGCACATCATGTCGATGATCGGCTCGTCTCCCGGCTTGGCCCCGGGCAGATGCTTGGCCAGCATGTAGAGCTGGCTCCGGCCGTCGCGGGTATGGCCCTTGCCGATGAAGGTAATCCAGGAATTGGGATATGGCACCTCCGCGCCCTCCAGGAAATAGGAGGCCACATGAAAGGAGGTGATATACTTTCTCTGCTTGAAAAGCTCAAGCCCCTTGACGATCTGGGAGTTGACGCCGTCCGCGGCAACCGCCACCTTGCAGCGCACATCCTTCAGCGCGCGCGAGGAACATCCCCGCAGGGTCACGTTGACGCCGCCCTTGATGTTTTCCGCCCGCAGGGCCGCCGTCTCGGTCAGAATATCCGCGCCCGCTGCAACCAGGTCCTCCAGAAGACATTTGAGCAGGTCATCCTTGCTGTAGGGCCAGGCCACTCCTTTCACATTGGCCATGGTGAGCTTCTTCTCGCCGGGGGAGAGGCGTATGCTCTTTTCCAGCTTCACCCACTGGCCGGTGTAGCGGACGGTAAAGTCGTTCTTTTCAAAATGGATGTTGTTGTCCCGGATGGAGACGCTGTCGCCGTGGGTATTGGGCTCGGTGATCAAGGCGGTGCAGCAGCAGCGGTTGACCTGGGGGATCTCTTTTTTAATGTCAACCAGCAATACGTCCTGGCCTTCCCGGGCCAGGGTCAGGGCGGCCATCAGCCCTCCAGGGCCGGCTCCGATTACAACAATGTCATAGCGGTCTTTCATAGGGCGCAGCGATGTGAGATGTGTGGTCTGTGATGTGCGATTAAAATTGAGCAATCCTAAACAAACTGCGTTGCAGATTACGTGTTACCGGTGTTTCCCTATTGGCAAGAAAGCCTTGTCATTTCGACCGAAGGGAGAAATCTTCTAAAATAAAAAGATTTCTCAGCCGCGTACCGCTCCTTCGAAATGACAGCCATTTATGCTCCCGCTTTCATACCCTGCACGTCTTCCTCGTAGGGGTTGCTGGCGACGTTCAGCACCAGGACTTCGGGGAAGCGGCACTCCGGGAAAATGGCATCCACCCCGCACAGCGCCTGGCAAGTACCGCACTCGATGCAGGAAAGCCGGTCGATATATGACCGGTCATCAATAAACCGTATGGCCAGCCGGGGGCAGAGATTGATACAGGCGCCGCAGCCGACACAGATATCACGATCAACCATCATAAGCAGAATCCTCAGAGCTGATCAAATGCAGAGCATTGGATCAATGAAAAATGAAAAGTGAAAAATGCAAAGTGCAAAATAATTAAGCTTATTTTGTATCTGGATTCTGCGGTCAAGCCGCAGAATGACATCACCGAGAGACTATAAGAGATTGCTTCGTCGCCCGCAAACGCAGGCTCCTCGCAACGACGTTACAGGACACTTATTGTTTGATTCTGTCTTGCGAGCTCACATTTTGCATTTTTCACTTTTCATTTTGCATTTTGCATGTATGTTTGCCCCCTACTTCTGACAGCGGGGGCACACGTCAAAATGGTCATCCTTGAGCCCGGCGCGCTTGCGGATATACGCGAGCTGAAAGTCGGGCGCGATAATTTCACCGCACTGGGTGCAGCGCTTCATGGTCAGGCCCACCTTCCAGTTATCCATCACCCGGGCCGGCCCCTTCACGTCCTCGCCGCCGGGGATGCGCTTCCGTTCGCCCTCCGCGACCTCCTGCATGGTTATGGCCCCGGTGGGACAAATGTAAAAACAGGTGCCGCAGGCGATGCAGTCAGGGGACGACTTGAAGAATGGCGACGCTACCTTGCGCACGTAGCCCCTGCCGGCATAATCGATGGCCTGCACGTTGACTACCTCCCGACAGGCGCGAATGCACCGTCCGCAGAGAATGCACAGATCGTCCCTGCGCGGTTTCAAGCGGGGGGAGGGAGTCACACCCATTTCCGCCGCAAGATCCTTTATGCGCTCGGCTTCCGGCGCCTCCGCCAGCAGCAGTTCCAGCACCAGCCGGCGCACCTTCCTGACCCGCTCCGTGGAGGTCCTGACCGTCAGGCCCTCTTCAACCCGGTGGGTGCAGGATGTGGTAAGATCAGCGGTTGCGCCGCGGTCAATCTCGACCACGCAGAGCCGGCACCCGCCGTACGGCAGGAGCGACTCGTGGTGGCACAGGGTGGGAATGTAAATGCCCAGCTTTTCGGCGGCCTCAAGGACGGTGGTGCCTTCCTTGACGCTGATCTTCTGATCATCAATTGTTACGGTTACCATTATTGGGTCCATTAATTTTTTCATGAGATTGCTTCGTCGCCCCAGAGGGCTCCTCGCAACGACTGATTCTGTATTTTGAAGGAAAAACGAGATCCTTCGTTTCACTCAGGATGACAACCCATGCATGTCATTTCGAACGAATGTGAGAAATCTTCTACGATGCATATAAAGATTTCTCAGTCGCGCGGCTCCTTCGAAATGACAATCTAAAATAATTGCTCAGGATGACAGGCCATGCCGCACGTCGAGGGCGTATGGCAATACGCCCCTACGCCTACACAAATCAGGTGACAACCGCATCAAAAACGCAGACCTCGAAGCAGGCCCCGCATTTTATGCATTTTTCAACATTGATCTTGTGCGGTTTCTTCTTGCCGCCGGCAACGGCGCCCTGGGGACAGGCCCTGAGGCATGCCCCGCAGCCGGTGCATTTCTTCCGGTCAATGGAATAGGAAATGAGGTCCTTGCACACCCCGGCGGGACAGCGCTTATCCCGGATGTGCGCCTCATACTCGCTTCTGAAATAGCGCAGGGTGGCCAGCACCGGGTTCGGCGCCGTTTTGCCCAGGCCGCAGAGCGCGCCGTCCTTGATGGTCTCCGCCATGGCCTGCAGATACTCGAGATCACCCTCCTCGCCCCTGCCGGCGACGATCTCATCGAGCAGCTCCCGCATCCGGCGCACGCCAACCCGGCAGGGAACGCACTTGCCGCAGGACTCGTCCTCGAGGAAGGAGAGAAAATAGCGGGCCACGTCCACCATGCAGGTCCGGTCGTCCATGACAATCATCCCGCCGGAGCCCATGATCGAGCCGGCCTTGCTGAGCTGGTCAAAATCAACCGGAAGGTTGATCATTTCCTGGGGGATGCAGCCTCCCGAAGGGCCGCCGGTCTGGACCGCCTTGAACTTCCTGCCCCTGGGGATGCCCCCGCCGATCTCAAAAACGATTTCCTTCAAGGTGACCCCCATGGGCACTTCCACCAGCCCGATGTTGTTCACCTTCCCCACCAGGGAAAAGACCTTGGTGCCCTTGCTCTTGGCCGTCCCGATGCTGCTGAACCACTTTGCCCCCCGGCTCATGATCGGAGGAATGTTCGCCCAGGTTTCCACGTTATTGATGACCGTCGGCTTGCCCCAGAGCCCGCTTACCGCCGGAAACGGGGGACGCGGCTTCGGCTCGCCCCAGTTGCCCTCGATGGACTGAATAAGGGCGGTTTCCTCGCCGCAGACAAAAGCGCCCGCGCCGCGGTTGATTTCAATGTCAAAGTCAAACCCGGAATCAAATATATTTTTTCCCAGGAAGCCCGCTTCCCGCGCCTGCGCCAGCGCCAGCTCCAGCCGCGCAATGGCCAGCGGGTATTCCTCGCGCACATAGATGTATCCCTGCCGCGCGCCCACCGCAAAGCCGCCGATGAGCATCCCCTCGATAATGCTGTGGGGATCGCCTTCCAGGATGCTTCTGTCCATGTATGCGCCGGGATCGCCCTCATCGGCGTTGCAGATGAGGTACTTCCCGTCGCCCTTGGCGTTCCTGCACAGCTCCCATTTCCGGCCGGTGGGGAAGCCGGCCCCGCCCCTGCCGCGCAGCTTGCTGCCGGTTACCTGGGCGACAACCTGCTCGGCGGTCTTCTTCTTGAGCGCCGCCGCCAGCGAGAAATAGCCGCCCTTGGCGACATACTCGGCGATGTTCTCGGGATCGATAAATCCGCAGTTGCGCAGGGCAATGCGCTGCTGTTTTTTATAGAAGGGCAGCCGGTCGTACGGCTCAACCTTGGCAAGCGCCGCCGCCACTTTCCCGGACGCATAGCGCTTGCGGGCATTGTCCAACAGAAATTCCTCCTGGTCAATGCGCGCCATCATCCCCTTGGCAAACTTCCCCCTGACCAGCGCGTCGATCAGCTCCGGCGCCTTGTCCGCCTTCACCCGGTCATAGGTCACCCGCGAATATCCCGGCATGATAACGTCAACCAGCGGCTCATGCTGGCAGATGCCGATGCAGCCGGTCTTTTTGATCAGCAGGTCGAGCTTGCGCTTCTTAACCTCCCGGTGCAGGGAATCCCACACCTCAGCCGCTCCCGCCGCCTCACCGCAGGTGGCCATTCCCACCATGATCTTGGCGGTGGCGGGGAACAGCGACTTCATGCCTTCTTCCTTTAGCTGCAACAGCTTTTCTAAGGAGCTCATTTCTTCCCGTCTTTTCCTGTCCTCGGTCTGAATAAAGAACCGAACCATATCCGCTGTCATTTCGACCCCTTCGCATTCGCTCAGGGTAAACTCCGGGAGAAATCTTCTAAGATTTCTCAGTCGCCGCTGCTCCTTCGAAATGACATCCGGATGCCATTCCTTCGTTTCTCATTCGGAACTATGCATACTTCTTCAAAACCTTTGCCAGCTTTTCCTGGGTCATGGACCCGTACGTATCATCGTTGACGCACACCACCGGGGCAAGACTGCAGCACCCCAGACAGCGCACCTTCTCCAGGGTAAAGCGCAAATCGCCGGTGGTCACCTCATCCCCGGAAAGGTCAAGATCGCGCCTCGCTTTCTCATAGAGATTTTCACCGCTCTTCACATGGCAGGCCGTGCCCAGGCACACCTTCACCCGGTTTTTCCCCCGCGGCTGCAGGCTGAATGACCGGAAGAAGGTGGAAAGCGCGAACAGCCGGCTCAGGGGAACTTCCGCCTCCCGGCTGAGCAGGATTAAAATCTCCTCGGGCAGATGATTATAGTGAGACTGCACCTTCTGCAGTAGTGAAACCATTGATCCCCCGCCGTGCTGCGTCACCAGGTCTTTTATAATCTTTTCGTCAGCCCCGGATGTCATTTACGCGTCCTTTCCGCGAGTCCGCCCGGCCAGCCCGGCGTACACTTCCGACACAATCTCCCCCATGAGGGCGATGAGCGGGCGGGGAAATGCCACATATCGATGCTGCGCCATAAAATAATCAGCGAGCGGCCGCAGCCGGGAAACCGGCTCAGTGACGCGAACCGAACCCGACTCCCGCTCCAGCAGGGGATAAAAGCCGGATTCAACCGCCATCACGCCGAGACGCGCGGTTAGCTCGGGATTAAAAAGCCAGCCGGTGGGACAGGGCGTGAGCACGCTGATGAACGAGGCGCCCCGCGCCCGCAGGCCCTTTTTGATCTTGCCCAGCAGGTCAAGGGGATAGCTCGGGCAGGCGGTTGCCAAATAGGAAAGGGAGCTTTCCAGGATCGCCTGTGGGATGCTTTTATATCGAATAAAGGCGCTCAGCTCCTGCCTGCCGGGCAGGTGGTGCAATTCATTCCCGTACAAGGTGGGAGATGTCTTTTTGATGAGGGCGTCCATGTACATTTCGCTGTCATAGCAAATATAGAGAACGTCCCGGTCTCCCTTTAACACCTCGTCCAGCATCAGCGGGTCCTTGGTAAGCACCCGCATGTCCAGCCCCATCACCGCCTTGCTGATCCTTCGGCGCGCCCCGGGCGCTTCCGTTGCCCGGTCAAGCCCGGCCAGCAGACGATCAGCGCAGGCAACCGCCTGATTGCCCGTGGTCAATTCATCCCAGGGTGATCCCATTCCCGCGGGCACACAGCCGGCAACCTGCGCGCGGCCTGTGGCGGGCGCTGAAGCCACCGCTTCCTTGCCCATCATTTTGCAGATCATCCGCACGGCGAGGGCTTTCCCGCACCCCTTGCAGGAGCGGCGGCCTGAAACAAAATGCTCATCGCGGGACAAGAGTTTGGGGACGTAAACCGGGTACAAACTGGTCATGTGAGGCTACACTCCTTATGGAGTAAATTCGCGGCTCAAGCCGCTCCTACCAATTTTGTGGTACGTGAAGGATGAACACTGCGATGGAGTGATGGAGTACTGGAGTATTGGATACCGCCAGCTGACTCCTCTATCTTACCTGCCAGGGCCACTTGGCCGCCTCGTCCTCCATGGCAATGCAGCCGGTGGGGCACTGGCGAACGCACAAGCCGCACCCTTTACAGTACTTCAGGTCGGCCTCGTAATACCCTTCGTCGTTCAGACGAACGGCGCCGTCAGGGCAAAACAGATAGCAGATCCCGCACTGGATGCACTTCTCCGTATCCCACACCGGTTTGTGGTTGCGCCAGTCCTGATTGGAACAGAAATCCTCGGTAATGGAAAGATCTATCATGCGCGTTCAATTCCTGCTTCCGGGTCAACGGGTGCAATAAAGTCTGTTTTGAATACCATAAGTCAAAACAAATCTCAAAGATATTTTTGCGCAGGCAGTGGTTTTTCTTTCAGACCGGGGGATCCGGTCTTGTATGCAAATGCAGGGGCGACCGGCCGGTCGCCCCTCCCTGGACCTTATGTTCGTGTTGAAACAAGGAGCCGCCTGCGGCGCGAAAACAACCATATTTTTCCGCGCCGTCAGAAATCAGTCAGGCCGTATTCCTCCATGTCATAGCTCATGCCCGATATCAGCTTCCAGCTCTCGCCGCCGTCAACACTTCGTGCCAGCGTTCCCATGGCGCCAACGATCCATCCGTTGTTCTCATCGCTGAAGGAGACATCCTTCAGCCAGAACCTGGTTTTGATCAGACCGTCTTTTACCTGCCAGGTCTCGCCGGCGTCACGGGAAACCAGATACACTCCCCGGTTTCCCACAATCCAGCCATTGCTTCCGACCATTTCAATGGCGTACAGGGGAACATCGCAATTGCTCTGGAGCTTGCGCCACTTCTTCCCGCCGTCGTCGGTCTTGAGAATGATCCCGTCCGCCCCGATAATCAGACCGGTAGCGGCATTCAGAAAGTGCACGCCATAGAGGGCAGGCATGGGCCGCCAGTCATAGCTGAACATGTCATTGTTTGTCTGTATCTCTTCACAGGTCTGCGCTTCCCATGTCGCGCCGCCATCCTCGGTGTGCAGGATGGTTCCGAACTCGCCCACCAGCCAGCCGCGGCGGTCATCAACAAAGAAAACACCGTTCAGCTCTTTGTCCATCCCCTGGGACTGGGGCTGCCAGGTGGCGCCGCCATCCCCGGTGTGGATGATGGTGCCGAACTCGCCGACGATCCAGCCGTTCTTGAGATCGGGAAACGAAACCGAAAAAAGGTTTTTTTCGGTGCCGCTGCTCTGAGCGCTCCAGGTTGTGCCGCCATCGGTCGAATGAATGATCGTGCCCTTGATGCCCACCGACCAGCCGTTCTGCCGGTCAACAAAGACAGTGTTGCACAGCAGCGCATCTGCCACCCCGCTCTCGATCCTCTTCCAGGCATCGGTGGTTTCGCCGCCGGTCGCAGCGCCGAGGATGATGCCCATGTTACCGTAGACTTGAGCTTCCTGCGGTGAAAAGGCAACCACGCTGTGCAGATTTTCGCCGGTGACCATGCTGATCTTGGGCATGGCAAACTGCGGACGTCCGGGAGGCTTGCACCCCAATGCAATCAGGCACAAGCATAGGGGAATCAGGCACAGTATACTTTTTACCTTATGTGAATTCACACTGACACTCCTTAATACCCTGCGTGATTGAGTATATGTGGATTACCCGATCAAGTTCATTTGAGCATCTTGGCCACTTCCTCCGGGGACAGGACATCAGGCCTGGTCGCGTAGGGAGGATTGGAAATGTTGTTGGGATCAAAGGTGGTTTTAATCTTTTTCATGATCAGATGCACGTTGTCAAAGGTGGGCCCCAGAATATCGTAGGAGGGGCCGAGCAGATGAATCACCGCCGCGGAGCTCTTGTCCTCAAGCTCGCCCTTGAGATGCGACATGATGATCCCGATCGCCTGATTGGCCTGGTCAACCGACTGCTCCGGGAATATGTCGGTGGTCATCAGGCACCAGTGGCCGAATTCCTGCGGGCTGATCCAGCCGCCGTGCACGCTCAGCGGCTGCACGAAATCCTTTCCCATTTTCTTGTCGCCGAAGAGCATGTCCCGGGCGCCCTTGTTGGAGCGCAGGATCTCGGTGACAATGTTGTCGATGGAATCAACATTGGAGGCGCCGATGGAGAAACCGTCGGAAGGCCGGGCCAGCCTGATGCCGTGGCCGAAGCGCAGCCATTCGAAGGCCACCCGGCCGATCCACACCTGGTGGGCCGGCTCATCCTCGCCGACGAATTCGCCGCCCACCTTGGCAACGATCGCCCGCAGGACCTTCTCTTCGTATTCCAGCTGCTCCAGCGAGGTGGTTGCCTGAAGCCCGATCACGCAGAACCCCGAGGGGAAGACATCCTTTTCCATGTTGTCAAACAGGTCCTGCTTGGTCTTGGAGGAATAGGTGTAGAGGAACTGCTTGGCCAGGTGGGTTGCGACAACCGCGATCTCCGCCTTTCCCATCTCATAGAAAAGCTCCGCCGAAGTCTTCAGCCATTTCTCCTCATCGCCGGGATAGGCGAAGGGGAAGCGCACCATGTACCAGCGGAACTTGTCCGCGGGAAGGGGGGCGACTTTGTCGATGGAAACGCCGCTGGTGGGCAGCACCGCCGGACCCGGCCAGGGCAACAGCCGGCAGCTGATCCGGGTGACCATCCCCAGGCCGCCGGCATGACCGAACTGGCCGCCCCGCAAGAGCCCCCGCATGTCCGGACCGGGGCCGTCATTCCAGAACCACTCGTCCTCGCTGAGGGCGGGCGGTCCGCTGCGCATCAGCTCGCCGTCGGGCAGGACAATCTCATAGGCCAGGAGGTTGTGGGCGCCCACCCCGCTGATCCAGCTGTTGCCGTAGGCGCCGTGCCAGGAGTAGTTGGCAAGCACCGATACCTGCGCGCCGGCTAGCGGCGTGGGACAGGTCATCCCCTTTTTCATGGCCTCGGTCTGCAGCTCGGCAAAGCTGACGTAGGGCTCCACCACCGCATACATGTTCTTCGCGTCCAGCTCGACGATCCGGTCCATGCGCTTGGGGTCGATGACCAGGTAGCCGGCGCCCGCGGGAAACGCCTGAAAGGTATAGCCCGACCCCCGCGGCGTGAAGGGGAACTTGTAGCGGTTGGCAATCCTGATAATCGCCTGGACCTCCTCGGTGGATCCGGGCATCACCACGCAGACCGGGCGCATATTGACGCCCAGGCGCTCGCGCTGGAGGAATCCCGACGGCAGCCAGTTCACCCGGGAATAGCTCTGGCACATTATCTCGTCGTTGGTAGCATGTTCGGCGCCGACCACATCCTGAAGCGCCTTAAAAGCAATCTGAGAAAAAGCCATTCGAACCTCCTTATATCATTAATATCCAGTGAACCACGAGGAACGCGAAACGCCTACAGGGCAAGCCTGCCCGGGTTCATCACATTGTTCGGATCGAGAATCCCCTTCATCTTCTTGATGGACTCATGCAGGTTGCCGGTCCGCGAGAAAACCATTTCCGCCAGCGATCCATAGGGGCGATACAGGAAGGCGCCCTCGCTCAGCAGGCGCTTCGCCGCCTGGTGAATGAGCTCCTTCACCCTTGCGCATTCCCCGGCATTGCCGCGGTCAAGCGGGAAGCCGAATTCCAGGTGATAGGCCCGGCCCCGCTGCTTGGGCTGCAGGTAGATGCCCATGTCATCGTTCGGATAGCCGCATTCCGCCGCGACCCGGCGCACCGCCGATATCCACCGCGGCGCCTTGTCCAGCGGGGTCAGCAGCATCAGGTCCCAGCATCCTCCCTTGAGCCGGAACTTCCAGTAGGCGCCGTCATCCCCGGAAGGGGTAAGCAGGCGCGCCACCCGCCGGTCCGCCTCCCTGATCCCCGGCAGGACGGAGGTAACGGCGCAGGCGCACTGCTGGCAGATTTCATCCAGCGCGCGCTCCTGGTATGCCATCTTCTCCTGCGGGAACCACTCGCCCGCATCCAGGCAGAGCACCAGGCAGAAGGGGGGAAGCTGTTCCCGGAGGGCCGCCAGCTCAGCCGCATCTTCCGCCAGCATGCAGGCCAGGTCATGGCGGTTCATGATAAAGCACTCGTTGCCGATCTCGCGCCGCAGGGTGCGGTACGCCGGCTCCATGAGCTCCTCCAGCGTTTGAGAGGGCAGGAAGCATACCTTCTGCACGGCCGGACGGGGGGTGATCTTGAAATTCATCACCGTCGCCGCGCCGAAGATTCCCTCGCTGCCGGTGAGCAGCCGCCACCAGTCGATGCCCGGCCCCAGGGAATTGCAGAGCCCCGAATGGGCCTTGTCCGGCACCTCCTCAGGCTTGAGGTTCGGAACCGGCACCGCCAGGGAACCGGTGCGAAGCCGGTCACCATTGGGCAGGACCAGCTGCATGGTAAGGATGATTTCATCAAGGTGCAACTTGGAAGTGGTATGGGGATTTTTTTCCAGCAGGCTGCTGATCACCGACTTGCGGGGATGGGGCAGCAGCGGGCTGACCGCCCTGAACCCGATCGGATCGAGCTCCTTCTGGAGCTGGCCGTAGGTTACCCCCGGCTCGACCATGGCCCATTTATTCCTGGTGTCCACCCGCAGGACCCGGTTCATGGACTGCATGTCCATGACGATCCCGCCTTCCGACGGAATGCCGGAGCCGTGCAGGCCCACCCCTGAACTCCGCGGCACCACCGGCACCTTGTGCTGGTTGGCAAGCTGCACCACTTTCTGCACCTGGTCGGTCGAGCCGGCCCGCACCACCCAGTCGGGACGCCGCGGCTCCCCCCAGCTCTCGTCCCGGGAATATGCATCAAGCGTTTTGTCGTCGGTCAACACTCCCGCTTTACCGACGCACTCCTCAAGTCCCTTGGTAATTTCGTTACACACCTTCACCGTTTCTGCCATGTTTTTCTCCCTTGGTCATGGAACATACAACCATAGTAACGCTGCTCCGTCGCCTTGCGCTCCATTCGCGGCTGAAGCCGCTCCTACCTTTTTTCAACCCATCTTCACCCAGCCGCCGACCTAATAACTCAGCTGCTGCAGGTTGGCCACGCTGAATATTTTATCATCAAGGCTGGTGCCGAGCTTATGAATTTCATACACCGCCACACTGCCATGGCGTCTCACCATGTCGACGGTCTGTTCCGCGCTCACGTGCGTTACCATGCCTTCTGCTTCAATCATCTTATATTCATTATAAAACTGCTCCAGCAGCTTCCAGAGCCTTCCCTGGCGGTCATACATCTCCTGCACATTCATCTGCCAGTTTTCAGGATCAAGGTACCAGATGCGCTTGCTGTAGATGTAGTCGGGATCCCGGTTGATCGCCTCCACCACCCAGCACTTGGTCCGCTCCCGGGGAATGCCGTTCCAGAAGGACTGCCCGCTTTTGCGGCTTATATCCTTGTTGGGATCAGCCAAATGACGAGAAACCAGCAGGTCTTTCTGGCCGATCAATTTGTACTTGTTGATATTGATGTGGGTATACCAGCCATGATTGTCATCATAGATCATGTCGGTGCCGTCGATCATGTCGCTGCGCTGGTTGGTGCTGTATCGCCTGATGCGGCGGAACATGGCGGTGTACACGTACAGATCACAATCCCGGCTGGTATCCTGGTATTTTACCTCAAGCACGGTGGTGTCGGCAAAATCGGGCGGGGCGGTGTTTCGCTGGAAAAAAGTCCGCTGCACTTTCCGGTCATTTTTGGGAAGCTCGGGCTTGGGGGCAACATCGGACCGTCCCGACCAGTAGAGCTCCCAGCGAAAATGGCCGGCCGACCGCTCGAGCCTGGTCCTGCTGTCAACGATAGCGGCCGGCCCGTTAAACACATAGATGCCGTCGCCGTGGGTATAAGCGTCAAAATTCCATGCGGCCTGGGTGCCGGCCACCACCGGGTCAGAGGTGTCCGGCTGGGGAAAGGGGATCCCCGCCACCTTGCCGTAATTTGCCAGGACCAGCTTCTCGTCCAACTGGGACTGGGGCGCGAACTGCCTGGTGGACGCTGTCAGGCCCGGGGATACCTGGTACTCGCGGTAGGGCACCACGGTGAACCACAGGTCGCCGTCAGCTCCATACTCCTGGGGATTTTTCATGATGGTATAGATGGATTCGGGCAACATATCCTTCACCTGGTCCACCTCGGCGCTGGTTACCTTTTTTCCCACCCAGGTTTTCTCCCATTCCTTCACCTTGGCCAGCTCTTCTCCTTCATAGGAAGGGGTGGGGAATTTCACGTCCTTGGCAGGGACTGCAACGCTGCCGAGCAGAAGAAGCAGCACCGCCGCGCTGACACACAAACCCGCATTAATAATACTTCTCTTTGACATGACGCTAACCTCCTCTTGACTGGTTAAAATTCGTACCTGATTCTGCTGTACAGCATGTCCCGGTCTTCGACGGCCGCCTCACGGTGCACCGCGGGATTATTGGCAAAAAACCATATGCCTCCGATTTCATAGCGCATGTGTTTGCCCGGCATGTAGGAAAGGCCCGGGGATACGTAGCCAAAGTTCCTGGGATTATACTGCGCCCGTAAGACCGGGGTAAATTCGTTGTGGCGAAAGCCTCCCCTGATCATCAGGGTCAGGAAGGTAACGTTCCGTTGATCATAGCTGTTGGACCATTGCCAGACCCTGCTCACGTTCCCGATCCAGTACCCGGTAAACACCCCGAAGGTGGTGTCCCAGTAAGGCCGCACCCCCCACTTCTCCATGCGCTCGCCGTAGAACGGCACGCGAAGCGGGTAATCGACGGTGAGACCCATGCTCAAATAATCCCGTTCGATGGTCCCCTTGGCAAAATTGCCCAGGCTGCCGACGGTTTTTGTATCAATCGGCTGGTTGGTATCAATGCTGTTCCACTTCCTGCCGATCTCGTAGGCAATCTCTCCCCGAAGAACCGAATTCAGCGCGGGAACATAGGTCTGGAAAGAACCTCCCACCGCTTCATACCGCTTCCATTTCGCCACATCCCGGCCATCGGGCAGCGGCGGACCGGGCATATTGGTGGCCGCCCGCGTGCCGGCATTGGTCCCGAGCGCCTTATTGACCGTGTCGGTATCTTCAAAGGTGGCATGTCCGGTGTCCAGGCCATTCCAGTACACCAGCGTCCAGTCGATGACATACGGGGTTTTAAAGAGAAAGACCTCGGAGTTGCCCCTGATGCGGAAGGCATATTGATAGTTATTCAGGCTCAACGGAGCTGAGGCGTCATGCATCATCCAGTAGACGGCGTCTCCCTGTCCGGGGGCGTTCCTGACATAGCCGGGGGCGGGTCGCCGGGCAGACCAGCACCCCTCAAAGGGGGTCCTGGTCTGCTCGAAATCGCCGGGTATGAAGATGTGTTCAAAGATCAGCTTGCCCGGCAGATCCGAATTGTAAAAGCCCCTGAACATCCACAGGCCCAGCTTGATCTCGTCAAACGGCTGGATGCCGGGCGTCGCATAGCGCAGGTCGATGGGGTTGATCTTGTCAATGGTCTGGACCATCTCCACTTCGCTCCAGGCCACCACCTGCTTTCCCACCCTGATGTTCCAGGGGCCCTTGTAGGCATCAATGTACATCTCATTGATCCAGTCGTCCTCATCGTAGCGGTTGGTCTGATAGTCCTTGTAGCGGTGGTCGCTGGAGGAAAAACTTCTTTGCAGGTGGGTATCGAAATCAGGCGCCGAATCATAATAAGCCCGGAAGTAGTTCTGAAAGTTTATCAGCCAGGACCCGTTGTCAACCAGGGTAAACAAACCCTCAAGGGCGAAAATGGACTGGTTGACCGCCCAGCCCTTGTCACGGTAAAAATCATCATCCTTGGGATAGTTGGTAAGGTAGACATCGTACAGCTCAAACCGCCCCTTGACCCTGAGCTTCCCGTCAAGCAAATTGATATCCGCCGAAGCTTCTCGCAACACCAGGAGGCTCATGAGAAAGAGCAGAACGTATAAAGACAGTCTTTTCATACCGCATCCTCCTTTTTAGAAAATGAATGCACGACGCTTCCGCACATGAAGCCGGAAGACCCCCCCGCACCATCATCGCTGTCTGCTTAAAAATCCGGGCTTGAAAAGAGAGATCATGCTGGGAACCAGCAGCAGCGCGCCCAGCATGTTAAGCAGCAGCAGGAGCGCCAGGAGCACACCCATGTACGCCTGGAATTTCAAGGGAGAAAACATCCAGCAGAGCAGTCCCACCGTAAGGGTGGTAGCAATGGTGACAATCGATCTCCCGTTTGATATCATGGTGTTGATAACCGCCCGATTCAGGTCGGCCGTCTTTTTTCGTTCCTCAATCAATCTGCCAAGAAAGTAAATGCCGTAATCCACCCCCAGCCCGATTCCGATGGAAGAAACCGGGTAGGTATTAACCGTCAGCCCTATCTGGTACGCGCCCATTAAGGCAAAGGCGATGACATTGGAAATGGCAAGCGGGATGGTGAGCAGCAGTCCGGCAAACACGCTTCTAAAATTGATGGCGCAGAAGAGAAATACGCCGAAAAGGGCAAGGATCAGATTCAGCGTCTGGGAAGCGGCAATCTCTTCCCGTATGCCCGCTTCAACACCCACAGCGCCGCCCGCGAGGAGATACTCTCCGTCCTTGATCTTGGATTCCTTGGCAACATATTCCTTGATGGTCGCTATGACCGACTCCGTGGTCTTGGGCATTTTGTCCCTGCAGTAAATGACAATATTGCTCATCATGTCCTTTGGTTCCACGTATCGGTCCCAGGTCCCCGGTTCGCCCTGGTAGACCATGTGCCGGTACAAAAAGCTGAGCACCCGGTCTTCCGTAGGCAAATGATACCAGTTGGGGTTGTCCTCATGGGAGGTCATCAGGAAGCCGGGAAGCTTGTCGGAAATGGCGGAGACAAACATCACCCGGGGATGCTTTGCAATGTGGCGCCGGAAGCGCTCCATTTCCCTCAGCGTGGGTCCCTCGGCAATATACCCCCCGGCTTTGCCTTCCATCACCACGTACAGGGGGTTCAACAGCGGCATGTTGGTAATAATGCGCATGGCATCCTTGTTGTACCGGTGCCAGGGCCAGAGAATCGAACTTCCCGGAAAAAAATCACCCACGTTCATGTTCCGGGCATAGGGTATTCCCCCCAGCACCAGAAGTACGTTGGCGGCTACCACCACCCATTTACCTTTACCGATGATCCATGATCCCAGCCGGGAGAGCATCTTTTCAAACGTCCGGAGCTCGTTTTTAGCCCGCTGCTCCTTTAACGCAGCGACCTGCGCCATCAGACGTTTGGAGGGCTTTATGTACGAGAGCACCAGGGGGGTAAAAATCATCGAAAGAATGACCGTGGCAACCGACCAGAAGGTGCAGGAAATGGCGATGTTGGTCAGTATGGGAATGGCGGCGATGGCAACCAGGGCAACCCCAAGCGCGTCGGTAATGATGCTGGTAACCCCGGGGAAGAACATGGCGCTGATTAAGGTGAAGGAGGCGGACTTGACATCCGCGCCCCCTTCTATCTCCTCAAGGTAGCGATTCATCAACTGCATGGTGTGGCGGGCCGTCATCAGCGCAATCAGGAAGGGAAGCACCAGAACCAGGGGATCCAGATTAAACCCGACCAGGGCCATGAAACCCAGCCCCCAGATCCCGCTGAGCACCGCGGACATGACCGGAATGAACATGCCCCGCTTGGAGCGGTAGTAAAAGTAGAGAAGCACCATAATACAGAGCGTGGTGAGCGCCAGCACACCGATTACCTGGCGGTTCAGCGCCCTGATGTAACCCAGGTGAACCGGTTCACCGACAATGTTGACAATGTGATTTCCATCTTCCATCTCTTTCTGCAGTTTCAGAAATTCGCTGAAGACCGCATCATAGCCGATTTCCCCCAGCTCTTCTTCAAAGAAATCAACATTGATCAATGTCTTTTTACTGTCCCATGAGACATAGGGGCCGTAGTACCTTCCCTCGCTGTAAATCTTCTTCTTTAAATCTTCCATCTCCTGCGGGGTTTGGGGAATGTTGGGAAACATGAGGGGCGAGATATCCATGGTTCCCTGCTTAAACTTGAAAAACTTCATCTTGTTCATGGCAATGGATCTGATTTTATATTTATCCACCGCGGGGAATTTTTCCAGCCGCTCCGAAATCGCCTTCACCTTGCCCAGGGTCTCCCGGTTAAAAATATCACCCTTCCTCACCTGGACCATGACGGTAACCTGGTTGGCGCCGCCAAAGGTGTTTTTGATTTTATTATGAATTTTAATGTAGGGATGTTTCTGAGGCATGAGATCACCGAAATTGGTGTCAACCCTCAGCTTCAAAACAGGGCCCCCGGTCAGGAACCAGAAGGGATTGATTATCTGATACAGCAGGAAGAGGGTAACCAGGGTAATGGCAACAAGGATGGAAGCTCTTTTCTCTATAACAAAATTACAAAATCTATCCATGTGAACACACCTCAGATCTTGTGGTATCGTGCCGTTGATTTACGGTGCCGGCTCAACAGTGCCCCCGCTTCGTCCCGACCCCGCGGAATAACCGGCCGGCGACGCCGCATGCCTCAATGCACTTCTCGCTTCTGCCGCGCTTTGGTGAGCAGGCGGGACACGGTTTCAATGGAAACAAGGAAACTCCTCATCTCGTCCTCGTTCAGGTTCATCAATATCCGCTCCATCTCCTTTTCCCGGATGGAGACCAGCCGGGTAAGATCCCGGTGGCCGGCGCGGGTCAGGCTTACCTTCACCACCCGGCGGTCGCTGCTGTCCCGCTCCCGCCTGACCATGTTCGCATGTTCCAGGCGGTTGACCATGGCGGTAATCGTGGGAAGGCTGACCGACAGCTTCTTGCTCAAATCCGACATGGTATGGTGGGCGTTATCGCTGAAACAGGTGAGCAGCTTGATCTGGGCGGTGGTAAGATCGATCTTGAGCAGGCCCTTGGGATTGACGCTGCGGGAGATGTCATTATAGGATGACATGATCCGCTTGACAAACGAACTCCAGTCCCGCCGGTTCATGGACTTTTCCTCCGCTCTTCGGGGCACGGTTTCTGTCGTCATGGGCGTATAATTAATTAGAGCCTATAATAATTAGAGTATCAAACTATCTATCCAAAGTGCCGCGCTTTGTCAACAGTTAATTTAAAAAAAATCAATCGCGGCGCAGGGGCAGCGGCAACCATGTAAAAAAACCGGCAGTTATGGTTGAATGAACGCGGATTGACGGCTGGATGTGCGACGGGTTCTGCGTGAGATAGAGGAAAACCGGCAGGAGCAGTGATTCAGCCGGGGGAAGGAGAAACATACAATGCTTGGCTGCGCTCAGATGACACGCAAGGGACACGAATGACAGATGCATCTGGTTTGTCATCCCCTGCTTATTTCTTCCCAAACCCGAACTTCCGGCCCAGGTCATCGATCAGGCTGTAGGCAACCGGAACCACCAGCAGGGTGAGCACGGTTGACGAGGTCATGCCGCCGGCCACCGCAATGGCCATGGGCGCCCTGGCCTCACTGCCGGCGCCCACCCCCAGGGCGATGGGCAGCACCCCGGCGATGGTCGCGATGGCGGTCATCAGGATGGGCCGGAGCCGCACCGGGCCGGCCTCCAGAATGGCCTCCCGCATTTCCATGCCCCGCTCCCGCAGGACGTTGGTATAATCCACCAGCAGGATTGAATTCTTTACCACCACGCCGATGAGCATGAGCATGCCGATCAGGCTCATCAGGTTTATGGTGCTTCCCATGACAAACAGGGTCCCGAGGGCGCCGATCAGGCTCAGGGGAAGGGCCAGCATGATGGTGAAGGGATGCATAAAACTTTCAAACTGCGACGCCAGCACCATGTAGGTGATGATGATGGTGAGCAAAAACGCGAAGATGATGGATTGAAAGGTCTCGGCCATGGTTTCGGCCTGACCGGCGAAGGTGAGCGAATAGCCGGGCGGAAGGGTTTCATCAACAATCTTTTTCGTCTGGTCCATGACCTCCCCCAGGGTTTTTCCCTCAAGGTCGGCAAAGATGTTGATGCTGCGCTGGCGGTCGAGCCGGTTGATCACGTCCGGGCCGATTTCCTCCCGCACCTCCACCACGTTGCTCAAGCGCAGCAGCTCGCCCGCGCTGTTGCGCACCAGCAGGCTGTTGATGTCCTGGAACATGGACCGCTGCTCGGGAATCAGGCGCACCCGCACGTCATAGCTGTTGCCGCCGACCCGGTACTGCGATACCTCCCTGCCCCCGATCAGGGTGCTGATGGCGGAAGCAATGGTTTTCACATCCACCCCCAGATCCCCTGCCTTGTCGCGGTCAATGTAGACCCGCACCTCCGGCTTGGTCAGCTCCATGTCGGCGCCGACGCCCACCACCCCTTCAATGGTCCTCAGGCGGTCGACCACGGTTGTCGCAATCTCGCCCAGCTTCATGATGTCCGGTCCCTTGATCCGGAACTGGAGCGGGGCATTCCGTCCCATGCCGCCGCCTCCCATGGCCGCAATGTCTTCAACGTACGCGACCATGCCGGAAATCCGGTTGAGCTCCCTGCGCAGGTACGACATGATCTCTTCCTGGGTTCGTTCGCGCTCCCGGCTGTCGGTCAGCTGAACAAACATAAAGCCCTTGTTGGTAACCGAGGTAAATCCCCCCGCCCCCATCAGGGCAAAAATGCTTTTGACCTCGGGGAGCCCCTTCAGCACCGCCTCGCACTGGGCGAGCTTCTTGTCCCCGACGGGAAGGGAGGTGCCCACCGGCGTCTCCAGCCGGACCACAAAGTCATCGCGGTCTTCCTTCTGGACCAGCTCCTTTCCCAGGATCTTGAAAAATCCCAGGCTCACCACAAAAATGGCCAGGGCGACAGTTATGACCAGCCAGCGGTGCCGCAGGCTCCAGTCCAGCGCCTGCCGGTACAAGCCGTCAATTCTTGCAAACGTCTCCTCCAGGTAGTTGTAGATCGGGCCATGCCGCTTTCGGGCATTGAGGAATCGGGAGCAGAGCATGGGGGTGAGGGTAAAGGCCACAAACAGCGATATCAGAATGGCGACCGACACGGTCACCCCGAATTGAAAGTAGAAGCGGCCGATCAGTCCCTGGATGAAGGCAACCGGGATAAACACCGCGACAATGGCCAGGGTCGATGCGATGACCGGGAAGGCAACCTCGTCGGTGGCTTCGCGCGCTGCGGTTACCGGGTCCTTGCCCATCTCCCCGTGGCGGAAGCTGTTCTCCAGGACCACGATGGCATCATCGACCACCTCTCCCACCGAAAGGCTGAGCGCCAGCATGGTCATGCTGTTCATGGTGAAGCCGAGGGCATACATGACGCTGAATGCGCCGATGAGCGAGGTGGGAATGGCTAGGAGTTTGTCGGACTTTCACGACAGAATATGATATAGTGGCACATCATT
>JAEAMF010001068.1_pt1 | contig 23092 bp, 4 predicted proteins | sample 8958721 | NCBI WGS metagenome assembly JAEAMF01 (sample SAMN16933255, study PRJNA681124) | bioreactor sludge metagenome | isolation source: anaerobic bioreactor treating anionic surfactant - SDBS | place: India: Bengaluru | collected 2019-02-28
AGTCAACCACACCCTGATAGCCACTCAGCGACCAGTCGCCGTTGATCAGGAACGCGGCTTTGCCCTCTTTGAACAGGGTGTCGGCCGTGTTGTAGTCGCAGCCCGGGGCCACGATCTTGTGTACGTTGGTCAGGTCGCTCATGAAAGCCAGGGTTTTTTGCATCGCTGGCGTGCCCAGCGTCGGCGTGTCCGTAGCCGGATCCAGCGCCGAGCCGCCAAAACCACCGAGGAACGCGGCCAGCCAGAAGGGCTCCCGGCTGTTAATGGCCAGGCCCCAGGTGCCAGCTGCTTCGTTGGTCAGGGTCTTGGCGGTGGCGATCAGCTCGTCCCAGTCCGCCGGCACTTTGCTGACCAGTTTCTTATTGTAGAGCAGCATCAGGTGGTTGCCGTACACATCGGGGACGCCATACTTGACGCCCTTGAGTACGCCGCCCGCCAGAGCGCCGGGCAGGAAGGTGTCCAGGAAGGCCTGGTCGAACATGTCCGTGACCGGCAGCACGATGCCCATCGCGGCAAACACGCCGATGGGGTCATTCGGGCCGCGGAAGAGGTCAGGGGCCTGTCCGGCAAGAGAGGCGGTCTGGAACTGCGTGCGCAGCTCTTCATTGCCGTAGTGCGTCCGCTCTACGGTGATGTTGGAGTTGGCCGCCATGAACTCGTTGACAAGCGGATCCAGGATGTCCGCGTCAATGGTGTCACCTTCCTGTTCCCAGTAGGTGATCGTCACCGGCTCGACCGGTACGGCGGTCGGTGGGACAGCCGTCGGTGGGACAGCCGTCGGCGGCGCTTTTGTCGGGGGCACCGTGGTCGGCGGTACGGCCGTTGGCTTGGGGGCGCAGGACGTGACCAGCATGGCAAATACCACGGCCAGCACTGCTAGGGTAGAAAACCATTTACGCATTGTCTTTCTCTCCTCCTAAGGAAGTGTAAGGTACTCGAACGACAGGCAAGCGAATTTTGCTACAGCTCTGATTCCTCCTTTCGATAGGCGGGCTGCATTGACCAAAAGACCATTGTTTGCTGTTTAGTATAGGCCAATTATGCGTTGGTGTCAAACCAGTTCGGAAACCTCAGAAACCCGGTTTTTCTCTTTGCCGGTCGCGGCCCACTGCCAGCAAGACCGTTCTGACAAGAGTCCGCAAACCGAGTTTCTAGTGCCTCTATCCCTTGACCCCGCCTAGAGTCAAGCCAGAGACAAGCCACTTGGACGAATACAGGAACAAAGCCATGGACGGCACAGCCAACAACATCGAAGCAGCGGCGAACCTTCCCGCGGCCAGGGTGTACTGCCCGGCATAGGTCCAGATACCCAACGGCCAGGTATACATCGGCGCTTTCTGCAACACCACGCGCGCCACCAGGTACTCGCTCCAGCCACTGGTAAAGTTGAACAGGAAAGCGACGGCCAGCGCCGGCGTGGACAGGGGCAGGATCACCCGGTAGAACGCGCCCAGCCGTGAGGTGCCATCGATCATCGCCGCCTCCTCGAGGTCCGGAGGAATCGTATCAAAGTAGCCCTTCAAGAGCCAGATGCTGAAAGGCACAGCCGAAACGGAATAGGCGATGACCAGGCCCAGGTAGCTATTGATCAGCTTGAGCCGCGAGAGCATCATGTACAGCGGAAGCAGCAACATGCCTGCGGGGATCATCTGGGTGGTCAGCAGGAAAATCAAACCGGCCGAGCGCCCGGGGAACTTGAACCGGGAAAAGGCGTAGGCCGACGACGACGACAGGATCACGCCGATGGTGGCCGTCGTCAGGGTGATCAGCAGGCTGTTCCACAGCCACAGGAAAAAGTCGGACTTGCGCCTGGTAGCGAGATCACCAAACAGCACCTGGCGGTAGCTTTCCAGCGTGGCATTCGGGGGGATGATGCTCAAGTCAGTGGAAAGCATGGCGTCCCCGGGGCGGATGGAGATGGTGAAGATGCGCAGGATAGGATAGACAGCGATGATGCACGCCAGGATCAGGACGACGTGAATCACCAGCCGCTTGAAGCCACTATCGCCGCGAGTGCGGGAGAAGAATTTCTTCCAGTCCATTGTTGTTCGGCTCCTTTCAATCTCCGGGGTCGCTTTACTCGTAGGCCGCTTTCAGGCCGCCCGATGCCTTGATGTAGACCAGGCTAAAGAGCAACAGGAAGGCAAAGATCACCAGGGCAAAAGCAGCGGCAAAGCCATAGCGATAGAACTCGAAAGCCGCTTTGTACAGTGACGAGACCAGGATGTCCGTTTTCTCTTGCGGGCCGCCCTGCGTGATCAGGTAGATCACATTCAAGGCGTTGAAAGTCCACACCGTGCCCAGGATGATCGAGGGCGTGGTTACCGGCCGCAACAGCGGGACGGTGATGTTCCAGAACTGCTGCCAGCTCGAAGCGCCGTCAATCTCGGCCGCTTCGTAGTACTCGGGTGAGATGCTCTGCAATCCACCCAGCAGGATGACCATCATGAACGGGATCCCCAGCCAGACGTTGGAGATGACCACCGCCACAAAGGCCCAGGTTCCACTCTGCAACCAGGGCACGGCTTTCAGGCCCACGGTGCGCAAGAGCGTGTTCACAAAGCCATACTGAAAGTTGAACTCGTTGCGCAGGGACATGCAGGCGATGGTCTGCGGGATAGCCCAGGGGAAGATGAGCAGCGTACGATAGATACCCTTCAAGCGCAGGTTGCGGTTCAGCAGCAACGCCAGGGTCATGCCTCCCGTCACGTGGCAGACGACGTTGATAGCCGTCCAGAGGATACTGCGACCCAGCACCTGCCAGAAGCTCGCATCGTGCGCCACAACGCCGGTAAAGACCTGCTTAAAGTTGTTGATACCGTTCTGCAGGCTGAAGGTGTAGGTCCTGATCGTACTCATGCCCATGTTGGTGAAGGCCAGGTAGATGTTGTAGAGGAAGGGGTAGAGGACCAGGGCCGCAATTCCGATCAGTGCCGGCATCAACAGCAGATAGGCCAATCCCACCAGCGAGGTGCGTGGAACCGAGATCTGCCGGTAGAGGAAAATGTCCGCCAAAAGCAGCACCACACCAACGGCGGCCTTCATCAGGGTGTTCAGCCCTTTGGCCGGCCAGATCACTTTCACAAAGATATAGGCCAGGGCAATGGTTACGACCAGACTGATGAGGGCGAACAGGAGGTTTTTCGGACGTCGGTGGAAGAGGGTGTAAGCCGCGAATTCGATCAACGCCAAGGCGGCGATGATCTGGAGCAAAAAGCGTAGGACGGTGATTAACGATGTTCCCATGGTTTGGGGCGTTAGACTGATCATAGTCTGGGCACCTCCTCTGCGATTGGTCAATTATAGTGAGAAAATGGATTTCGTGCAAATATCAGCACACCAAAGAGACAAAAAATGACCCGAATAGCGACGGCCTGGCAGGCCTTCGGGCTGAGATCGAAAGGGCCGCCGTGGCCATGGCTCCGGTCCAGAATCCGGTTGCGGTGCAAGTTGACCTCTCTGTCCCGCTGTGCTATAATAACCGAGCTGCATTTCGATTCGCAGCCCGGTCAAAGGCGACTCTTCTGCAAGGATGCACCGACCGGCACTCCCTTTAACCCTGGGGATTGCCAGCTCGCACGATCGAAAGATTGGTCGTGTTGAAGCAGTGAAGAAGGAGAGTCTCATGAAGACCAAACATGGGCATCGCCGCACCTGGCTTCTGTACCTGGTGCTCACGGTTGCCCTGTGCACTGTGTCAGGTTGCCGGGCGCAGCCGGCGCGGGAACCCACATCCGCTCCATACCCCGCGCCGCCGACGGTGCCTGCCGCGCAGCCGACGCAGGAGCCCACATCAGCTCCATACCCCGGGCCGCCGACGGTGACCGCAGCGCCGCCGACCCGGGAGCCCACATCCGCTCCCTCGCCGGAACCCCCGACGGCAACCGCCGAACAGAACCCGTCGGCACAGGAGCCCACGGCAACTGAGATGCGTACTTTCCCGAGGGTGACCGTCGAACAACTGAAGCAGTGGATAGATGCGGGAGAGGTGCTGTTCTTCATCGACGCTCGTAGCTCGGATGCATGGAGTACCGCCACGACCAAGGTGCCGGGGGCATTACGGGTCCCTCCGCACGATGTCGAGCCGCATCTCGGCGAGATTCCTAAGGACCGGCGGCTCGTCATCTATTGCACCTGACCGAACGAAGCCTCAGCCGCCAGTGTGGCGGCCGAACTGTGGGGGCGGGGTTGGCCAGTCCCATACCTGATACTGGGAGGTTACAACGCCTGGGTGGCAGCAGGGCTGCCAGTGGAGCCGAAGTAAGCGCCGTGTTGATCTGATACCACATCCCGTGCCTGGCGAACTTGCCACACGGCACGGGATGTGGTATACTTGACTGTTGTAACACCCGCCCCTGTAGCTCAGCGGACAGAGCGAGCGCGTCCTAAGTGCTGCGTCGGGGGTTCGATTCCCTCCAGGGGCGCTAATTATACACCCGACGGAGGGGGGCCACGGAGCACCCCCAGAACTCCGGTAGGAGCGAACGGCAGAGTGTAGTAAAGCACTCTGCCGTTTTTTGTCACTTCGATACGTATGATAGACGTGTGCATCAAAAGGCGGCTAGTTGCCTGATTCCCCTCGCGCAAAATCTGCCCCATGTCTGAAACCAGGGAAGTCAGGGCAGCGTGGGAAAACGGCTATCTGGGCGGATCGCAACCGGTCCAGCGAAACGTACTACAGCAAGAGCGTGGCTGCGGCAGGGATCAACAAGAGCGGAGACTCAATACACGCTGGTGTCCAAGGAGGACGTGGGTAACGGCGCACCAACCGGCAACGAGTACGTGTTCGCCTATACGGCGAATGAAACAGGGACCGGCAGCGACCCGTGCCTGGCGATCACCACGCAGGTGCCGGTGTTTGCGGCGATGTTCTAGAGCTGGGAGGGTTTGTTCGGTGAACCCCGACAACGACATAGCGCGTGCCCAGGCTCTCCCTCTTGCCAAGTTCGTTGGACTGGACGCACTCAAGGACTTTCCGCAGCATGTAGTCCGCAGGTCGCGGGCCAAATGCTGACGGCATCACATCTCAACGTGCAGATTTATACCAGTTGACAGGATGCTGAGATTGGGAGGCTACGGGTACGTCAAATCGCGCCGGTACCGCAAACGCAAGAGCCGATTCGCCTAAAGCCAGCGAATCGGCTCTTGCATGCCTGGCTGAGTGATAGAGATTTGCATCCCCGCCACTCAGCCAGAATCATCCATCCGATTCCCCTCGCCAAAGAGCGGGCGAGATGCCCCACAAGAGGGGGTAGTAACACTAGCGACCCTGCTCCTCGCGACGGCGCGAGTTCGGGCGCTAACGCGCCTTGTGCGGCACGACGATGTTGCCACCGCCCAGCTCGACCGCGTTGGCCACTGCCTCGCGCGGCAGGGACAGACCGCTGACTACCTCAATCCAGAAGCGGTCCACGTCGGTGCCGGGCTCGTTGCGGTCCTCCACGTAGGCGGTGAACTGGAAGTTACCCTTCGGGTCGGTCCAGCTCGGCTCCTTGTAGGTGCTCTTGCCGCTGAAGGAGGCCCAGCCCATGGGCACACTGCTGTCTTCGCCCAGCGCCAGGCCATCCAGGGCGTTGCTCTTGACGCGGTAGATGGTGTCATCCGGCAGGTGGCGGATCAGCAACAGGCTGCCCTGGATGTTGGTCGCCTTCTTATTGTACTTCATGGTAAAGCCGAAATTCGTCTTGTCGCCGGGATAGCCGGTCTCTTCGTTAGCCGTGCCGGGCCAGTAGAACCAGCCGCCGCCGGTGGTAAAGCCCAGACTCGGGTCGTAGACCACCAGCACGTCCTCGCCCTCACCGCTGTAGTAGCCGCCGCCCACCGTCACGTGCACGACGTAGGTGTTGACTGGCACTTTATCAAAGCTGAAGGTGACACACTGCTGCCCGTCCGCCACGCTCGGCGTGGCCGGGGTGCCGGCGACCGGGCCGCCCGGCCCCACCGGCTCCAGGCTCATACTGACCTGGGCCAGACTGATATCTCCGGGCGATTCGCTATCCGCCTCGCTGACGCAGACGCTGAGGGTGAATGGGCCAGAGTCGCCGCCCGCGGACGCGACCTGCACGGCGACCGGATTATCCGGATCGAGCGAAACCGTGGTTTCTTCGGCCTGCACGATGAGGGTCACATCATAGTCCGTTGTGCCACCATCCTCGTCCGCGACCGTCAGCCGCAGTCCGTACTCGTCCTCCGGCATGCCCGCTGTGCCGGTGACCTTCCAGATGCAGGTCTCGATGCCGCCAGCAGTGGTGCACGAATCGAGGGCCAGCGCAAGGCCGGCGAAAGGCGGATCGTCCTGGAAGGTGGTCCCATCCGCGCTCCAGTAGAGCGAGGCGGTGAGCTCGTCGGCGGCCACATCGGTGGCGGTGAAGCTGATCTCGGCGATAGCGTCGCTGTACGGCACGGTCTGGCTCTCGGGATCCGCCGTCACTACCGGCGCGACATTGTTGACCGTGACGCGTGCCGTGTCGCAATCCGAGCCCTCGTCATCATCGGCGACACAGACCACCACCTCATAGAGACCGTTGTCGCCATACGTGTGGCTCAGGTCAAAGGTCTGGTCCTCATGGAGCGCCAGCGTCTGCTCGCCACTGCCATCGGCATAATCCACCGTGGCGCTCCAGGTGTCCGCACCGGGATCGGTGAAGGAGCCGGAGCTGTCGAAGGCACCACCCTCGGCGATGGTCGCATCGTCCCCGGCATTGACCTCCGGGGCTACGTTGTTGACGATGACACTGGTGGTGTACTCGCTCATGCCGCCGTCATCGTCCCGGATCTTGCCCTTGACGGTGTAGGTTCCGTCGTCGGTCCAAGTGTGCTGCGCCGAGGAGGTCGCCTGGTCTACGATGTCGTAGGTGCCGTCGTTCTCCCAGTCGAACGAGTAGCTGAGGATATCCGCAGCGCCGGGCTCCACGATGTCCTTGAACCACAGTGTGACGGCGCTGGCCTCATCCCGTGGCCCGTCGTTGTCCAGGGCCGCCGTTGGCGCGACGTTGCCGACAGTTACCTGCAGCGTATCCGAGGCGGCATTGCCGAGCCCGTCGTCCAGGGTGACGGTGACCAGGTACGTGCCATTGTCGGCGTAGACATGGCTGCCGGCGATGGTGAAGGCGACCTCGTCCACGGTGCCTGCAATCTCGGTGCCGTCACCCCAGTTGATGGTGGCGGTGTGCTCCACCGCACGCCCGTCGACAAAGGTGGCGGCAATGGAGACGGTGTCGCCCTCGTTCGCCAACTGGTCCACACCCGCCTCCACCGCTAGTGCGACGATGGTGACCTTGGTGGTAGCATCGGCGGCATAGGTACTGTTGCTGGCCGTCACTTTGGCCGGATACTCGCCGGGTGCGGTGTAGATGTGGGTCACCTCACGGCCTTCGAGGGACCCGCTGCCATCGCCCGGATCCCAGACGTAAGCCAGGTTGCTGCCTCCGTCGACCGACGCGGTCAGGGTCACTTTCTCGCCGATCATGCGCGGCCCATTGTTCGCGGCCGCCAGACCCTCGATGGGCGCATCGTTCACTTCGAGCGCGTAGGGGCCCATCATGGTGACGTTACCATGGATGTCCGCGGCGCGCACGCGCAGGACGTAGGTGCCGGCCGGCCAACCGGCCACGTCCGGCACATACTGCCAGTCGCTGGCCAACACAGTGGCCTGCTCCGTAAAGACAGCGCCCAGGGGGTCATAGACCAGGATATGCACGGCTTCCACGCCCGCGCCATCCTCCACCGTTCCGCCAAGGACCACTACCAACTCCAGTGCCTTTGCTTTGGGCGCTTGCTCCGCCTCGGCCGGTACGCCGTACTCCAGCCACAGGGGGCTGCTTTGCTGCCGCGACAACGATCCCACCTGAACCAGGGCCGGGGGGTCGTCGGGCAGGACTACGCTGTTGGCCTGCTGGATCACGAAGAGCTCGGGGGCCACCGTGTCCACGATGGTCTCCTGCCAGCCGGTTACTGCGGTGTTGCCAGCCTCGTCGCTGGCGCGCACGCGCAGCGAGTGCACAACGCCATCGTCCTGCGGCGTGATCCAGTTCCACGCCCAGCCCTGCACCCCGCCATCGGGTGGGTACGGGCCGCTCGCCGCGTCCCAGGGCGCGCCTTCCGCATCCACCTGCACGTCCACTCTGGCCACCAGAGCGCCCGCGGGCGCCGGGTCGGTTGCGCTGCCGGCCACCAGAGCCATGGTGTCCGTGATGACCGCCGGCAGCGTCCAGGTGACCTCCGGCGGTGTGCTGTCCACCACCAGGACCTGCGAGGCCGTGCCGGTGAGGCCGCAGCCATCCACGGCCCGCGCCTGCAGGGTGGCTGTGCTCCCCGCGATGTCCAGTGCCACCGACCAGGCCAGAGTGCCCACGGCCGGGGTCCAGTTGGTCCCGTCCAGCGAGACCTCGACGCTGGTTACGCCCGAGCCCACGCCGTCGCTGGCCAGCCCGGTGAAGATATTCTCGCCCGCCAAGATGGCCGATCCGCCCAGCGCGTCAATGCTCACCGTGGGTGCCTGCCCATCCACCAGATGGGACAGGGTCATGAGGGTCGGACTGCCGGGCGTCAGCTCGGTCGCGCCTCCCGAGAGGCCGATATCACTGGCGACCTCGCTGAGGCCGCTCAGGCCGGCCGCCGTGTGCGCGTGGACCACGACCTCGACGCTGGCTTCCGCAGCCAGAGTGTCCACGTCGAGCGTCCAGTTGCTGTCCCCCGGCGCGCCGCCGGCGAGCGTAGCGCCGCTCACGCTCTGGTAGGTGAGGCCGTCTGTTGCCGTCAGGATCAGGGTCACGCCGGCGAACTCGCGGTCCTCAGGGTTGGTGAGCAGGATCTCATAGTCGATGTTGCTCCCGGCACACCACGCTATCCCGCCGGACTGCGGGCTGCTGACGTCCATCTCCAGGGTACGCGCCGTGGGCTGGCCCTGGTTGAGATGGGACAGGTCCGATAACAGGCCTGGCACTGGCCAGACAAAGGTCCGGCCGATAGCCTCCTCTACGAGGGGATTGGTGGTCGGGAAGACCGCCCAGGGCTCCACGCCGGGCAGTTGCTGCGCAGTAGCGGCTTCGCCGCCGGTGAGAGCCAGTGCCTGAGCACCTGCACCTCCCTCGGGCGGTAAGGCAAGGGCGATCACGCGCAGGGTGTGGCCTACCCAGGCAGTAAAGGGCACTCGCGCTTCGGTACCCCCGCTGGGGCCGTTGGCAAAGCCGAGCGGATCTGCCCGCCACTCCCAGTGATCGCCATCCTGTATCCAGCTCCACAGCACCCCATCGCCGGGACCATCGATCTCGACGGCGCGGTCCACGCCGGTTAGCCCTCCAGGTATCAACTCGCCGTTGGGGCCGGTGCCGGTGCCGTAACTATACCATGTATCCAGGTAAGCCCAGAGGACGCCATTGAGTGCCCACCAGGCCCCGTCCCACCCCAGGAAGACATACTGCCCATCCATGGAGAGGTACAGTGCCTGCGGGTTGCCCGAACGGGCATCGATGCCCAGCAGCTCCGACTCGCGCCACTCGTCGTGCTCCAGGTCGAGATAGCCGTCCAGAATGATCGACTGGCGGCGCTGGTTGAACTGCGAGGCGGTCAGGTTGCGCACGTGCCATGGCCCGTAGTGTCTGAGGGTCTGGTTGCCCGCCGCGTCCTGGGTGATCAGATGGATGTACCAGTCGCCAGCGGAGTTGAAGCTGAACACCGCGCTCGTGCCCTCGACCGCAGTGGCTGGCACGCCGTCCGCTACCTTGTCCGCGCTCATGAGCACCTGCACTGCACCACCGGTATCCGCCGGCGGGGTCCAGGTGACCGTGCAGCTCGCGACGACATCCAGGTGCTGGCCCTCCGGCTGGCTGAATGTGACCGGCTCGGCGTCGGAAGGCGGTATGCTATCCAGCGTCACTGCACGCTCGACGAGCGCGATATTGCCCGCTGCGTCCAGCGCCCGGACCTGCGCCGGGTAGCTCACATAGTCCTGGTAGAGGGCCGCGTTCCAGTTCAAGCTCCAGGCGTCGCCGCTCACGGTCGCCTGCTGCCAGGTGTAGCCGCCGTCGACCGAGATCTCTACCCGCGCCAGGCCGCTGCCCGCGTCGGATGCCGTGCCGGTAAAGAGCACGCCCTGGGCCGCGGCAGCGAGCTCCGCGGGTGCCGTCACGCTGAGCATGGGCGCCGTGGTATCCAGCGTCAGGCTCAAAGTCAGGACTGTTCCGGCGACGCCGCCCAGCCTGGGCGTCACGGTCACGGTTTTGGACCCATCACCAGGCGGCAGGATGATGTTTGCCGACCAGGCGCTGAACTGCGCACCGGGCGCATCGAGGGTGGCCTGCACCGTCGCTCCGCCAGTGACGCTCACGTCCACCTGCGTGTTCCCCGCGGCGGTAAAGCGCACATAGCCGCGCAGGGTGGTCGCCGTGGCCGGAACTCCGGTGCCGGTTGGCTCGCGCAGCGTGGCTACCGCGCTGCTTGCGCTGACCGCCACGGATGCGCCGGACTGCGCCAGGTTCCCCGCCTCGTCCACGGCTACAGCGTTGATCGTATAACTGCCGGTCGCCGGCAGCGGGATCCAGGCCCGCCCGTGCTCGGCGGGGTAGGTGACCGTGCCGCCCGGCCCGGTCACGCTGAAGTAGACCTGCTCCACATCGTAGCGCGTGCCGGTGCCGGTGCTCACCGTTCCCGCGGTCTGCACCCCGGCCAGCACCGCCGCCGCGTCCGTGGTGGCGGGCGGCGTCGTGATCCAGGTGATCGCGGGCGCGGTGCTATCGACCACAAAGGCGCCCTCGTACCAGTCGCTCTCGGTTTGCTCGGCGTTGCCCACCGCATCCGTGGCCCGGCTGTAGACCCGGTAGAGGCCGGGCGTTGCCTGGGTCACAGTCTGTGTCCAGTAATACAGCCGCTGGTCGCTGGTCCCTGGCGTCAACGTGCTCCAGGTGGATGGCACGGTGGCTGTTGGCGGCTGGCTCGCGTCACCTACGGCGACCACGCCGACTTCCACCTGCGCCACGCCGGCGTTGCCGGTGACCGCGGAGTCCACCTCGGGACCGAGCACCACGGTCAGCGGGCAGGCGATGAGCTCCTTGTAGCCCAGGTCGGCGATCAGGCCGCCCGCCAGAGGCACGTCGGCCCATGGCTGCGCCGCATCAATGGCCGGCGAGTCCGCGCCCGGCACATAGTAGCTACCCGCGGCAAAGGCCGCATCGGCCTCCACTGTGCCCTCCCCCGCCGTGACACCGGATACATTCGTCGTGTTGTCGAGCAGATTGTACTCATTGCGGATCAGGGCGCTGCCGGCCGCCTGCAGACCGTAGCCGTTGCCGTCGAGGATGCTGTTGCGGACCTGCGCCCAGGTGGCATCGCCGGTGGCGTACACGCCCGCGCCCAGGTTGTTGACGACGGTATCAAAGCTCACCTTGCCGGTCGCCTTGTTGGCGAAGGAGATGCCATGGCCGGCGTTGTTGCGGATGACGTTGCGATGGATGGTAATCCCACTCGCCGCATCCTTGATCTCCACGCCCGCCCCGGCAGAGCTCGCGTTCAGTACGGTAAAGCCGGAGAGCTCGCTGTCGATCACGGAGCCAAAGGTCACCGCACTGCCGCCGTTCCCGGCGTCGATCGCCGTGACCTCCGGCCCCGAGCCGATGAGCCGGACGTGGCTGGGCACCGTGACGCGTTCCGCGTAGGTGCCCGCGTCGACGCCCACGGTGTAGCCGCCCTCGGGCAGAGCGCCCTGCAGCTCGTGCATTGCCGCTGCCGCGGCGTCAAGGGCGGGCTGGATCCGGTCAAACGCATCGATGCCCCAGGTCAGGCCGTCGTTCTCGCCCACCTCGGAGTAGTCCTTGCTGACGTAGAACCCGGCCGCGTCGTACTCGGCATAGCCGATATCCACCCGCTCGCCGCCGCCCGGTACTGTCGGGTCGTTGGGCGCACCCATATCGATTGCCGGCGAGCCCTCCTGAAGACGCAGGTCGTTGCCGGCCAGACTGCGGAAGCGCGGGTCCTCGAAGACACTGCTCTGGCTTCCCTCCGGGTTGCTCATGTCCGTGCCATTGCCATAAAAGTCGTTGTAGGTGACGGACAGGGCGGAGCTGGCGCCGCGCTGCAGCCCCACGCCCGTGTTGTAGGCAAAGATGGTGTTGCGTACGTTCAGCGGGTTCGTGCCCTCGGCCAGCAGGCCGTTCACGTTGCGTACGAGGGTGTTGTTGACAATCTCGACGACCGAGCCCCCGCTGAGGTGCACGCCGGTGTCCAGGTCGCGGATGATGCAGCGCGCCAGCCGGAGGCCGGTCGCGCCGCCCTCGGCCACCAAGCCCCGCCAGAGCGCCCCGCCGGCCAGGGTCACGCGGCCCAGGGAGGCATACGCCACCCCTTCCGCGCTGACCAGCGCCGCCGCGCTGCCCGCGGGCGGCTCGATGATGGCCAGCTCAGCGCCGGCGCCGAGGACCTCCACACCGGAGACCAGGTAGAAGGACTGCGGGTAGCGCCCGGCATGGATCTGCACGCGCTCCGCACCGGATTCCACCGCCTCGCGCACGGTGGCAAAGGCCGTCTGGCCCCAGACTACACCGCCGCTGCCGCACGCCGTGCAGGCCGCCTGCGAGGTGTACACGTGAGCCACTGCCTTGTACTGGTGGTAGCCGCCGGTCACCAGCGAGCCGGCGCCCAGCCGGTAGAGTCCGTCGGCCGGCGCGACAAAGCCGGCCTGCGCCGAGGTCAGCGGTGTCGTTGTGCCGATCGAGGGACTCGGCGTCACCGCGCTCGGGCTGACCCACTCGTTGTCACCGGCGGGGATCTGCATGTTAAAGCGGTAGCTGTCCGCTGAGCGCCAGGTGCCGCTGGTGGCCGTGTCAGGTAGCACAAAGACGTTGCCATTGGCCCGCACACGCTGCTCAAAGCCCACCGCACCGTAGCGGAAGATGTTAGTGGTCGCGGCGCCGGCCGGCGTGGCGTAGGCGTACAGATAGTCACCCACGCGGGCCATGGCCGATGGCTGAGCGGTGGTGAGGATGGTTGGCCTGGTAGCGGCCATCCAACCTGCATCCTGGTCGTAGCGGCTCAAGACCCAGCTCGACGCTCCGGTGGCAGGCGCGAGGATGAACAGGTGCCCGCGGCCGTCCTCGGCCATGGAGACGAGGTCGGGGGAGGCATTGGGGTCGACCGCCAGGTTGAGTGTTGTGTCGCCCCAGGACCATAGCTGAGTCGCCAGATCATAGACAAGGGTGTCATGGAACATGGTTTCCATGCCGCTGCCGCCCGCGTCGACGTAGCCGACAAAGGCGTACAGGAGCGGCCCGGCGCACGCCAATTTTCTGAAGATGGCGTGCGTTCCCGCCGGGGAGGTACCGCGGGCTTCCCAGGTGGTAGAGCCGGTGGGCAGGGTGTAGAGGTGGGCGTGTTGCCAGCCGGTGTCGGGATCCACCTCGTTCCACGTCGCGTACAGGTTGCCGGCATCATCGGCCGCGATCAGCGGCGTCTGCGCTCCGTCCATCGCCCCGGGTGCGGCAATCGTCTGCCAGGTGCCGCCGGACAGGTCGCGCCGGTCCACACCGGCGCTCGCCCAGCGCCGGATGCCGCCAGTGGAGGCCACAACGCCGCGCGCCGCCAGCATATGGCCGCTGTTATCGGGCACCAAGTCCCAGATGCCGGACGTCTCACTGCCGATGGCCTGCAGGGCCGTCTCGCCCGCGGGCAGCACGTACATGCCGCCGTCGACCATGCCCGCGTACAGGTTGCCCAGGGCGTCAACGCCCACCGCCCCGCCGGCGCCCGTCGCGCCGGATACGACGGACCAGGCCGTGCCGACCCACTCGTAGACGCCCGCCGAGGCGGCGTTGTCACTGACGGCGTAGACCTTGCCGTTGGCGGGATTCCGGGCCACGTGCGACACCGACGTGGCGATGCCACTGCCCATGGGGCGCCAGCCCGACCCGGAGATCCAGTCCCAGACGCCAACGTTATTTGTAGCGTAGAAGCCGACCATGCTGAGGCTGCCGCCCGCATAGAGTGTGCCGTCGAAGAAATTCCCGCCGGTCCAGACCATGTCGCGGATGGTGCCGGAGACCGTGCACCCCGTGAAGGTCATCCAGGTCGCGGCGAGGTCGATCCAGCGAGTCGGATGGTAGAAGGAGAAGTTGTAGACGTGGCCCTCGCCCCTGAGGTATGCGGCCAGACTCTCGTGAAAGTGCACGTAGGAGCCGCCCACGAAGACCACATCGTCGGCCGTGTGCGCCAGAGCATACACCGTGGCATTGGCGGTGTTGCCGTTGATATCCGAGACGCCGTTGCCGTAGATGCCACTTTCATCGACGACGGCTTCACCCAGGGTCAGCCACTGGCTGCCGTTCCAGCGGGCGACGTTCCCGGCCGGAACGGTGGTCCCATCGAAGGCCCGGCCAAAGCGGCCGCCCACATAGACGTCGCCGTTGGAGACGATAGTCAGAGCATAAACAGTGCCGTCCACGCCGTTGTTGCCCGCGCTCGGCTGGCCCAGCGGATGCCACTGCGCGTCCGCGCTGTCCCAGCGGGCGATATTCTGGGCACCCATCGACCCGACCGAGGCGAACGTGCCGCCGATATAGACATCACCGTCGGCGGATACCGCCACAGCATTGATCTGGCCGTTGACCGTGCCGAAATCGGGTATCTTGTAGTAAGGATGCACCTGGAAGAAATAGGCGCCGCCCGTGGTGATCTGGCTCTTGCCGGCCTCCGCAGGCATCTCGTGCGGCACCTGGAAGGCAGACGCCCAGGTGCCCAAAGCCCCGTCCGTGCCCGGCGTGGCCGCATAGACCGTGCAGTCCGTGCCGCCGGGCATAGCGTACAGGGTGCTAGCCGTGCCGACCAGGCCGCCGTTCATTGCCAGACCTTCTGTGAGGGACTGGTCCGAGTTCCAGGTATGGGCCTCAGGATCCGTTGCCCCTGACTTGAGGATGGGATCCGCCCCGGTTCCGACCAGGGTGCTGAGGGTCACGCTCAGGGCGGCACCCTCATTGATGTAAATCGGGTACTGTACCGAGTGCGCCACCAGGTGATCGATCACCGTTTCCGGGCCGCCCGCGGCCAGGGGCACGCCCGCGCCCGTGTCCAGCAGGACGCCGGATGTGCCATTGCGCACCGTCAGGTTCGACAGGCGCACGCCGTCCGCAGCCACCCGGATGGCGTCCGACCCGGCGCCCTCGACAAAGACCGCGTCGGCATTCACTCCCTGCACCGTCAGATTGTCATAATTCGTCCCGGCAGGCACGTCGAAGGAGGCGTACGCACCGGGGTAGACGATGATCGTATCGCCGCCGCCATCGGAGGCGTCGACCGCGGCCTGGATGGTGGTATAGCAGGGGCTGTGCCCATCGCACAGGCCGCCCACGGCGTCGTCGTCCACGTAGCGGGTATCGGGCCCATCGGAAAGCATGCTGGCCCGCAGACCCGCCGGCCTGCCCGCTGCCTCGTAGGCGTTGCCCGACGAGGCGCCCAGGGGCAGGGCCTGCGGCGAGATAAAGCCGGAAGAAAAGTCGGGCGCGTCGAACCCGCGCTCCTCGGCCGCCGTCTCACTCGGGATGAGCAAGAGATCCGACGAGCCGTCCGCGTTCAGGTCCGCCCCCACCGCATAGGGGGCGTTTGCGGCGCCGCCGACACCTTCGATGGTGGCGAACTCTTCCGGTGCCGATTCACCCGTCTGATGGCGTATCAGGTGGGCCACCTCATCGGCCCCAACAGACGGGGGCACGTTGCCGCCGGTCAGGAGGATATCCGTGCGCCGGTCGCCATCGACATCGCCCGGCGCGGCAAAGAAGCCGCCATAGTTGTAGAGAGTGTAGGGCGTACCGTTGCCGTAGACCAGGATGCGGTCCACGCCGCTGGAGTACATCCAGTCGTCGTAGCCGTTGGCGTCTACATCGCCCAGCGCCACGGCGCGTGGCTCAGCGTCGGCGGTGGTGAAGGTGCCGGCGGCAAGAGGCGCGCCGCCCGAACCCAGGCCGTAGAGGGTAATGAGCTGGTTCTCCAGCGTCACCCACTCGAACCTCTGGTCATCATCCACATCGCCCACGCCCAGCGCGCCCGTCACACCCTCAAAGGTGGCTGCGGCTTCCGCGGCCACATCCAGCGTCGCGGGCCACAGGCCGCCGCGACCCATTATCAGGTAGGCCGTCCCGCCCGCGCGGATGAGCAGGTCGCCGTAGCCGTCGCCGTCCACGTCGCCCGCCGTAGCCAGACCCGCGATTGTAGCCGGGGCCTGCAGCATCGTGCGGGAGCCGGATTGCCCGCCGTCCAGAGTGATCTCGCCCAGCGGGCGGGGGCTGCCGAAGATGAGGAAGGCGCGCTTGGAGGCGCGCTCGCCGATCAGCAGGTCGGGCAGGCTGTCGCCGTTGGCATCGCCCGCGGCAGCCAGGAAGCTGCCCAGCTGCGCGCCGGCGACACCGCTAAAGCGCATCTCGCTGCCGGCCAGCATCTCCAGGTCCGGCGGGACGGGCCAGCCGCCTGCGCGGCCGTAGAGGATGGCCACCAGGCCGCCATCGCCCGCCGGTCCGGGCAGGCCCACTGCCAGGTCGGCCAGCCGGTTGGCGTCGAAATCGCCGATCCAGGTGGCGAGCACGCCACCGTCGTTGTCATGGATGCCGGAGAGGCCCAGCCAGATGGCGCCGTCGTCAAATACATCCATGCCGGACTCTAGCACTGCCGGGGCGGCCGGTTGCGGCAGGTGCCCGCCCTCGTCGGCCACGCCGGTGAGGTTTAAGGCCACGTTGGCCTGCACTGCCGGAGGCACGGCGGGGTCAGCCCCGCCGTTGACAATGCTGGAGGGCGCCACGCGGTCCACTGTGATCTCGGTGCTGACGATGGCGCTCTCATTGTTGGCCCGGTCAATCGCGCGGGCGAGAACCTCGTGGTCGCCCTGCGCATTGTCGCCGATCATCCAGTCGTAAGCCCAGGTTGTGCCGTCCAGGGGCACGCTGTGCCAGGATTGCCCGTCAATGGCGATTTGCATGCGCTCGACACCGGCCAGGTTATCGGTGGCTGTCCCATGCAGGTGGACATGGCCATCTACCATGGCCCAGCTCAGGGTGGCCTCAGGCGGCGTGTTGTCCACGGTCACGTCCACGATCCCGGTCGTGGCCTCATGCTCCATGGCGTCGATCGCCCGTGCCTGCAGGCTGTAGATGCCATCGGTTGCGGGCAGCTCCCAGGTGTAGGCCCAGGGGCCGTCGGTGCTGTCCAGCGGCACATAGCTGGCAGCGCTCCCATGCGGGACGACGCTCAGGCCTACCTCGGCGATCCAGGTGGTCGGGTCTCTCGCCGAGCCACCGACCACGTAGGCATCGCCACGCAGATAGGCCCCGCCGGGCGGGGCGATGATCGCCACCTCCGGATCGTCGCCATCCACCACTGCACGGGCCGTGCGGCTCCTCTGCAAGTCCTTGTAGAGCAGGTTGAGCGCGATCTCGCTATCGGCTGAGGTCGTTGCGGGATCGACCCGCGCCGTCACCGTCATGGAGATGCCCTCGTACACCTGCAGCGGGCTGGTCGCGCTGAGCGGCCAGCTCAGGGTGTTGCCATCCGCTACCATGGTGATGGTGCGGTCGCCTTCCGTGAGGCCACCGGCGACCGTATCCAGCCAGCCCGGCAGCAGCAGCGAAATGGGCTCAGTCACCGGCTCGGCGGCCGTGTTAAAGACCTCAATCATGAACGTCACATCCTCGCCCGGCAGCCAGTACGCGCCCGCGCGGTCACCCGGGAAACCCCGTACTGGCGCAACGCGCAGATTCATCATCGGCACGTCCGTGTTCGGCGAGTTGGGGTTGAGGGAGTTGGCCTTTTCCTCGGAATCCCACAGGCCGTCACCGTCGCTGTCTTTGGACAGCGGATCGGAGCTGACCGTGACGACCGTTCCGCCCGGCAGGGTCACTTCCCAGCCGCCCACCAGGGCGCCGCCCTCGACGCGGCGCACTTCTTCGGCGTCGGTCAGTCCGTCGCCGTCCGAGTCGGCATCATTGATCTTGGTGCCCAGGTGGAACTCGAGCCTGTCGTTCAGGCCGTCGCCATCGGTGTCAGCCAGGAGCGGGTCGGCACCCAGGTCGGCGGAAGTCTCCCACTCGTACTTGTCGGAAAGGCCATCGCCGTCGCTGTCAGTGAGGTTCGGGTCGGTGCGCGCCTGGGCCTCCTGCTCGTTCGTCAGACCGTCGCCATCCCGGTCGGGGTTGCCCAGTGCCTCCCAGTTCCACAGCTCGGTCACGTTATCGGGCAGCACGTCCAAGTACAACGTGACCACGTCCTCTTCGTCCTCCTCGGGCAGCTCGCCATCGGTCAAGTTCGTCGCATCACGGATGTAGCCGGGGCAGGCATATTCGTTGCAGCAGTTGTACCATTCGCCCCAGACCGTCCGGTAGAAGACCTTGGCCACAAAGGCGATCGGTCCGTTGACCGCCGGCTCCAGCAGGTAGCCGATCGAGGCGACGTTGTTACAGTGCAGCGTGTCGGTGACATAGTCCTCGTTGCCGCGCACGATCCAGCACTCGCGCGGCTCGCCCGGCATCTCCTGGTAGGCAAAGCCACCCTCGACCTCGCTCCCCTCCAGGCGGCCTTCGACCCAGCTCAGGAGCAGGTCCTCATCGGTGGCCATAATCCCGCCCATTTCGTCCGGCTGCGGCTCCTTCTGCAAGTAGCCGCTGGCCGGCAAGTTCAGGATGAACGTGTTCCCTTCGACCATGCCCTCTTCGGGATCCAGCACCGTACTCTCGGACTCGCCGAACGAGGCATCCACCAGGGTGGTCAGGATCCCAGAGGAATACCAGAGGCCGATGATGGCCGCGACGATATCCCAGTCTATCCCGAACAGGCCGAGGATGAACCCGACGATCATGTCGAGCAGCGATAGCACGGTGGCAATGAGCGGCCCGATCACGGGGACAAAGTTCAGGGCGAAGAGCAGGATGTACCACAGGGTGCTGGCGATGGCATAGGCGAGCTCGTACTTGAAGACCATCGGGTCGCCGCCGCTGTTGGCTATCGTCAGGCCAAAAAAGACCCAGGCCGTGGTGACGCCGATGATCACACCCACAAGCTGTGTGCCGACAGCTATCTTGGTGAGACTGCAGGCCCCGCTCTTGACGAGGTCGCCGATGAGCTGTATCAGGTACTGCGCCTGCGCGATGATGGCCAGAGAATCTACGGCGACGTTGGCCCACTCGAGCGCATCCTCGTTGCGGCACATGGGCCGGTCGTCGCCGGCGGCGCAAACGGCGTTGATGATGCCCATAATGGTGGAGACCAGCGTGGCGGCGCCAAAGGAGATGGCCGCGGTGACATTAAAGATGTTCCAGCCGGTGGTGCCCAGGGCCCACTTGAGGAAGAGACGCATGGCGTCCTGGCCGGCCCACAGAATCTGGGGAAAACCAGTCATGGCAAAGGCGATGCCGGTGCCCGCGCCAATCAGGTCGACAACGGTATCTACCTCAAAGGCCTCATCCAGCGCCCGGTCGAGGGCCAGCTGCTGTTCGTCGGCCAGCTCCGGGACCAGGGCCTGCCCATCCACCGCGATCGCGGCATAGGAAGGGCTGATGGCCGTGAGGTAGGCCATGTAAGCGATCTGGCGGACGTCGGCAATGGTCAGGTCGGGATAGTAGTCGCGCAGCGCGCTACCGTATACGTTGTTGTAGCGCTGCTCGATAAAGGTGAGCATGCGCGCCGGGGTGACCTGATTCCAGGCTTCGTTGGCGCCCTGCTCGTACATGCGAAACTGCACGCCGCGGGTCGTGAACACGTGGGTATTGGCCAGGTTGGTGCTCAGCCCCTCCCACGAAACGTACTCCTCCCACTCGACGCACCAGTCATAAGATACCTGCCCATCATACTCCCAGTAGCGGCTGCAGCGCCAGCTGTTTCGCTGCTCGACCTGGAAATCCCGCAGGTCGGAGACGCCCAGTTTCTGCTCGTAGGCCGTTAGGAGGCTGGCGCAATAGAACCGATTGCCGTCCGCATCCTCGCACAGCGGCTGCGCGGTATAGCTCCCGCCATAGGTGTCGAGGTAGCCGGGCACCAGCTCCGTGCCCACGCCGGCCAGGCCTGCATCCTGGTGACCATAGCCAACGGGCCCGGCCATACCCACGTGCGTGGGATCTACGTCCAGGGTGTGAACCAGGTCAGCCGTGGTGCCGGGGGCAAAACGCTGCGCAATCTCCTGCAGCGCGGTCTCGCCCGCCTCCTGCCCCTCCAGCTGGATATAGCCCCTGAAGGTCTGGTTGAGGCCGAGCTGCAGGCGGAAGAGCTCCAGATCCTCAACGGGCGAGGTGGGCGTGCCCAGTACCGCCGCTTCGTAGCCCAAATCCTTGGTCACCGTTAGGCCGGCCAGACGGAAGCTGTCCACGTACTGGTGCACTACCACCGTCTCGCTGGTGATTCCACTGGTTCGGGGATAGCGGTGATCTTGGTCGCAGGCCAGGTAGTAGTAGATGTAGCTGTCGAGCTGCATCTGGGTCATCCAGACCATCTTGGCCTGCCAGGTGATGTCCCAGGTGTCCCAAGTCCTTGAAGTCCGTTCGCCGGGGGCGTAGGCCACCTTGGCATAGAAGGCATAGACTTCCCCGCCCTGCTCCACGGGATTGAGTGGCACCAGCAGGACGTAGCCGCCCGTGTCGGACTCCCAGATGCGGAAGCCGTACTTCTCCGCCAGCGCTTCGGCGGGCCGGACGTTGGTCTGCACCAGGAGGAACGGGATGAGACGCAGGTCGCCCAGCGGCCAGTTGTTCAGGTCGCGCACGTTTCCTTGCTCATCGTAAGGCCAGTCGAGGGCTGTCGTCGAGTAGCGCAGGTGGCTCATGTCCTCGGGCTGTACCTGCATCTCGATGTACTCGTAGTACCCGGTCGAGGTATCCACCGAGCTCAGGTCCATTCTGGTGTCATAATCGGTCTTGGCCGAAGGCGAGAGGTCCAGCGCATCCGGTACCCCGTCGTTGTCGTTGTCTTCGTCCCACAGGTCGGGGAGGCCATCGTTGTCCTGGTCAATGCTGTCGGCCTGGCCCTCATCGGTCAGCGTGTGGGACCACTCCATCATATCCAGGATGCCGTCGTCGTTGCTGTCGGGCTTGAGCGGGTCCGAATCCCAGTGCTTTCCGCCATAGTCCAAGCCCTGCACCTCGATGGCGTCCGAGATGCGGTCGTCATCGCTATCGGTGTCCTGATAGTCCGTGCCCAGGCAGAGCTCGACCTGGTCGGTGAGCCCGTCGGCATCCGTATCCACGCCCGGCTCGCCCTCGCCGCAGAATAGCGGCACGGTCTCGCCGTCCGTCCCTTGCAAGGTGGGACGGGCCGGCGCGGCGCGTTTCGCCGCGTCCGGGAGCACCGGGACGCGCAGGGCGGCCGCGGGGGGCCGGTGATCCGACGCAGTCTCCGCTTTAGCTGGGGGCTCCTGGTCGGTGCTGGCTGGCTTGGCCTGTTTCGCTTCCAGTCCCAGGGCGTTGATCAGGTTCGGGGTCCCCTCCGCGCGGGCCGCGGCGGCGCGCGCCTGGCGGTCGGCAAAGCGCACCACCTGGCCGGCCTGCAACAACGAAGAAAAGACCATACTGGCGATGAGAACAGAGACGATCAGCGCATAGCAATGCCGCCGGTTGCGGCGGTAGTAGCGCGCGATAAGCATGGCCAGAACGAGCAATACAAAGAGGGCCACGCTGCTGGGGGCAACGCGCAGGGGCAAAATGGAGGAGAGCCAGGAGCGCCAGGCGGCCGCCAGCGCGCTGACAGCCTGTGCAGCCGGGTTCGCCTGCGCTGTGAGACTGGATGCAGCGCTGGGGCTCCCGGTATTCGTGGTCAGCTGGCCTTCGATCTGCCAGGTGCCGTCCGGGCCCTGAACCGCGTGGGGCAATGACTGCACGAGGCCATGAGCGGCCAGGTCGATGACCATGTGTACGCGGGCGCTGTAGGCCGCGCTGGCCTCCGGTATCTCCACGTCTAGGACTTCGCGGACGGGCAGGCCCTGTTCATTCACCCACAGCTCGCCACGGCCGCTGATGGACTGCAGCGGCTTGGAAGGGCTGACGTTGATCTCGTCGGGCGCGCCCGGCTCGGCTTGCAGGGCCTCTTCGGCCTGCCGGCGCACGTACTCTTCAAAACGCACGCCATCCAGGTCAAAGCTGTAACGCGCGATCTCGGGGTGGCCCTCCAGCGGCTCCATCGCGGTCACGTTGTCCGCGCCCGCTAGGTAGCCGAGCAAGTCGTTGGTGGGGGCGGCCAGGCTGAGGGTATCCTCCACCGGCTTGATCTGGCCGTCCTGCACCAGGAATGACTGCTGGCCGTCGCGCAGCAGCGTCACCGCGCCAGAGTTCTGGTTGCCGGCCAGGCGCAGGTCCAGGTAGGCCTGGTCGGGCAGCATAACCGCGCCATCGAGGGCTAGGTCGAGCGACTGGTCCTGTTCGCCGATCATCTCCGGCGACGCACGGGGGATGAGGGTCTCGTGGATGTCCGAGACAAAACGATAGCTGCCCGCATCCTGGGCGTTGGCCCAGGCGCGCCGCACCAACTCGGCCGGCGAGCTTGTCTGCGCGCCGGCTGGCAAGCGCCCGCTCATGGCGATCAAAATGACCACCAGGGGCAGAATAACGACACCGCTCCAGAGCACACGATTCTTCTTCATGGGGCCCTCCTCCTAGTTGTTATGCGCCTTGCGTATCATGGATAACCGATTTCATAGCACCGCGTCTCCGTGTCCCCCCATCTCCGCGTCTTCTCGCTACTGCACCCCGCGCTTTGGGCGGGGCCCTCTCCGTGTCTTCTTCTTGTCTTCCGATTGGTGCGGATCGTGCCGCTGAATCACCTGCAACAGGTCCGCGGTCGTGTGCGCCCGGGCGGGCTGGCCGGAAAGCACCAAGGCCTGGTCAGCCAACAGGTCAATGCCGATCAACAGAGTGTTGGGCTGCGCCTTCCACAGGGCGATGGCGAAATCGGTCGGGGCGGTCGCCAGGTCGAAGAGGACGATGTCGGGCCGCAGCGCCGCCAGGCCCTGCGCCGCGCCGTGCTCCCCTGCGGTGGCTGGCGTTGAGTCCATCGCCAGCACTCGCAGCCCCGGGCAGGCGCGCAGGCTCGCGCCAATGCTCGATACCGCCACGGAACTGCCGAAAAGCACGACCGTTTTCATGCTCCT
>JAEAMF010001069.1_pt1 | contig 23088 bp, 17 predicted proteins | sample 8958721 | NCBI WGS metagenome assembly JAEAMF01 (sample SAMN16933255, study PRJNA681124) | bioreactor sludge metagenome | isolation source: anaerobic bioreactor treating anionic surfactant - SDBS | place: India: Bengaluru | collected 2019-02-28
GGATCGAAGCGGGTGAGTGGGAATGGATGCCCGTCGGAAGGGTTGGGTTCGGGTGGGGTGGCATTAGGATCATAGCCAAGATCATTAAGTAATTCATTAATATTGTACTGTTTTTCAAGATCGTACCAAACATCAAGCCATTCATCTTGCGTAAATGGATGTGCAAATAAATCTAATATATCACTTTTAATTTCGGGATGAGCTTCCAAATAATCCAATACACCTCGTGTCCCACCAACAATTGTTAGCCATCCAAACATCCAAGGGGTTGCATATCCTGCCATTACTCCAAATCCTGCAACAATGGATGCCATGTCTTGCAAAGCATCGGCGACATCGTCTCCTGTAGCCGTTCCTTTATTAAGCTTATCAATGAGATCACCCATACTGGTCGTTGCGGCTCCATTTCCAGTTAAAAAATTTGAAAAAGCTTGCCCCGTAGTTCCTCCAAATTTTTTTGCAACTATATTTGCTGTTGTTTGAATCCAATGTGCAATTATTTCTGCTCTTTCAATGTTTGACTGATTGTTATCAGGAGTTACTACGATTGGTTCCAGTGTTACTGTTTCGATTGCCATTTTCTTTCCTTTTATTTTGTAATATAATTAATAAATAAACCTGATACGACTAAAATAAAACCTAATTTAAAGATAATACTTCTAATTTTAGAGGTGGTATATGCGTACTGATTATTCCAAATAAACTGACGTTCTTCTTCAGTTTGATTTTCTTTTTTCTTACTAGATAACAAAAGATATCTTTCTCTATCTGCTTTGTTAATTAATCCACTTTCTAACCATTGATGAATAAAAACTACTGCACTAACTACAATGCAAAATAATCCTATTGAAACTATTATCATGCTACTACCCCTCGTTTATAATTAAACATATAAAAACAATTATTTACAATATCTATTTTAGAATTATTTTTAAATATTTTTGTTTGTAATAATTGTTATTTGATTTACTTGTGTAAATTGGTGCATCCTTTCCGATAGATTCATCGCTGAGGATAAGCGTTCCGCTGTAAAAGAGGACGTTTTTGATGATCTTCTCCCCTTGTGAGGTTTGGATATTCTCATTTCCCGTATATCCTGAGATCATCGTTCTGGCAGAGGCATCATCGGGAAGGTAGAGAGTGACGCTATTGTCGCTGTTGGTTTGGATGTAGAGGTAGTTTGAGATATTATCAGAGCTGTTGATCACTCCGTCATGGTTACCGTCGTATCCGCTGAGGAGTGTTTGGTAGGGATTGAGTTTGATGGTCTGTATAGCTCCCGCCGCTCCGAGTGCTTCGAGTTCTCCTATATCGGTGATGCCGTTGTGGTTACGATCAGTCCAGAATACGAGTCCTGAATTATCGGTTGCATCTACGACTCCGTCGTGGTTGATATCCAATTTCATCAGTGTTTGTATGGTATCAGCAGCTTTGGTTCCGTCAGACAACGTCATACGGTTACCGACGATTTCACTGCCGTTATTGATCTTCCCGTCTCCATTGATGTCTTTGACGATCATCCATTGGTTTGGCTCTGTCCATGTGAGCATTTTTTCTTTTATACCGTTTCCATCCATATCGAAATAGACGCCATCTTTATTCGTCGATGTATTTTCATAACGGAAGAGGATGTCACGCATAATCCCCTCACCCTGTGCATCGGTAAACGTCGTCTCTTGGATGATGGTGTTGGTATTTTCAGATGTTGGGATATAGGGGGTGGCACTGTTGAGGGCTAGAGAGGTGATCCCTGCTTCACTTAGGGTTTTTAGCTCACCCGTGTCAGTGACTCCGTCACCGTTTGCATCTAACCAGAGTTTGAGTTCACTAAAACGGGTATCGGTGGCGTTTACTACTCCGTCACTGTTGGTGTCGTAGTAACTGAGGGCTTGGTAACCGCTTTTGGCGATAGAGCCGTCAGAGTTTTTGGTGTAGTTTCCGAAGAGTTCGGTGGCGTTGTTGTTGATGCCGTCGTTATTGATGTCGTTGATGAGGAGTGCATCAGAGTTTTCGATCCATGCCGTGTTTTCTTTTACTCCGTCTCCATCATAGTCGAACAGAGCTGTCGATGCCGCTAATGAGATCGAGGTAATCCCGTTACGGTTTAGGTCTAATACGATAGGAGAGGTAGAGCTTTCCCCTCCGCCGATACCTGTGCTATTGAGCTCAGGAGAGTAAACACACACAAGTTTAGGAGCAGGTCCACTTGTTCCTCCGCCACTAGTACCGCCTATGGATTGTGTTGAAGGTGCCAGCGAAATTGTCGGTGGGGCAACGGGATGAGGGCATGCGCCCTCTACCGGGCATCCACCGCCGTCTGCCTCATTGTCTTCCAGAGTAATTCCCAACTGGCCATTGGTGAACTCATTTATAGTAAGTGTCTCCCCCGTCTCGTCTTTGACGAAGGTCAGGCGTTTGTCTTTGAGAGTATACGTCCCTCCGTTGCCGTGGTACTCGTCTCCCTCGCACCCTGTACCCGCGTTCTTCTCGCCTCCGGTCAAATACTCTTTTATAAAATAAACCGCCCCTTTTCCGTCAGAATCCATAATCGTGTCGCCGTTGCCTGCAATGTATTTGTCGTAGCCTTGTCCACCTTTGAGGATGTCATTTCCAGTTCCCCCTTCGAGGTAATCATCCCCTTCATTACCATTGAGAGTATCTTCCCCGTCCATACCAAATAGATGGTCTTCTTTTTCATTTCCTTCAAGTACATCCGAAGTATCTGTTCCAAAGAGAACTTCAGGATTTTTAATAAAAATTCCTTCACTTCCAAGATGAACCTCATAGCCCATATCTTCGAAATAATAATCACCCACTGGACGCGCAACAGGGTCTAGCATGTGAAAGAGCATTAAACTTCGGTCTTCTATGTACTGCGTTGAGTATTTAGCTAAATTAAGAGTGTTATAACTACTGAGAGTTCCTTCTACTGCGAAGCCATTGAGTTTGATAAGGGCGAAGAGGACAGCTGTGTCGATTTTGGCTTGATCTGCGATTTGGGTGTTGGTTAAGTCGCGTAGGAAGTTAAACGATAAGTTGGAAGCACTGCCGTCTAAAACATTTGCGTCGGTAAAGAAATATTGATTAGTTTTTTCATAGGAATAACCAAAAAAACTTTTAAGACGATCGTTTTCTACATAAGCTCTAGTGACTTCCAAATAGGTCGTATCTGATGTAAAATTTTCGAGCACATTGTTATAGAGCCGAATAACCATATTCATATAGTCCATACTATGTGCACCCAATGAAAAATTCTCTCCGATCATCGGTAACACTGCACCTACTTGCTGATTACCCAAAAACGTCAGTGCATTAGAGAGTGGATCGCCGTTGAGTATACCTCCATCGGTATAGGACAGGTTCAGAATATTTTGACCAGATGCTCCTTCAAATCGGGTCAATCCTGATGTCCCCAGTGCGTTAAAGGTATAGGCGTCATACCCATTGACCGAAGCGATACTTTGGGCAAGAATTCCCCCGAGGCTGTGTCCGGTGAGGGTGAGGTTGGATTTATCAATATTGTAATCAGGGTTGTCAAGTGCTTTTTGTACGAATGCTATCGCATCAGGTCGCTGAGCATTAAACGCCGTGATCGTTGCGGTAAATAACGATGAGACCCCGATGAGCAAATCGGTAACGACATCTCCAACCTCTTTTGTTCCTCGAAATGCGATAACAAAGCTGCCATCCGGTGCTTTAAGCAATAGTGCTTGCATACTAGTGGACGTATCGGCAGAGTCAATAATCGTGTAGGTACCGTTAGGAGTTTTAATTGTACTATTTAGACGTTTACCATTCTCGTCAAATACAAAATACTGTCCATAGTCATCATATGCTTCGTTTGAAAGAATCCCCATATCAGTGATGATATTTTTGTCAAGTGTTGCCATTGTTATATCTTCCTTTGTTTTTAGTGTTTTTTATACAGTAATTTATTGAGACCAAGTTTTCTGTGTTGCCCTCTATTTAGAGAAATAAAAACCATACGATCAAATAATTCTGTCTCATTTCCACATAGCGAATGAGAATAGTAATAATTCCCTCCCGACATATCCGGCAAGAGACTCGCGGAATAGAGCTGCATAATCCGTCGGTTGTAGGCGATCACCTCACGTGTACGGTTATCGGTAATTTTTACCTCGTCACTGTAGAGAACTTTACGAGCCAAATCGGAGAGATTAACTTCATCTGTTTTTATGGTGTAGTTCATCTGCGGCATCTGCTCTCTGGTCGTTTCGGTGATGATTAAATCGAGTTTGGATCTGGCGGATTCAATTTGTTTGGTGAGTGTCGATTTTGTTGCATCGATTTCTCGAAATACCGCGCTCAGCTCTTTGAGTGGTGAAGAATCACGACTGTAGCCTTCTTTATATTTTCCGTGTTTTGAATCGTAAGCTTCATCAAACGCTTTACCGGATGCAGCTTTTCGAGCCGACCACTCTTTGGATACCATATACCCCTCCTTCACCAGATCGATATAGCTCTGGGGAAGTTCTTTGTACTGATAGACTTTCACCTTCCCATCCGGAGTATTGAGCGCCATCGTTTGCAGATGCACCCCGTCGAGATAGTTGGAAACCATCAATTTCGCATCGGCATCGTCAAATCCGGGATAGATGTTGTCCTCCCAGTAGATGCTGATCGGCTCTTCAACCGTGTGTTTGATGTAGGTTTTTGGATTCGGTTCTTGGGCGCAGTAATACGTTCCGAGGGTGTTGGAGAGGATGACATCAGAGGCGTAGAGGGTTATACTCGTGATAAGAGCGAGTAGAAATATCATGAACTTTTTCATTTAGGCTACCTTTTTTTGGATTTGATAATTCTGCATAGTAATCCTTTGTCTTAATTTTCTCATCTCACACTCAACCCTTCATCGAGATATTTGATCATCGGATAGATAAAGAACTCGATAACACGGCGTTTTCCGACTTTGAGTTCTGCGGTGACGCTCATCCCCGGATGGATGGAGAGAGTTTTCCCCTCCCCTCGCAACGTAGTAGCCGATGGGGTAATAGCGATCTCATAGACGGGTCCGAGCTTCTCATCCTCGATGGCATCATCGGCGATATGGTTGACACTGCCGTGAAGCAGCCCGTATTTTTGGAAATCGAACGTATCGATCTTGATCGCGGCTTCCATCTGTTTGGTCACGAAACCGATGTCTTGGTTGAGGACGGTGGCTTTGATAATGAGGGGGACATCTTTAGGGATCACGGTGAGGAGTTTCTCGGCAGGGGTGACGACACCACCGACGGTATGAACGAATAGTTTTCCGATATATCCGTCCACCGGAGCAATGATCTGCTGTTTTGCATGACGGAAAAGGGACGTCTGTACCTCGGTACGCAGCGCCGTCGCCTCTTTGGACTTTTGAGTCAGTTCTTCGAGCAGTTTGTTTCGATACTCCTGAGTCACGAGACGGAGTTGTTGCTTAAGTTCATTGAGCTTGCCAAGTGATTGTGCGATGACATGCTCTTTCATGGTGAGCTGTTCTTGGTACTCAATCCGCTGATTTTGCGCATCGATATACTCTTTTTTGGCAATGATGTCGAGAACCTCTTTGAGCCTGTTTTCATGCTCTTTTGCACTGGCTAAAAGCTGTTTGAGGCGGGATCTGTCCGCTTTTGCCGCTTCGGTCGCTTCATTGTTTTGGCGGATCTGTTCTTCTAATACTTGACGCTGTTGATCGTAAGAGAGTTTGCCGGAGGTATACATCATCTGCTGAGTAGCGATGGCAGTGCTATCTTCAGACTTTCGTCCAGGGTAAAACGCTCTATTGTTGATAAGCGCATCCAACCGTTCAGTCTCCAATTCAAGAAGAGAGAGATTTTTTTGTTTGGATTCCAGATCGCTTTCGGTAACGGAGGGGTCGATCTCCATCAACACGTCCCCTTTTTTTACCCTTTGCCCTTCGTTGATACGTATGGAAGCAATGACCCCCGACTCTATCGGCTGGAGAGTTTTGATCTCGCCGTCGGGGACGATTTTTCCTCGTGCGCTCACGACGATATCGATCTTGGCAAGGAAAAGCCATAATAATCCGACAACCAAAAATGCAAGGATCACATACAAAAGGCTTCTGCCCAACGGTGAAGTGGGACGCTCTTCGATCTCGACGAGGAGAGGGGTAAATTCGTGCTTGTCTTTGGTATGAAACAGCTCTTTCATGGTTATCCTTGCTGAATATAGAGTTTGTAGTAATACCCTTGAAGCCGCATCAATTCCTCATGGCTGCCGCGCTCGACGATGTGCCCTTTTTCCATGACGATAATAATGTCGCACTCCTTGACGGTACTGAGGCGATGGGCGACGATGAACATCGTCCGTCCCTGTTTGATCGTTTTGAGATTGTCTTGGATGATCCGTTCGGATTCATAGTCTAATGCTGAAGTCGCTTCGTCAAATATCAAAATACGAGGGTTGGTGATGAGTGCACGTGCGATAGCGATACGCTGACGCTGACCGCCGGAAAGCGCGGCACCCCGCTCCCCTACCTGTGTATCGTAACCCTCTGAGAGTTCGGCGATAAACTCATCGGCACCCGCCATACGCGAAGCCGCGATAATATGCTCCATCGGAGCGTCGGGACGGCTGAGGGAAATGTTCTCTTTGATCGTGCCGCTAAAGAGGTAGTTCTCCTGCAATACGACCCCGATGTTATTGCGAAGCCATTTTGGGTTCATGTGGCGAATATCGACACCGTCAATGTAGATCGTTCCGGTGTTAGGGATATAGAGACGCTGGATGAGTTTCGTGATCGTACTCTTGCCGCTGCCGCTGCGTCCTACAAGGCCGACACTGCTTCCTATCGGTATCTCGGCACGGATACCGTTTAACACGGCGGGAGAATCGGGGGCGTAGGAGAAAACGATGTTATCAAACGTCACGCTCCCTTCCACTTTGGGAAGGGTGATCGCCTTGTCATTGGTCTGCTCTGTCGGAGTGTTTAGGATATCACCCAGCCGATCAACGGAGAGGAGCGTTTGCTGAAATTCGTTCCACAGGTTCACCAGCCGCAACACGGGGCCCGTGAATTGTCCGGCGAACATCTGAAATGCTATCAACTGCCCGACGCTGAGTTTACCCTCCAGTACCAATGTCACCCCGATATAGAGCATTGAAATCGTCATGAGTTTTTGGAGCGCACCGCTGACACCGCCGAGAATATTCGAGAGATTGCTGAGCTGAAACCCCGCATTGATGTAGCGGGCGAGGTAATCTTCCCAACGACGCTGCATCGAACCCTCTAATGCAAGGGATTTCACCGTCTGAACCCCGGTAACTGCTTCGACAAGGTATGCATTGCTTTGAGCCCCCATCTGAAACTTCTCTTCGAGCCGTCGGCGAAGCTCAGGGGTGATGATGAGATAGAGGATCGCGATCACCGTGACGAATCCCAACACGATAAGGGTTAGTTTCACACTGTAAAGGAGCATCACCGCGACAAAGACAATTGAGAAAAGGACATCGAGGATGAGGGTAACCGATTTGTTGGCGATAAACTCTCGGATCTGATCGAGTTCACGGACACGGGCGATGATGTTTCCTACTTTGCGTTTCTCGAAATAAACAAACGGCAGTGCAAGAAGATGGTGGAAGAGTTTCGCCCCCAGCCGCGCATCGATCTTGGAGGTGGTATGGGCGAAGATGTAGCTGCGTATCAGATTGAGCATCAGCTCAAATACGGCAACGGCGATAAAGGCGATAGCGAGAACATCGAGGGTACTCATCGAGCGATGGACGAGAACCTTATCGAGGATCACCTGCGTAAAGAGCGGTGCTACCAGTCCGAAGAGTTGAAGGACGAAGGAGGCGATCAACACCTCCGCCATCACTTTTTTGTACTTCATGATTGCTCTGAAAAACCATCCGAACCCGAAACGGGCATCGGTACTGAGAATGCGGTATTTTAGAACAATGTATTTTCCGGAACTTTGAGCCGTACACTTTTGATATGAAATAATATATGGCTCTTTGCAGGTGATGTCGAAGACTAAAAGCTCTTGTTTCTCACTATTGGCTTGGATAATACTCATATAGGTACCGTCATGCTTGTGGACGATGATCGGCATCGGATAAGACTCTATCAGTTTCTCAATAGGGAGCTTTTTGATCGAGGCACGGAACCCTTGCGCCGTTGCGATACGGGTCAGCTCTTCGATGGAGGGCTCATGCTCGCTTAGAGCGTACTCTTTGATAATGACACGGGTATCGATGGCGATACGGTTGAGTTTGCCGGCGACTTCGAGGGCGGTTAGCGCAGAGTGCATGTCTCTACCCCGCGATGTTGTAATTTTAATGCTTCCGCTTCATAGGCGTGTTGTATCAGCTCAGATTCTAATGTCAATTCTCTCTCCAATGTTTCAAGATTCACACTCACCTCGCTCACCGCGTCCGCTTCCCCCTGCTCTCTGAGACGCTTAATCATTGCTATTTTTGAGCGGGATTCATTGACGATAAGGAGATTGTTCTTTTGTAGTTGGGACAATCGATCTATTTTTTGTTGAGATATTTGTGTCTGGGCATCAAATTCCCGTTTAGCTAGTCTGTATTCTTCATTGATACGATCTAATTCAAAATGTAACCGAGCCGATTCACTGTTATATTTGAACCCCTCGAAAAGATTCCATCGAATACTCAAGCCCATATTCCAACTATTAGGACGAATGTCGTTTAAGGCATCATACGCGTTATGAGGATCGGACCCATAGAGATAGTAGTTGGAGTAGAACGATATAACAGGGAACTGAGAACGGTTGTTGAGAGAGATTTCGGCATTCTTTTGCGCAATCTTCTCTTGGTATTGGCGTGCTTGGACGTTATCTTCAAAGCTTCCGATATGAATCTTTTCATGTTGTGTATTTAACGGAAGTAATTGCGTGTTTTTCAAATCAAGCTCGATATGGGAAAGTTTAGTAAGGGCAAGAAGGTTTTCCTCATAACTCATATATGAACGTTCGATATCCCGTTCGAGATCAATCAGTCGAATCGCTTCATCTCCTATCGAAACACGGGACTCTTTTCCTGCCGCATAAAGGCGTTGTTTGTAATCATAAAGTTTTTTACGCAAAGCGTGCATCGCAGTTTTAAATGTGTACTCACTCTGAGCTTTTTGAGCACCGGCATAATGATCCAATAACTCTTGGTAAAGTTTATTCTCTTCATTACACACTTCGAGCTTTTTGGATGCAATCTCTTTTTGAGACATTTCGATCTGTTTAAGAGTCGTACCGAAGTGATAAAGTTCGTAATTCAGACTCAATGCCAACGAGTCTTTGTTCTGAACGGATGAGTTGATTGTCGTACCCCCTACCGATAGAGTTCCCGAGTCAGCTTTATCAATATTTTGATTATACTCGCCGCTGTATCCTAATGAAAGTTGCGGATACAGTGAGGAGTAGACACTTCCCAATCTCGCTTCCTCGATAGAGGTATCGATAGAACGGAGTTTGAGTCGATGCGAATATAATGAAGCGGCTGCTTTGATTTGTTCAAAAGAAATATTTTGTGAAGCGGCAACAATCTCCAGAAATAATAAAAATAATAATTTTTTCATAATCAATTAATCTTTATGCTCCTTTCATAACTTCCAAATAAAAATTAATGCAAACAATATACAACAATATATATCAAAACAAAAGGATTAATATTAATATATTCTTTGTACGTAAAAGTGATATTTACATTAAATTTAATATTTATTTATAGTAAATTACCGCTATGGGGAAGATGCAGGAGAGGGGATTATTTGATAATATTATATAACTTTAAAAAAGTCTAATCACATAAATAGTTACGTTTTGTTACATTATTCAGAGATTTAATGTAGAAATTCAGCATAGAAAAAACTGAAAAGAATCAGTCGCAATAAAATGCTTATGAAACTCTCATAGGTATAGTGGCATACTACAACTGTCCCTCAAAAATCAGAACCAAATATCGTCTGAGCACATTTCAGACAGGGTTTGGAATCTGATACTCCCAACAAAAGAATCTTTGTTGAAGTGATCTGTGAAACGTTCACTTCCGTTCATGAGCAAGCAGTTGCTAAAATCCAAAAGGGTTCCCCTTTGGCATGAAAGGTAACCAATGATACGTTTTCTCAAAAGATTGTTTAGTTTTCGTCGTAGAGACTATAAAGAATACCACATCACAAATATGACATTCGGATGCATTGAATAATTTCAGATTGTTATGTCCATGCAGTTCAGTATCTCCAGCGTTTTTGTGACATCATAGAGGGCTGAGTGATACTGATCTTCATCAAAATCGATGCGGTAGTGTCGGCAGGTTTCCAACAGTTTCGGATTTTTGAGACTCCCTCGAACATTGAGGGCGCCGACACTCTTCTTATTGGCTTTCATGGTACAAAAATGTTTCTCAAAGGTGATCAGCTCACCTAAATGACGGAGTTCGAAAGCTATATTGTGGGCTATGAGCGTTTTAGCCCCCCGACAGAACTCTACAAATTCATGATCCTCCGCAAAATACTCAGCATAATCGACATTCGAGCGCAGTCTCTTTATCCGCTCCGGTGAGAGCTTATGAACGGCAAGCGCATGGGGATTGAGTTCATATTCGGAAAAGTAGTAGCGGTGAAACGTATCGGCGATGACATACGCGCCCGCTTCTCTTCTGATCCGGAATGCCGCAACTTCGATTACGTCATGGATATTGGAGGAATTGGTTTCAAAATCCAGAATAATCACATCTTCTCCATCGTCATACACTAATATTGTTCGGTATTTTACCCAGAATGGGCAATCGATTGGTTTATAATCTCGAAATCTACAGGAAAGACAGTAAACATTATCTGAAAAAAAATCGCATAAATAGAACTTATAATATAATTATTATTTCATGCATAAATTAAAACTGTTATAAATATATAATGTTTTATTGTGTACAAATAATGAAACTAAGTAGGTTCTAACCTTCATGAAAGAGATTACGATCATGCTGGCATCTTTAATGACCTTTCTAAAAAACTCAAGAAATAAATTTGGATGTCCCTGTAATGAGGGCCCTGAGATTTCTCGAACACGAAACTTGGACTCTTTAATTTACTTTCACAGCCATGACTGTATTGTTATTGCGGATGAGAGGGGGGTTATTCTCAGTGTTAACCCCGCTTTCGAGAGATTATCCGGTTATGCTTCCTCCGAACTTGTTAATGTACAGCCCAATAAAATAGGTACCTATATTCAAAACGGGGAATTTTACAGAGCTTTACGAAATGCCATAGAATTAAAACAATCATGGGAAGGCGAAATCACCTATACCGATAAAGAGGGGAAAGAACTCTACTACAAACTACTTACGATTCAGCGCATCATCGAAGAGGATGGAAGCAGCAAATACATTGCCGTCTTATCCGATATGAGCAAAATGGAAGAAGCCAATCAAAAAATCTGGTACGAAACCAATTTCGACACTCTAACCGACTTGCCGAACCGACATATGTTTTTGCATCATTTAGAGCAGCAGCTTTCTAAAATCGGGCGAGACGATTTTCGTCGAATGGGGGTGATGTATATCGATCTGGACGATTTCAAAGAGATCAACGATATGTTCGGGCATCAGATCGGCGATACCTTGCTTAAACAGGTCACGACACGCATCATCAACTGCCTGCGCAACACCGATTTATGCTTCCGTATCGGGGGGGACGAGTTTACCGTTATTTTGCCCGATATCGAAAATCTGTATGTGGTAGAAACCATTGCACAAAACATCCTCAAAGAGCTTTCCTCCCCTTTTGAACTTGAAAATTCGAAAAACGTCTTTATATCCGCATCGATCGGGATAGCCATAGCCCCCGATGACGCAACGGATAGCGAAACGATTCTAAAATATGCGGATCAGGCGATGTATCAGTCCAAAAAATCCGGTAAAAACACCTCTAATTTTTTTACTCAAAGCATGCAGGATGCTCTAATCAAAAGATTCCAATTAATCAAAGATATGCATGTCGCGTGTGCGGAAGAGCAGTTCGTTTTATACTATCAGCCGATATTTGAAATCAAAACAGGGCAAGTACATAAAGCCGAAGCCTTAATACGATGGAAACATCCGGACGGACATTTGATAAACCCGGCTGATTTTATCTCGATCGCGGAAGAGACCGGAATGATTTTAGAGATCGGCGAATGGATCGTCCATGAAGCCATCAAGACGGTAGCCCAATGGCGCCGTATGTATAATGAACATTTTCAAATAAGCGTCAATATATCACCGATTCAGTTCCATCAAAAAAACGGCGTCATACCGGAATGGATCAAGGTCTTGACATCCGATGCGTTTGCCAAAGATTCCGTCGTTGTAGAGATTACCGAAAGCGTTATGTTGGAAGATTCCGCGATAGTCTGGGAACGGCTAAAACTACTGGAAGATGCCAAAATAGAGATATCGCTGGATGATTTCGGTACAGGATATTCGTCTTTGTCCTATCTCAAAAATCATCCCTATCAGTACCTCAAAATCGACCAATCCTTTGTCAAACAGCTGGAAATCAATCTCAGCGATCAAATCTTATGCAAGATGATTATTGATATTGCGCACCAACTGAATATGCGGGTAATCGCCGAAGGGGTCGAGACACAATACCATCGGGATATTCTGCAAGAGATGAAGTGCGATTACCTTCAGGGCTATGCCATCTCCAAACCGCTTCCGGCTGATGAATTTATCAAACGGTTTTTTAATTCCGAAGAATGAGCCTATACGCTCCGTTTTAAATATTTCAGCCCCCGGTCCTCTATCAAGCCGTCTCTTGAGTTTGCAGAGTTCTTAAAACTCTGCTTCCATGCAGGAGGATCGTCACGCTTTTGCATTCGGATACCCTCATATCCGGCTTCCGGGCTAGATTCGGCTCTACTTTCAACGTGAGGCAAACCTGCGCATATTCGTTGTCCCAGCCAAAATATCCGTGATAACGTTCGAGCAGCAATTGTTCTTCTCCGATAGGCGCATACAGCTCAATCTCATGAACCAGCGCTTTTTTCAAAAGAGAAAGATTTTTTTCTTCGAAATATTCGATCGTCAAATACGGGGTCAATAACTTCATGACTTTCGTCACTTCTCCGTTTTTTGCAAGATTATTGGCGGGGGTCACAATATTTCTTTTATAGGTATCGATTTGGTCTTTAAAAATCTGTGTCGTTCGAAGTGCAGGGAATTCGTCTGAGAGAGAAAACAGCTTTGCGAGGTTATTGCTCGCGGCGGAACCGACAAACGTCTCAAGAGCTTTGATTTGATTTTTAAAATCGGTAGCGGTATGGGCAAACGGCTTGATTTTTATCAGCTTCATCGCATACTCTTCGGCTTGATCCATTTTTCCTGCCGCCATCCGTGAGAGTATTTTGTCGATCAGGGCTTCCCCGTAATTCATAAAACGGCGGTAAACTTTTGTCTGTCGCAACATCTCGTGCTGTTCGCCTATTTCCGCCAAAGCCGAAAAATTACCCGAAGATGCGCTGGAGAGCAGTTTTTTATAATTCTCTTCGAGTTCCTCGGGTCTTGGAATGAGATTATGAACGCATTTATTGCATCCCTCCGGTGCAGATGCGATGTATTCGTTAAACTTCTCCGGATCGATCTCCAAAAGTTTTATTTCATGCATAAGCTCTTTTAGACAGCCTGAACGGACTTCATGAAATTCGCGCAACTGTCGCAAATGAGGAGATTTATACACTGATACACAGGCTCCTTGAGCATTTCCGAGCGAAATTTTCTCCATAAACGGCACGATATCTTCAGAACGGTACAGACTCTGCATCAATTCCCTGCGCAATGTACTGTCGGCTATAATCAGCGAGACAATGGCTTCATGCCCTTTGCGCTCGTCAGCGCCGGAAGGCTTGAAACGAAAAATCGCTTCATAATGACGCTCCATTTTCGTACACAAATCCTGATTAATAAAAATCAGCGGCTGTTCCGCTACGAGACGGGAGAGTTTGGCAATATTTCCGCCTTCAATCGCACTGGATGCCTCTTTAAGCGTTGCATTCATGTCGATAACGACACCGTTTCCGTCTGAAAATCCGACAAAAACTTTTTCCTCGGACACGCTCAGCGAAGTAATCCCCCAAAAATTGAAATTGAAACATCCCAGTTTGATACCGTCTGAATTATTGTAAATCAGCAACTGATTGCTTCTGGTTCCGAGCAAAACAATATTATCGTTAAAGCCCGACGCGATACGAGTCGGCCATTCCAAAGTAGGATCTCCGATAAATTGTTGCTTTAACAGAATGTTGAGGACATACGTCGCTCCAAAGCGGGTAAATCCGATAATTTTATTATGATCTGCCGAGAAGGTTAAAGATTCGACTATCCCGTCCACACGGAAAACATGGACAATTTTTCCGGTATCGAGGTGATACAGGTGAATTTTTTTATCCATCGTCGCGATGGCGATACTCTTAGTGTTTTTTGAAAATGCGGCACACACAATCGAATCCGAAAGATGCAATTCCCGGATTCGCAGGCAATCATCCGTCTTGTAGATATCCAGCCGACCCGATTCGCTTCCGATGATCAATAAGGAGTTGTCTTCGTTGAATAAAACTACATCCGGCTTAGGCATTGATATGATCGAAATCAGCTTGGTCGGTTCAAGAGATAAAAATAGAACCCGATCATTCGTTTTATCGCTGACCAAAGCGAATTTGCCGTTGCTTGCCATTGCAACTGTTTTGCCGTAACGATTAATAAAAGGCTCTACGCCTTTCAAATTCGCGTGCTTAACATATTTCCCCTCTGCCGAATAACTGTAGATGGTCGGCGTCGAATCGATCAATGTAATACCCGCTTCATTGATTGACGAAGCGATGATACTTCTTAATGTATGGATGGATGAGGAGACTAAAGACATTGCTACCTCCAAACCGTTGGAATATACTAATTGTTTCTCTTTAGTGTTGCAAATATGTTGCAAAATGAAAAATTATGTTGCAGCGAAATCAAAACCCTCTAAATCGCTCCGGAATAAAAGCCCTCTCGCCTATAGCAAACGCCGATTTTAATTCATCCAGTAATCTCATCGTATCTTTAGGAAGAGTTCCGGCCAGATGCAAAGCGTTGGAAGCATGGTTTGATCTAAAGATTACTTTATTGGCGGGGTTCAGCAATTCCAAAAATCGCTTCTGTTCATCAAGGATTTGGTAGTCATTGAGCATTTTAAAATTTTCGAAATATTTGAAAAATCGCTCTTTGATATCCTTCTCCAATCCCAGTTGCAATGTCGAGAGATAATTGATCGTCGTGCTGTTGATGATCGCAGCCGTATCCTTTATATGCTCCCGAGTGTACTCTTCGCCGCCGATTCCCAGAATGACCGTCGCGGAGATTTTTATCTTAGCGGCCGATGCCTTGTTCAGCGATCCGATGATTTGATCCGCGCTCACCCCCTTGTTGATTTTCTTTAACAAATCATCGTTTCCCGTTTCAATACCGAAATAGATCAAATTAAGAGAATTCTCTTGCAATAGCCGCAGCTCTTCATCGGACTTTTCCAAAACGTTTTGGGCCGTCGCATACACGGAGACTCTGCTGAGTTTGGGAAACGAACGTTTCAAATACTGCAATACGTCGATCAGATAAGGCGTCGGCAGCGATAAGGCGTCGCCGTCACCCAAAAATACTTTGTTGGCATCGGGATACACGCTAGCAAGCGTATCGATATCTTTAAAAAGATCGCCGATCTCACGCACCTGATACTTCTTCGTTTTATACATGGAGCAAAAAGTACAGCCGTTATGACTGCAGCCGTAGGTCGCTTGTAGAATAACGTTATCGGCTTCTGCCGGCGGTCGGTACAGCGGAAAAGAGTAGTTAATCATCTTAGATTTTCAGACGAATCCCGACGGGACAATGATCCGATCCCTCAATCTCTTGAAGGATGAAAGCATCTTCGAGCGATTCGGCAAGGTCATCCGAGATAAAAAAATAATCGATCCTCCACCCTACGTTTTTGGAGCGTGCGCTGAAACGGTACGACCACCAGCTGTATTCGTTCTCTTTGTCCCCGTGAATATGACGAAAGGTATCGATGTAGCCGTGCGCTAAGAGCTTGTCGATCCAAGCACGCTCAATCGGCAGGAATCCGGAAGTTTTTTCGTTCGATTTCGGATTTTTGAGATCGATCGGACGGTGGGCCGTATTGACGTCGCCGCAGATAATGATCTTTTTACCCTCACGCCGAAGAGCCTCGCAATACTCCAAGAAACGCTCATAAAACTCCAGTTTATAGGCGAGCCGTTCTTCATCTTTTTGCCCATTGGGAAAATAGACGTTAAACAAGACGATATCTCCGTAATGATGTTCGACGATACGCCCTTCGTTCATGATGTCGATATCGGCTCGCGTATCTGAATAGACGGGTTCGAGTTCGCTGGCGGTCAGTGTCCCCGAATACCCTTTTTTTTCAGCACTGTTGACGGTTACGTTTAAAAAACGATTTGAAAAGAGTTCCTGCGGTATTTGTTCACTCAGGGCTTTTATCTCCTGTAGACACACGATATGCGGCTTACGCTCTTCGATCCAACCGAATGCCCCCTTTTCTGCAACCGCCCGGATACCGTTGACGTTCCATGATATGATCTCGATCGATTCAGCCATTCATTCCCTCTTAGTGTATTAAACCCGCTTTTCGTAAAAAAGCTTCTCTGCAAAGCACCTTTGCACCCAATACTTTTTTATACTCCATCTGCGCATGCCCAAGATTCCAAAATCGTACTTTCTGGGACTCAAGGTGCTTTCCCAGCAGAACAAGCTGCAATGTTCCCCAGTTGTCGTATCGCTTATCTTGGATATGAAATCCGGAAAGGCTGGTATAGATGTTATCCGTGATGTACCCTATTTCCCCGGCGATTAACGCACCGCTCTCTTTGTCAAAAAGTTCCGTACTGAACAGACGGAAGTTCTCATAGAAATTGTCTGAAAGCTCATACATCAACCTTTCATACTCTTTTGTAATCCAGCACGGATCATAGGCATCCTTGATCGAATCAACGACATTGCCGAAACATGTATTAAACGAGAGTCGATACCGTTCCTGCGTGAGCAGTTTTCTCACCTTCTTGGAAATATGCAGATCCGGAAAATCCAGTACCGCATACTCGGTCTGCATTTCAGGCAGAAGGAATAAGATATCATCGATGTCATGCGAAACACAAATAAATCCTGCACGGGCCAACGCAATATAAAACTGAGGTGAAAAGTCATTGCTCCAGTAGTAATTGATATCCGGATTGGGATAAATGTATCGCTTTACCAACTCGCTATTACCAAGATCTTCTAACGTGATATAAGGGATTTGTTTATTGATATCAGAGTTCATCTTTCAAACCTCATTAATACCATTATATCGAATCAACCTATCGATTGCAGGAATCCTATGTTAAGGAATCGGCATCTGAGAACTTAAAAACATGCTATTATTTTCTTACTAAAATAAGAGAAACGAATCAAAAAGGCGTCTAAAGGGGATTCTACAAATCAATGAATATACAGGTATCGTCCTCACACTATCAGTACTCTTCCTATACCTCGAATCATGACAAACAATCAAAAGAACCTTCCTCTCCCGAAAAATCGCCTTCGTATCAAGCATTGATCTCCGAATTGGCATCTTCCGATAGCAAAGTACGTGCCCATGAGGCGGCACACGTTGCCGCAGGCGGCGGTGTCGTCACGGGCAGCGCAAACTTCAGCTATACCAAAGGTCCTGACGGAAAGATGTACGCCACTGCCGGTGAAGTCCCTATCGATACGTCCGAGGGGAAAACCCCGGAAGAGACTATCCGAAAAGCACGCCAAATCGTCGCGGCGGCTATGGCACCTTCCGACCCGAGTCCGCAGGACTATCGTGTCGCCGCATCGGCAGCCGTCATGGAGATGCGGGGACATTTGGAACATAACAAAAAGATCCAAGACACACTAAACGCCCAAAAAGCCTACGGTGCCATTGCGTCGTCAAATACCCCGTCTACAGAAGCCTCACCTTCAACCCCGAGTCAGTCGTGATCTTCTCTTAACTCCCGCTCTATCATCGATCTCTCTTCATAGCTATTGACCTATACCGTCCGGTTCAATACAGACACCTCATAAATGGCTTCTCGTTCGGAATTTGAGAGCGCACCTTTTTTGGTATCATGAACCAATCCGGTCAGAGAATGATAATCTTTAAAATCGACACTTCGGCTATACAATGCCCGTTTTGAAAGCGCTCGGAGTAGACTCTTATCGTCAATGCGAAGTTCCGGATGAGAAATGAGATTGTCAAACTGGCGATCAATCCCGGCATAATTCGATTTAAATAGGCTCGATGCTTTTTCTAACGCGGCCTCTTTCTCCAACCCGCCATCTTCCAATAGTTTTAATACACTGTGATGTAGATTAGAAGTTTCAGATTTTCTTTCAAATATTGTTTCAACATTTTCTGCATTGACGGTAGGTATAAAGAAATTTGTAGAGAGAATAACGACCAATGCGGCACGTGGAGTAATCCAAAACATAATTTTCATAGCATTTCCCCAAATTTATTTTCCATATCATCGTTTATTTTCAACAACCGATGGTAACAGAAAGGAAAAAAACGCAATTAAGTCGGAAGTAAATTTGATTGCTTGGGTTTAAAACAGATTCATGATGAAAAATAAAGTTTTTTTGGAAACTCATAAAATGAGTTAAGTAAGTGGTACCAGTGGGCGGACTCGAACTGCTACTTTATCATTTTTCATGTATACTCATCTTTCATAAAATGTCATCTAATAGCCTATATTAGGCACTTTAGTATTTTTTAGCATTTGTCATTTTTAGTCATATTTTTGCATTTTTCAGCATATATGGTGTAACATAGGTGTAACAAGAGAAGGTAATCATATGGCTAAACCAGACACAGAAAAAAAATCCAGATTCACATCTTCAAAAAAATTCACGGGTGTGAAATACGAAACTTTAGAAAATGATGATCGTTCATATTATATTGTTTATAAAATCGCTGGAAAAAGTAAAACAGTACATATTGGCAAACACTCCGAAGGTATTCGAGAAGAATTTTGTCATCAAAAACGTAATGATGCAATCAATCAAGCAAAATTTGGTGATGACACCCCTATTGTAAAATATAAAAAGAAAACAACTGTCAGTATTGACCAATTAGCTTCTTTGTATTTTGCTGATAAGGCACTGCATAACAAAAATAATGAAAAGCGCCGCAAAGACTATCAAAAGCATTTCGCACCACATTTCGGATCCATGGATATTACAGATCTTACATCTGAAATGATCGAAAAATGGCAAAGAGATAAATCAAAAGAGAAAAGCGAAGCTACGAAACGTGTTTACGCTACAAAAACAATCAACAATTTAATTAATGACTTATCTGCAATTATCAATCACGCTATATCAAAAGGAAAATTCAAAGGCGAAAATCCAATCAAGCCTGTTAAACGACAAAAAGTTAAAAATGAACGACAACGCTATTTATCTGCTGATGAAATTCAACATTTAATTGAAGAGACGCGAAAGCATAAAGATGGTGCACTTCTTGAGTTATTTCTCATGCTATCTCTTTCAACCGGTGGACGAATAAAAACTGTTTGCAATATCAAACTTCAAGACATAGATTTTAAGAATGGCATAGTTACCTTATTCGATTTTAAAAATGGCAGCTATTACAAAGGATTTTTATCTCAAAAAACAATGGCGTTTTGTAAAGACTGGTCATCTAAAAATCATTTCAAACGTACTGATTATATTGTCAGTTATGACGGTAAAAGATTATTTGAAAAAGATGAAACAACAGAGGAAGTAAAATTCATATCCAATCGGGTCAAACCAATTTTGAATCGATTATTTAATACCGGAATCGATCCTAGTAACGCCATTGATCGAACAGTAATTCATACTCTAAGACATACATTTGCAAGTCAACTAGCTATTGCAGGTACTCCGATTTTTACTATTCAAAAACTTATGAATCACCAAGATATCAGCCAAACTCTCAGATATGCAAAACTTGCACCTGAAACTGGGAAAGATGCCGTTATATCAATGTCTAATAGTTTATTAGGATTCAAATAAATTTTGAATATTTTTTAATATTAAAAGGAGTCATATTCTCATTCAGATTCATAATCAGTACAAAAATCCGAATAACCAAAGAGGAATCTTACGTTCATCTCCGATTTCAATATCATCTGCTGCAATGTACCCGTTTGCATTGCCTTCCAACTGAAATCCTTTTTTAGAACTCCCCCCTATTTCAAAGACATACTTATCATTCACAATAAAGTCCCCTTTATCGTGATAATGGATCTGATTCGACATCGTTAGCTGGGAAACAAAAAAGCTTTCTCGGATCGAACCTATATCTGCGGAAGCACATAACACATTAAACATATTTGGATTATCCAGCAACAACTTATCAGGCTTGTTCACCGCACGCATTCCGCTTCCACCACGAACGATATGTATTAAGCTCCCCGCATCCATTCTCTCTAAATATTTAGACAGGGTTGGCCACGACGTACCGACTGCTCCGCTGAGTTTTGAAATATTGAGTTCATACGGAGAAGTTGAACAAAGCATATACATAACTTTTTTGAGCTTATCAAGTTTAGAGGGATCAATATTGAAAATACCACACAAATCAGCATCAATGGTAAGAGAGATCACTTCGAGCAGTTTCTGCGGATAATCACTACGAGATTCTTGATAAAATGGATAACACCCATGGTCTAAATACTTGTTAAATTGTTCCAAAGGACGTATCCGCTTCATGATTGTGGAGACGATGTCATAATGACTGCTAAGTATCTCTTCGAGTGTATAGCTTGGGAAATCTTCACCCGTCTCGATCTCGATGAATTCACGCAAGGACAATACACCCAGATAATGGACAACGGCACGGCGGGATAGATCTCCTTGAGCGTGTTCGAGTCTAAGTGCCGATGAGCCTGAAAAAATAACCTGAAGATCAAAAACATCGTAAATAGCTTTAAGTGCTGTAGAGAAACTTTCACTTTTGTGTATCTCATCAACAATCAAAAGCTTGCCGCCACGAGCATAAAAAGCTTCGGCAATATCGTACAAACTCACATCTGCCATAGCCGGATGATCGCAGCTGATAAACAAAATTTTTGATGGCTCAATGCCGCAAAATGAAGCATATTGGCGCAACAGAGTACTCTTTCCTGCCCCACGAGGGCCTTTAATACCAATCAATTTGCCCATAAAGTCAATTTTTTTATAGAGCCATCGTTGATAAGTCGGTATAGGTCTACTCAAAATTTGAGCGGATATTTTTTGAAGAATCGGTAATGACATAAATACCCCATGTAAAACTGTAATATGTATTTTACACAAAAATGGCTTTTTGTATAAAATATATTTTATAACTAAAGCGATCGAATGTCAAATCAAGATGATAGCAAAAATTTGAATCCTCACTCTTTATGCGCTAAACTTATCGTATTTTTGATCTATCAATAAGATCTCTGGCAGAAATATAAGATGGCCATTGCTCATTTAAGGGATCAAGATTATCGGCTTGCTTATTCGCCCATTCAAGCCAGTCTGAGAGTTCTTTTGGATAGTTTTCATCTGAAAACTGGATTCTTGCCCTCTGCTCAACAGTAAATACATATTCTCTAATTCTTACACTTACAGCCATGTCATTGGATTGTTTAATTAATTTCTCGATCAATTGATTTTCATATTGAGTGCATTGTTCTTCATAAATTCTATTTTTACGACGTTCTTCCAGTACTAAACGTTCCCGTTCACGACGTTCGTTTTCTTTTTGTCTGATTAGTACAATAGCAAATACGCTGTCGATAAAACTATTCAATAGTTCCTCTATCATTTGCATTTTGCCATCAGACCAATTTGTTTGTATCTTGCTATCATAAGTATAGGTGTTAATTTTAAGTGTTAAATCTCCTGATGGTTGATATTGATTATATTCATATCCCCAATTACTTTTTACTTTTCCAGTCAATTTTGATTTTTCAATGATTTCGATTTCAATATCAATACCATCTACTACAATCAGGGTAAGAGAACTCTCATTGGAGGGTTTTCTAATTTTATATCCACGCTTTTCAAACCATTTAAAAATCGTATCCATCATTAAAAGTGCACGCTTTAGACTATCGCGAGAGACATTGATGGCTATTGCCGTTCTTGTGCTAAGGCGTCCGTATTTGTCTGGTGAACATGCTTTAAACTCTTTCTGTGCCTTCTCAATCAAATCATGAGGAAGAGTAAGATTTTTTTTAACTGCAATACCATGATCCACTTTTTTAGGAGTAAGTTCAACGATCTTAATGGGTTTATAAAGTTCAACGGGGATATCCACTGTTTTTGCCAACAACGTTGCTGTTGAAATTTTCTTTTTGCTCTTTATAATACAAGGCACACAAATTTTCCATTTGGGCAACAATACGACATCTTCTTGTTTTCCAAAAGAGAGTTTTGACCAATATCCGGCTTTTGGTGTGGGTATCTTGAATCGATCGCAAATCTTTTTTAGTTCGTTGTTTGATAGATTATGCAAAGGTGCAAGTTTTGTCATAGGAGTTTTCCATACCTGCTGATGCAACTGTTCACGATTAATAAAAATCATTATATCTTCTATCCCTGAGTGTATTTAAATATACAATCTACAGTAAGTCTTCTCAAACTGAACACTATCATAATATAAATTCAAAAACCAATTTCATTATAAAGATAAATGAATTTGCTCTTTAATATCTTTAATCATTTTATACACAGTAATATCTAAAATATTTTTCTCAATAAAAAGTTTTGCTGCATCTTTATTCTGATTAGTAAATGATGAATTATATGATGACCATCCAACAAATGCAGCAAATACGATTGGAAAAAAGTAGTCACTGAAATTTTTATTAAATATAACATGAAATAAAAATGATAACACTTTTTCTCCTTTATGGAATAAATATCCAATCAAACTGCTGATAACCCCTAATAATGAGAATCTTGTATTAGCAATTTTATTACTATAGAGCCACTTGCAAATTCCAAATCCACCATCTAATTTAAGTTTTTTGGAAGTTT
>JAEAMF010001070.1_pt1 | contig 23065 bp, 16 predicted proteins | sample 8958721 | NCBI WGS metagenome assembly JAEAMF01 (sample SAMN16933255, study PRJNA681124) | bioreactor sludge metagenome | isolation source: anaerobic bioreactor treating anionic surfactant - SDBS | place: India: Bengaluru | collected 2019-02-28
CGCGACCGTCAGCTACGACAGCATCACCGGCGACATCTACACCCGGCCCTCGTTCCATGGGCTGCGGGTCGCTTTAGCCGGGGATTCGCTCTACTGCCGCCGGCTGGACTTCAGCTACGACCCGCTCGGCTTCCTGCAGGGCCGGATACCGCTGTCCGCGGCCAACATCCACGAGCCGGTGGTGTTCCTTGAGTTCCCGATGCCGGCGCGGGCCAACGGCGCGGCGCCGGCCGCGCGGCCGTCCTACCCGAACCTCGACCTCAAGCGGTTACGCATCACCGGTGCGCGGGTGTTCGTCAACGGCGTCGAGCGCGTCGACTCGCTCGAGCTGGCGCTGACGGTCGCGTCCCGGCCCGAGTTGCTGCGCGCCCGGCTGTCCGGGGTCCGGGGCCGGCTCGTGCAGGAGCGGGTCAGCGTCCGGGGATTGAGCGCCCGCTGCCGGCTGTCGACGGACTCGCTGGTACTCGAAGACCTGGCGGTGGCCACGGCGCGGTCCCGGATGAGCGGCAACGTGCGGCTTGCGCTCGACGGCAAGGCAGTGTCGGCGCGGATGGAGAACCTGAGCGTTGTCCTGGCCGAGTTCACCGACCTGCCGGGAAGATTCACAGCCCGGGGCGAGGGCGCCATCGACGGCGCGAGCCGGAGCGCGGACCTGCGCTACTCGGCTTCCGGGCTGGTGTTCGGCACCATCGAGCTGCCGGACGTCAGTGGCCGGCTGGAGATGGTAGATTCGCTGTTCCGCCTCGAGCTGGCGGGCCGGGATGAGCGGCTGGGCGGAGTCGTCCTGTCGGGCTGGTACGAGGCGCGCGCGCGGGCCTTCGGCGTCGAGGCCGAGCTGGCCGACGTCAACGTCAACCGGCTGGCGCGCGAGCTGCCGGACCTGCGCATCAGCGGCCGGGCGCGGTCGGGTGGCCGGCTCGAAAGCCGGCCGGGCGGGCAGGGGCTGCGGCCGGACACGCTCTGGCTCAGCTTGGCGGCGAGCGTCCCGGACCTGGGCGTGGACAGCCTGCTGCTCGATGGCGGGTACTGCCGGGACCGGTGGCAGGTCGAGCGGCTCGAGTCTCGGGGACCGTCGGGCCGGTTGTGGCTGGCCGGCGAGTACCGGCGCGGCACGCTGGCGCTGCAGGGCCTGCTCGACAGCACCGACCTGGCGTTGCTCGAACCGTTCGTCGGGTCAGTGGTGCGGGGCCGCGCCGGCGGGGTGTTCGCCTGCTCGGGCCGGACCGACAGCTTGGTGATGACCGGCGGCGTCAGGGTCCGGGGGTTCGCGGCCGGCGACGTCCGGTTCGACGACGGGCTGGCAGAAGTCGCGATGACGCTGGCCGACCGGTTCACCGGCCACGCGGTGGTCGGGTGCGAGGGCGCCAGCGTCGGCCCGGTGCGGGTCGCGGCCGCCCAGGTGCAGTTCGACGGGCAGGAGTTCGACCTGCGCATCGACCGGCCCGCGGACCGGCTGCAGGCGCGGGGCAGCGTCGAACTCGGCCGGCAGATGGTGCAGGCCCGGGTTGACTACCTGAGCTACACGGCGGCGGACGAGAGCCTGACCGCCGGCCAGCCGTTCGCCGTGACCTGGCGGCCGGAGTCGCTTGCGGTCGGCGACGGCCACTGGCACGTGGCCGACGGCACGGTTGCGGCCGAGCTCTCGCTGTCGGCCGCGGGCAGCGTGCGCGCCGAGGTCGACGGCGAGGGGCTGAACCTGCGCAAGCTGCAGAAGCTGGCCGGCATCCCGGGCGAGCTGTGGGGAACCGTTGACTTCCGGGCGGTCGGGACGGACACGTTCGACCTCAGCCTGGCGGCGCGCGACCTGGGCGCGCCCGACATCGGGCTGGTCATCAAGAGCGCCGGCCTGGAGGCGCGGGCGAGCCGCGCACGGGCCGAGCTGGGCCGGTTATGGTTCGTCCACGACGTCGAAACCACGAGCGTGGCGGGCCGGATCGACTACGACACGCGGGCCGGCCTGGCGCTGACCGACCTCGAGCTGACCGCAGCGCTCGCCGACCCGGGGCCGTGGGTGCTGTTCTTCATCAGGCAGATCATCGACCTCAGGGACGGCCGGGTGTACGGCCAGGCGACGCTGCGCGGGGGGCTCGAGGAGCCGAACCTAGTCGGCCGGCTGCGGGTGGTCGACGGCACGGTCTTCATCCCGTCGGTGCAAACCACGGTCGAGCGGGTGGAGGCGGAAATCACCGCCGCGCGGGACCGCATCACGGTCGAGAAGCTGTCTGGCGGCTCGGGCCGGGGTGGGGTCACGGCCGACGGCTTCGTCGACCTCGGCACCGGCTGGAACGTCGATTCGCTGCGTTTCCGCATCCGGCCGGACGCAGCATCCATCAACCCGCTGCCCGAGGTGTTCGCCATCGCGTCCGGGGACCTGTCAATCGCCTGGCGTCCGGCCGCGCCGCTGTCCATCGACGGCACGGTGCACGTCGAGGAGGCGCTCCTGGCGTTCGGGTTCGGCCAGCCGAGCGCCGCGCCGGCCGCGAGCGACGCGTCGGCCGATCCAGTGGTGTACGACGTCCGGGTCACCGGCGAGCGCGGCATCTGGCTGCGCAACCAACTCGCCGACATCGAGCTGGGCGTGGACCTGGCGGTGCGCCGGACAATGACCGAGCAGCTCTACACCGGCCAGTTCACTACCCGGCAGGGTCACGTCTACTATCTCGACCACACCCTCCAGGTCGCCAAGGGCGAAATCCGGTTCGATAACATCAGCACGCTCGACCCGGCGCTCGACATCGTCGCCGAACTGCCGGTCCGGAGCCGCGAGCAGGGCGCGGCGGTGCCCGAGCGCGTGCTGCTGACGCTGGCCGGCACGCTGGCCGAGCCCGAGTTCCGGCTGGGCGCCGAACCCTCGGTCTGGGACGAAAACCAGATACTCACCTACCTGAGCCTGAACGTCACGCCCGAGGAACTGGCGGCGATGGAAGGCCGCCAGGCGATGACCCGGTACCTGTCCGAGCGGCTGCTCGGCTACTTCCAGACCCAGGCGACCAAGCAGCTGCGCCGGTACGTCGGGCTGGACGAACTGCGGTTGGAGAGCGCGCTGGCGGGCAACGACGGCTACCGGGTGACGGTGGGCAAGTACATCGGCCGGGACATCTACGTCAGCTACACCCAGAATTTCACCGGCACGGCCCAGCCGGCGTTCACGGTCGAGTATTTCCTCAACAACCGCAGCGAGATCGTCGGCGCCAAGACCGAGGAGGGTCGCTACTCGCTGCGCTACCGGTTCAAGCTCAAGTACTGAACGATGTTCTGCGACGTCGTGGTCCCGGGTTCGCGGCTGGACGCGCTGACCTACGAGTTCGACCCGGAACGGTTCGGCCTGGCGCCCGGTGACGCGGTCGAGGTCGCGCTGCGCGGCCGGAAGGCCCGGGCGGTGGTGCTGGCGCTGCGCGGCCGCAGCCCGGTGAGCCGCGTGCTGCCGGTTCAGCGGGTCATCGAACCCGGCTTCATCTCCGCCGAACTGCTCGGGCTCTTGTACTGGGTGTCGCGCTACTACGTCGCGCCGCTGGGCGAAACCCTGGGCCTGGGCCTGCCGCCGGGAATCATCGGCTACCGGCCGCGGAGTGGGGGCGAGAAGAACACGAAGGGCGGGAGGGTTCAGAGCGGACAGGAAGAGGAGTCGAACACCGGGAGCACCAGGGCGGAAGAACCCGGGTACGGGCTGGCGGTGCGGGACGGCATCGCGCAGCCGGCCAGCGGGTTCGGGGTGACCTGCCTGTGCCAGTCGGCGGACCGGTTCGAGGCGGTCGCCGGGTTCGTCGCCGACCGGCGGCGGGCCGGCGCGGTCATCGTGCTTTTGCCCGAGCACAAGCTGGAACGCTGGTCCGGGCAGCTGCGCGCCCGGTTCGGTTCCGACGTCGCCGGCTTTCACGCCGGCCAGTCGGTCAAGGAGCACAAGCAGGCCTGGCAGGCGGTCCGCGCCGGCGGTCCGGGCATCGTCGTCGGGGTGCGCAGCGCAGTTTTCGCGCCGGTGCCAACGCTGGCCGGCGTCGTGGTGCTGGACGAGCACGACGAGGTGTTCAAGGAAGAGCGGCGGCCCTGCTACAACGCGCGGGATGTCGCGGTCAGCCGCGCGCGCGTCACCGGCTGCCCGGTACTGCTCTGCAGCCGGACGCCGTCGGCCGAGACCTGGCTGAACGTCCGTGAGGGCCGCTACGGGCTGGCCGGCGCGGCCGAGCCGCGGCCGGAACGTCCCGGCGTGTACGTCGTCGACCGGCGGCGGCACCGCGGCGACGTCCTGACCCCGATGCTGGTCCGGGAGCTGCGGGCGGGGCTCGAGCGGGGCGGCGCGTTGCTCTACGTCAACCGGCTGGGTCTGAGCCGGCACGTGGTCTGCGAGGAGTGCGGCCACGTGCTGGCGTGCGACGACTGCCGGCTGCCGCTGGCGCTGCACGCCGACGGCCGGGCGGTGTGCGGGCTGTGCGGCCGCACGACCCAGGCGCCGGCCGAATGCCCGGAATGCAGTTCGAACCGCTTCTCGTACCAGGCGCCGGGTGTCGAGCTGGTCGCGCGCCACGCGCGCGACCATGTTCCCGACGCGCGGGTGACGGCGCTGACGACCGACAGCGATGGGCCGGTCGACTTCAGCGCCGGCTCGGTCGTGGTCGGCACGCGGGCGCTGCTGGGCCGCGAATGGCCCGCGACGGTGGCGATGGTCGGGGTGGTGAGCTTCGACTACGAACTGGTCGCGTCGGAGTTCCGCAGCCGGGAGCGGGCGTTCCAGCGGATGTTCGAGGTCGAGCGCCGCGCCGCGCTGCTCCGCGCCCGGCTGGTGGTACAGACGTGGCGGCCGGAGGAGAGCGTGCTGCGCCGGGCACTCGAGCAGGACGCGGCCGGCTTCATCGAGCACGAAGTCAACGACCGCCGGGAACTCGCCCTGCCGCCGCACAGCCGGCTCGGGCTGGTCGTGTGCCGCGGTGCAGGCGAGCGGCCGGAAGCCGACGCCCGGCGCATCGCCGGGCTCCTTGGACGGGTCCGCGGTCTGGAACTGCTCGGCCCGGTGCCCGGGCCGGCCCAGGCGGGCCGCCGCACGTGGCGGCTGCTGCTCAAGTGCGCGCGCGGCCAGCGGCTGGACCGGCTGGTCGAACGCGTCCGGCCGGCGCTGCTGGCCAAGGGCACCAAGCTCGACGTCGACCCGCTGGCGGTCTAGCGGGCCAGTCTTCTCAGGTTATCGCGCAGGATGCGGGCGTCCGCGTTGTCGGCGGCGGTGTCGAGATGCGCGGTCGCACGCAAGAAGCGTTCGAGGGCCGCGGCCGAGTCGGCCACCGACAGGAAGGCGACGCCGGTGTTGTTGAACAGGGCGGGCAGCAGCGCGTCGGCCGAATCGGCTGACGCTTCTTCGGCCCGGCGGTAGTAGCCCAGCGCGCTGTCGGCGAAGCCGCGAGACTGGAACAGGTAGGCGGCATTGAAGGCCGCGCGGCCCAGTGTCAGCGGGTCGGCCGAGCTATCGGCCAGCACGAGGCGGAATTCCCTGAGCGCCCGGTCGGGGCTCGACGCGTTGTACAGGCAGAGGCCGAGACGCATCCGCGTCGCCGGCGCGCCGGGCCGGTTGCCCTTGAGCTGCTTCCGAATCCGGGCGACCGCCTCTTCCCACAGGCGGCCGGCAATCAGCGAGTCGACGCCGGCGGGCACGCCGGGCTGGCCGGCCGGCACGGTGACGTCACCGAGCAGGCGGGTGGTCAGGGCGAGGTCGCGCTGGGCGATAGAGAGAAATGGCGTGGGGGGCACGTCCTGGGTCGTGGTCGCCAGGGTGCGGGCGAGCATGTAGAGCGCGGCGATGACCACGACGGCGACGGTGACCCAGAGCCAGATGCCGGAGAGGGCGGTCGAGCGGCGCTTGGGTTTCTTCTGATGCTTGGCCACGGCCGATGTTAGCCGGCGCATTGGCGCTGTCAAATGCCGCGACGAATGCTCCGCGCCATACGCTCTACGCCGCACGCCCGACGCAGGGGCATCCTGCTGAGGAAGGCGAGGCGGTAAAGCGGGGAGGCGGCTCGCGCCGCCTCCCGTTTGTCCAGCCCCTGTCAGCGGGCCGGGTCTGACCCGGCTACCGCTGGATGATCAGCTTCTCACTGAGGTCGTTTCCTACGGTCCTGAGTTTCACGAGGTAGACGCCCGACGCCAGTCGGCTGAGGTCGAGCGGCAGGGCGGCCTGAGGCCGCGGGATGACGAACGACCGCGACTCGACGCAGCGGCCGAGGGCGTCGTAGACTTTGATGACCGCCGCGCCCGAGACCGGCCGGCCGAGGCGCAGTGTCGCGAACCGGCCGACCAGCGGGTTGGGTGCGATCAGCAAGCGGTTGAGCGGTGCCGCCGAGCCGGCCATCGGTCCCGGCGGCGGAGCGGTCAGGTCGAGGACGTAGCGCCAGAACTCGTAGGTCTTGCCGCCCTTGAGCGCGAAGAACGCGCCGTTGCCCATGCCGGTGAAGTCACCGCCGTCCTTGACCTTCTTTTTCTTGGCGGTCGAGCCGTAGCACGGGATGGTTTCCATCTCGTACCAGGTGTCGGTCGAGGGCGTGTAGCGGAAGAACTGCTGGGTGTTGCCGCCCTTGATGGCGTAGATCTGGCCGTCGAACCAGTCGGCGGAGGCGCCGTCCTTGGACTTCTTGCGCTTGATTTTGCCGTAGTCCAGCCCGTAGAGCGGTATGCCGCGCAGCGAGTCCTTGATGATCCACGAATCGCACATCAGGTCGAACTTCCAGAACATGTGGTGCTTGGCCTGGTGGGCGTAGATGGTCTGGCCGCCGTCGAAGCACAGCCACGACCCGCGGTCCCACTTGCCCTTGGGCGCCCAGGGCGCGTTCCTGAGTATCTGCCACGAGTCGGCCAGGATGTCGAACCGGTAGAACTCGGTCTTGTAGCCCTTGAGCATGTAGATGTAGGGGAAGCCGCCGGCCTCGATGTATTCGAGGTCGTTGCCGCCCTTCACCTTCTTGCCGGTCGGGCCGAGCGGTACGTCAGGCCGCTGGTGCCAGGTGTCGGTGGCGACGTCGTAGGACCAGAACTCCTGGGTGTTGTTGCCCTTGGTCATGTAGATGCGGTTGTCGCGGCCCCAGACACCCTTGCAGCCCTTGTTGGGCAGCTTCTCGTTGATGGTCAGCGGTATCTTGGCCAGCTCGAACCACGTGTCCTGGATGGGGTCGTACCGGAAGAACTCTTGGGTCTTGTTGCCCTTGGCAGCGTAGAACTGGCCGGTGTTGCGGTCGGAGGTCAGCCAGGCGCCATGCTTGACCGGCTTGTAGGACGGCGCGCTGGGCACCGACTTCATTTCCTTCCAGCCCGGGCTCCACTCCGGCAGGCCGGCGGTCACCGCGAAGTAGCCGTGGAGCTGGTCGTTGCTCGGGTCGAGGTCGCCGGCCATGTAGGTCGAGCAGCGCGTGGTCCAGCGGCCGGTCGAGTCGTCGACGTAGTACCACGGAAAGTCGATGGTGGTGTCGAGGCCGGCTTCGAGGCCGACGACGTCAATCCGGGATTCGTATACCCGGGTGCCGCTGGGTAGCTCGAGCATGAAGAAGGCCGCGAAGTCCACCGGTTCGCGGTAGCGGTTGCGCCAGACCGCCTGGGGCCGGGCGATACCGTTGGTGTCCATCCAGCCGATAGGACTGGCGATGGTGGTGGCGGCGACGTCGAACACCGGGCCTTCGAGACTGACCTCGAACTCGTCCTCGAGGACGTCGTTGTCCGGGTCGATGTCGTCGGCGGCGTAGGTCGAGCAGCGGGTCACCCAGTCGCCGAGCACCGAGCCGACGTTATAGGGCGGGGCGAAGATGAGCGTCGTGTCCATGCCCGCGGCCAGGTTGGCGACGTGGACGGTCCAGTCGCGCGCCCGCTCGCCGCCCGGGTTGATGACAGTGAAGAAGGCGTCGAAGCTGGCGGTGACAGCGCTGTTGTTCTGCCAGGTCGCCTCGGGCAGTATGTCCTCGTTGATGGCGTAGACGCCGGTCGGCTCCTCGATGTACTCGGCGGCGATATCGATGTCGGCGCCGATGGTCGTGACATTGAAACTGAGAGAGAATGTATCGTTCGTCGGGTCGATGTCGTTGGTCGCCCGGGTCGAACAGCGCGCGGTCCAGGCGCCGGGCGGGGTCAGGGGCGGCGTGTTGGCGAACACGTGGACCGTGTCGTCGCTGCGGGCCAGGCCGGTTATGCTGACCATCTCCTGGTAGAAGACGATGCCGTTCGGGTCAATGAGCTTGAAGTAGGCGTCGAAGTCGGCCGGGATGTTGCCAGCGTTGGCCCAGCGACCGATGGGTGTGGCGACGGTGTTCTCGGGCAGGTTGCCGGTCGGCGACATCACCGACACAGCCTTGACGTCGGTGAACGGCGGTTGGGAATAGACGACCTCGAGGCGGGGAATGTAGGCCCCTCCACCGTTGAAACCGTAGGCTTGGGCGTTGTTGGTTTCGTTTGGGTCATCGCAGTCCAGTCCCAGGCAGATCCAGTCGAGTGTCGTCATCCGTACCTGGATGGTGTCCTCGGCCGCCTCGTTCAGTTCGCGGTACGTCATTACACCGGGTGAGTGTCCGCCGCCCACCTGGAACGTTTCGCCATTCTCGATCAGGTCGTCGAGAATCTGGGCGGTCGTACCGATAAGCGTCGGGTCGGCGTGCACGTGGCTGATGCGGGCGGTGGCGACGGTCTGGACCGCATAGCAGAAGTAGCCCAGTGTCGCCCGTTCGACAATCATTACGTCCGGGATGGGGGTGAGGTCAAACTTCATCCAGGACTGGTGCTTTTCCTTGCTGGGCTGGAGGCCGCCCTGTATCCAGAGCACGTCGTCGTTCTTGTTGTAGTCGCTGTTCTTGTGGTAGATGTTGCCGGTCCAGAAGTTGTCGATGTGCGGGTAGCACTTGGTCGATTCGTTCTCGTCCAGTTCCTGCCAGTCGCCGCGGAAGTCCTTGTAGTGGACCGGGACCGGCGCTATCTCCGCCACGAACCGGCCGTCCCCGGTCGCGTAGGTCTTGGATTTTTCGGTTCGGAGTTCGGGAATCTCGGTGCCGGCGGGATAGTTGTACTGGACCGCGGGCGCCAGGCTGACCGCGGTTAGCAACAGAAGAACGGCAACCAAAGTACGAAGCATACTACCTCCCCTAATGCTGTTTATAGTTTCACGCGTTTGCGCGCAAGTTTCGGTGCCACGCCTTCCAACGAAGGTGCGTCGTGACGCACCGTAACCCGACGCGGAAATTGTACCCCCCTTGGGGGCGCTGTCAAATTGCTTCGGGCCGGCAGGCACATCGTTACCCCGGCCTGCTGCCTGCTTCCCGGCGTCGATTACGGTCATCCTCGTCCGCATGCGACCTCCAAGTCGATTTCGCAACACCGATTCTTCAGTCCCGCGCGGCCCGTGGCCGGGCGCCGCGCAACCAGTACGACCACGCGCCGTCAGGCGCGCGGTCGAAGTCCACCGCCATCAATCTAGGCCCCCCGGGCCGGCAGTCAAGAGCAGCGGGGAGTCAGGGAACGTTTTTGCGCCGACCGGCAAGACGAGTCATGCGGGCAAGAGGGTGACGGACGGAAGCGACGGCGGCAGGAAGGCCGGGCGGGGCGGTCAGCGGAGCAGGAACACCGCGACGAGGTCGAGGGTCGCGGCGACCGAGAAGTGCAGGATGGCGCAGGGCAGAAAGCTCTTGCCGCGCACCGCGATGATGCCCAGCACGACCGCGGCGACGATCGAGCCGTAGGTCTCCAGCCCGGGTTTGCCGAAGTGCATCAGCACGAACGGTATCGTCTGGACGGCGATGGCCGCGGGCAGGCCGACGGTGCGGCCGAAGCCGAAGAGCAGGTAGCCGCGGAAAAGGAACTCCCACGCGAGCATGAAGACCAGCCGGACCGCCATGCCGACCCAGAACCACGTCATCCCGACCCGCGCCGGGTCGAAGTACGGGTACACGCGCCGGAAGGCGGGCTGGCGCGCGGCCAGGTAGACGAGCGGCAGCATCACGACGTAGGCGATGGCGATGTCGAGCAGCCAGGTGCGGGGCTTGCCGAGCGACAGCCCGAGTTCGTTCAGCGGGATGCGGATGATGGCGAGCGAAAGCAGCGGCACCGCGGCGATGACCAGCGCGCGGACCAGCATCGCGAGGACGAGGCTGCCGGTCGGAAAAGTGCCGGGCAGCAGGCGGCCCAGCGCCGGGCCGAGCGTGCGGCTGACGAAGGGGACGACGTGGTAGGCGGATACCGACAGCGCGACGGCGGCGGCCATCGAGATGACGATGACGTCGAGGCCGCGGGTGCCGATGCGACGCACGTCCGCGCCCAGCTCGCGCAGGTAGCTCACAACTGAAGATAGACGCAGCAGGGCTTGGGTCAAGCAGGGCCGCGGGCTGGCGAAACCACCCCCAGAACGCCGAAGCGCACAGAAGGCAAGAGACCGACAGGACAAACACCAAGTGCACCAAGGCTACAGAGAGGTCGGAGGCGGAGAGAACCGCAGATAGACAGGGATCTCAGATGACTAACCCCAGACTCCGGACACCGGAGTATCACCACCAAGACACCAAGAGGATGAAAAGTGGAGACACGGAGGGCAGAAGTCCGGAGCGTGAGGCGTGAAGCGTGAGGCGGTGTGGCTTGCGCCTGAGTCGTTCGAACAGACGGCAGGCCCTTGCGGGCCTGCCGGGAATGAGAGGTTAAGGGCTAGTGCGTGACGTTGAGCCGGGTCGAGTAGGTCGCGCCGTCACTCGCGGTCAACTGGCAGAAGTAGATGCCGGCCGGTACCTGCGAGCAGTCCCAGGTGCGTTCGGACTGGATGCCGGTGCCGAGGACGCGCGCGCCGGTGCTCGAGTAGACGTCGAGCCGCGCCGGGCCGACGCGCCGGCCGAGCGTGAAGGTGACGCGCTTCGTGCCGGGGTTGGGCGACACCCGGAACGGCGCGAGTTCCTGCCCGGGCTGCTCCTCGACCGCGACCGGGTTCGTGCCCAGGGTTATCTGGAAGTTCACCGGCTGCATGTAGCTGTGGCCGGCGTCGGTGAACGACAGCTCCAGCCGCAGCGGCACGGCGGTGTTGGGGATGGCGTTGCCCGCGGCCTCGACGGTGAACTGGTTGGCCTGGTTGTTGCCCGAGCTGCGGCGCAGCACGGTCGCGAACGGCTTGACCGAGTCCGGCACGGTCACGCGGTCGTAGCCGGACTTGAGCCGGGCGCTGACGGCGTAGGCCGAGTCGAGCGGGTGAGTGGCGCGGTTGCGCACCGAGAACCAGATGTTGGCGACTTCGCCCGGGTCGAGCTTGCCGTTGTTGTTGCCCGAGGCGTCGTTGACCGTGACCGACACCGGCTCGAAGAACACGCCGGAAGTGCGGGTGAGATAGTAGAGGTTCGGGATGTTCTTGTTGCACTCGCTGGCGATGAAGGTCGGGTCGTTGTAGCCGTACCAGAAGTCGTTGATGGACAGCTCGCAGGTGTAGGCGTAGGTGACGAACTTGCTGGCCGTGTCCGAGTACTCCCAGTCGGTGCTCGCGCCGTTGACCGCGTAGATGGTCGTGTAGATCTGGCCGGTTCGGCTCTGCGGGTACTGGTTGTTCACTCGGAAGGTGTCGACCGCCTCCTGCAGCACGGCCTTGTCGGGCGGGGTGACACCGGCATAGCCCCACGAGTACATGTTGTACTGGCCGTAGGTGTGGAAGTCCATGCAGGTGCGGAGCTGGAACATCGCCTCGAAGTCGCGGACGAGCTGGGTTTCGACTTCGCTGAAACGAGACGGGCCGCGGTAGGTCTCCTGCGACGGCGACCCGGACGAACCCGAGTTATCGTAGCCCCACTTGTAGCCGTAGTTGCGGTTCAGGTCCACGCCGACGTAGGGCGACTGGATGACGTGGCGGTTCTTACGCCAGTTGGAGCTTGAGCCGCCGGAGTCGGAGTTGTAGACGTAGCCGTCCGGGTTCGTCACCGGCACGATGAATATCTCGCGGTTGTTGATGAGCCAGGTCGCGAGCGAGTCGTGGCCGTACTCGGACAGTATCTTCTCGGCGAACATCACGCAGGTGTGCGTGCCCATCGGCTCGCGGGCGTGGGTCGCGCCGTTGAAGAAGCAGGCCGGCTCGTTCTCGGTCGTGCCCGGGTTGTCCGATATCTTCAGGCACCAGAGCGGCCGGCCCTGGTAGGACAGGCCGAGGCTGGTCTTGGCGCAGATGCTCGGGTAGGTTTCGACCAGGTAGTCGAGTGTGTCCTGCAGCTCCCAGTAGGTCAGGAAGGAACCGAAGTTGCGGCCGGCATCCAGGTCATAGGGGTCGACGCCGGTGACGTAGCGGAATTTCTCCCGGATGTCGGTCCAGGTGATCTCGGTCGTGAGCCCGGTGGCCTTGATGCGCTCGAGCTGTTCCTTGTCGGTGTTGATGACGAGGTAGCCGCCGTGGTCGGTTTCCTGCCACGTGCAGATGTCCAGTTCGCCCAAGAGGTCGCCGAGCCAGGTCAGGCGCTGGAGTTCGTTGAAGTGGACCCGCACTTCCATGATGGGTTGGGTGCGGTCCAGGGCTAGGACGGGCGCGGCCAAGAGGCCGGCCAGCAGGACAACGGTCAGGTAACGCAAAAGGACCTCCTGTGAGCTAGCGGACTGTGTTGTATTGCGCTGCGGAAGATTGTAACCGGCCTCAAGCCGGCGTCAAGTCATCGACCACCCGACCGCTGATAGGCATGGCAGTGAGAATCATCGATGATTCTCACTGCCTGCCAAGGTGCCTGTGTGCGACCGCTCCGGTTCTGCTGTTGTCAGCAGCAGACCGCGTAGTCATAGCAGCCGCAGCAGTCGCAGTAGCTGACAAACCGACAGAATGTGGCCGGCTGCTGCTCGTTGCACGACTGTACCTGCTTCTTGGTGTTCTTCTTGTTCTTCTTCATGGTATCCGCCTTTCGGAGCTTTGACTGCGGTTTCCGCCCCGGGGTTCGGCGCCAGACCGCAGGAGCCCGGTCAGGCCGGATGGTATTCCCGTTTGACATCGCGGCCGGGCGTCCTATGCTGCATCCGTGGAAACGCGAGAGTCCGCGCCCGGCACCGAATCGCCCGGCCAGGGCCTGGCCATCGCCACCCTGGTCCTGGGCCTGTTCGGTTTCTCGACCGCCGCCGTCATCACCGGCGTCATCACGCTTGCCGAGCGACGGCCGGGCCGCGGCCTGGCCATCGCCGGGCTGGCGGCCGTGGCCGCCCGGTTCCTCCTCGCGATGCTGGTCGTCGCCGCGGCCCTCGCCATCATGCTGGTCGCGGTCATTGCCGACGACGCCAAGTCAGAACGCGCGACAGAGAAGGCCCGGGTCGTCGAACGCTGGTCCGGCCATGACTGGGACGACGACGATACCGAGCTCAACGTCGACACGAGCTGGCAGGCGCGCGTCCCCGAGTTCACCGAGAACATCGAGGTTCGGCTGGCCGACGTCGAGGAGCGGGTCGACCGGCTGGAGGTCGAACACCGCGGGGACCCGGAGGCAGGAGAGATGCTCGCGGCCGCCCGGTTCCACGTCGCCCGCGCCCGCGCGACGCTGGTCTTGCTCAGGCAGGCCGAGGAAGGCGACGATATCACCGACCTGTTCGGCCGCGCTTCGCGCCAGCTCCTCGCCGCCAACACCGCCATCGAGCCGCTCGAAGCCCGGGACGACTGAAGCCGGCGCCTGACCTTTGGGCTGCTGTCTCACCCGGTGCGGGACGTGCGCCAGCGAACCGGGCGCGGCTGCCTTGCCCGGAATTGACCGCGCCGGCGGCGGGCCTAAGATAATCGGAGTTCAGAACCAGTGATCCCGGAGGAATCTTGAAGAAGCTGATACTGATCGGGTTGCTGACGGCCGCCGGGCTGGCCGGCGCCTTTGGCCGCGTGGTCGTGCTCGAAGACGCCTACGAAGAAGGTTGAGGGACCTGTCATCTTGGCAGCAGTGTGCTGGACCAGGTATGTCGAGACTACCCCGACCGGGTGGCCCTCATCGTATGGCACGCCGCGACCTCGTTCCCGCTGTACCGACAGGAGGCGTGGGACAAGTGGCACCTTTACCCGCCGCCTCTGAACGGCGGTTATTACTACCCCTGGCTCTGGGCGGACGGCAAGAGCTGCAACTGGATTCCGTACTACTGGCGCGACAGCATCGTGCGGCACATGGCCGAGACGTCGGACGTGCGGCTAAGCCACGTCGGGACGAACTACAACCCGTCGACCCGCAGCGGCGACGTCTGGGTCGAGTGCTTCAACAACTCCTCAAGCCCGATAACAGCGGCTCTGCAGATTGCCATCACCGAGGACAGCCTGTACTACCCGTCATCGAACGGCGACACCTGGCACAACCGGGTGTTCCGCGACTACGTGCCGAACATCAACGGCACGCCGGTCACAGTGCCCGCAGGCGGGGCTGACACTGCGTTCCAGCACTTTACCATTGACCCGAGCTACGTGGAGGCAAGGTGTCGCATCGTGGTCTACCTGCAGGACATGACCGTGCATCCTGACTCGACGATGCCTATCTACCAGGGTTTGCAGACCAACCTGCTCGACTTCACCGGCGTCGAGGAACCGCAAGAACACCCGGCCGCCTTCGCGGTCCGGGCCGGGCCCAACCCGTGCCGGTCGGGCTGCGCGTTCACGGTCGCGGGCGGTAGGGAAGTTGAAATCACAATCCATGCGCCGGACGGCAGGCAGGCCGGGGTTCTACAGACACACGACGGCCGGGCGGTGTGGAACAGGCCCTTGGGTCTGGCAAGCGGAATCTACCTGTACCGCGCCCGCGCGGGAACCGCGACCTGCGTCGGCAAGCTCGTCGTCACCGACTAGGCTGAGGCTACTGGAACAGCGGGGCGGTTATCCGCCCCGCTGTCGTTGAGTACGGCCCGAGGGTCAGGCCTGGTGTCCCGCAGGGGCCGGGGGTATAACCGGTTGCCAGCGTTCGACGACCGAGCGATAGTGCTCGTGGACCATCTTCCGGTCGAACTCGTTCTCCTCGGCGAGCATCCGTGCCTGCTCTTCGGCGGTGAAGTAGCGCATCACCGGCAGGAAGAACTGCTTGTCCTCCTTGGCGATATGCTTGGGGTAGAAGTCGGCCAGCGTCCGAAAGCTCTCGACAATGTCGGCCACGGCCTTGCTGTCCCCGGCCTCGTAGCGGTCCCGGGCCGCGACCAGGCGGGCCGTGGTCTTGCGGCCGAGAACGTGCTCGGCGACCAGCTCCGCCATTACGCGGCGGTGCTCGTCGGGCAGCGGCTTCTTCGCCAGGTCGCGGAACAGGATGTCCTCTTCCTTGCCGTGGTGGCAGCGGTCAGCGTAGGTGCGGATGAAGTCGACCGCGACGTCGATGAACCGGGTGTCGGCGGTGCCGGACGCCGCCATCGTCGCGGCGCGCTGCTCGATGACGCCAATCATCCGTTCAATCAGCCGGTGTTCGATCATCAGCGGGGCAATCGGCAGAAACGGCCGGCTCATTGCCGCCCCCGGCCAAATAGTGCCACGCCTACGGCGGACAACGCCTGGTGCACGTACATAGCTCCTCCTGCGTCAGTCTTGCGGCGGCCACGCCGGGCCGCTCCCGCAATATGAACCTTGTACTAGACGTCAGCCGGGTTCGTCCCGGCATCCTCTAGCGCCTTAGACCAAAGGGTGGGGACGCGGGTTCCGGCCGGGCGGGAAAGGGGGGAGCCGGGCCGGCGGGGCGATTCGGTCAGCGTCACTGATATCCCGGTGTCGAAGAGACATGTTCCTTGAATTGACCGATGAACGTGTCAAAGCCTATACCGAAGACCTCTTCGAACGCGCCCTTGTGGCCGCCGGTCTTGCAGAGTCGCTTCATGTACTGAAGCAACCTGTCGCGGCCGTAGCTCTCTACCAGGTAGTCGACGATGCAACCGAACTCGGAATACATGAACGTCATTCGATATGGGACGTCCAGCCTGATGCCATCCTCTCTTCTCGTCTTGAAGCAGTCCGGAGGCATGTAGTTCCCCTGTCTCATGAGAGCGTACGTCTCCGCCTTGCTGGGGTACCAGGACGTTCCCATCTGGTCGGCACTGTAGACCCCGATGCCCTCCAACAGCCATTTCGGATATCGGTAGGCCGCCAGGATGTTCATGTTCTGTGACAGCAGTGAATGAGAAAGCTCATGCCGCAGGTATGTCGTCAGTGAAATCGTGCGTTCCTTATCCTCGCGCACGGCCCAGGGCGAGATCACTATGTTGCCGTTTGCGCACGCGTAGAACCTCGCTCTGGTCGGCGAACGTCGCAGGTAGCTGGCACTGTCTCGGAAGAAATACAGCCTGGGTTTATGGAGGAATCGCATTTCGTGGAAACCCTCCACTACAGGGATGAGAGTGTCCAGGCGCGTGAAGTCACTGAACTCTGCCCCGTTCTCGACCAGGACAACCATGTGTGGCAGTTCATGCTTCGCGAACCCCAGCGCAACCGGCGAATAGGGAAACAGCTTGCCCCACTGAGACAGGTAGACCAGGAGCACCGCAGCGGCGATGCCGGCTGCGCCGAGGATTATCCTGATTCTGCCTCTCATCTCGAACCCGGCCGGGTTTCGACGCTGTCGGTCTGCAGCGAATCGACGTCGGCGGTCAGCAGGCGCTGCCAATCATGGTCAGTGATGCCGGGCGTTTGTGCAAGCGCGGTGCGCCAGACCTCATCAAGGCGCCCGATGTTCGTGCCCAGGCGCCGTGCTCCGTGTTCAATGCCGCCCGTCCAGAGCGTCCGGGCTCCTTCCCGTCCGTAGAGCCCTTCCACCATCCTGACGAAGCTGGCGGCCGAGTAATGCGTCACGGCTTCTTCGTAGCGGAAGATATCGCCGGTCATCTGCCGAAGCGAGGGCAGCTCACGCCTCCGGAGCAGGTAGGCGGCTATCGCGTCAAAGTCGAGCCCGTAACATGCGACACCGTAGGCGGAGGTCGCCAACCCCTCGGCCATGAAGAAGTCCTGCGGCAGGCCCCAGATGTCGAACGACATCACGTGCATCAGTTCGTGTTGCAGAATCTCAGGCCGCGTCGCCAACTTGAGGTTGGAGTAGACGGCGGCCCTTTCGGGCAGCAACGCACACGCCGTTACTGCCTGCCCGCAGACCACACCCACATCAGACTTGGGCCCGACCAGGAAGACGTCGATCCTACTGTCGTAGGCGGACTCGCCCAGTGTCTGCGCGTTCCCACGGTACAACGCTTCCATCTGTGCCAGGATGCTGTCCACGTCAGCGGCCGACCACCGCTCGGGCAGGTAGTGAGCGTCCAGGTGTGCCGTGCTGCGGTGCTGCCAAACGAAGGCCCGGTTGTCGAGGGCGGAGCGGACCATGCCGGTGTTCTCACCGAATACGTCCGGCGGCCGTAGCGTTCTACTACCGCATGACATCAACACGGCCAGCGCCGCTAATACAAGGGCCGACTTGCCGGCACGATGTTTCATCGCTGTGCTCCTTCTACAATCCTCATTTCCTCTTCCGTCAGCCCGTACAACTCATACACCAGAGTGTCAATCCGACCCGCAGGGTCGCCCTGAGCGCAGCGAAGGGTCTCGTCCTTCCTCCTGGTCGCGGCGATGGTGCGCTCCAAGGACTCGCGCTCGTGCGGGTTTTGGCCTTTCCACGAACTGCGTGAAGCAGCGAAAGAAGCCCCCACGCATTGTTATACTCACACTCTTGAGGTTCATGTCTAGCAGCCGGCTGTTGAGGAGTCCGAGGACGTACTTGGCGGATTCCTTCACGTCGGGCTTCAGGGTGACACCAAAGCCGCTGGTGAAGGCAAACCCGCCCCCATCGTCGAGCGCGAAGGATGCCCTGTCGGCGATGTCGGGCACAAGTATCTTTGGCGCATGCATCACGTCGACGTTCCTAGAATAGACGTAGCTGGACTGGCTCCAGTTTGCCGGACACTTCTTTGGGCGGCTTGCAGCCGCTTCTCATGCTCGGCTGGGGCGGAGACATTGGTGGATATGCCGGGGCGGCGGCGGTGTCAAAGGCGCGGGAGTCGAGGCCGGCATCAGCCGGCCGGAACGGGCGGCTGGCCCGCAGGCACGTCTTCGTGCCGCCGTCATCTGATCGGGTTACCGCGGACACTTCAAGATCCTCAGGCCTCCGGCCAGCGGAGGCCCGCAAGGAACCGGTCAACGACGCTGATGAACACCTTCGGCTTCGCCAAGTGGACGTCGTGAATGGATTTCACGCGTTCGTACGTCTGGTCCTTGACCAGCGACCGGATCCGTCCGGCGTCTTCGTCGTCCATCGCGCCGAGCAGGCCCCAGGTTTCGTGTCGCGACCAGCTCGCGTGTATCAAAAGCACCGGGCAGCGGATCGCGCGGAGCGTTGCCTCCGGGTCGAAACCCTCACTCAGCCTGCCGTCAATGGTCGCCTTCGAGAAATCGACGTCATACTCGCAGAGGAACTTGAAGCCGACCCGGCCGCTGAACGGCGCGCCGGGCACATCGTACTGGTGGCCCGGGCGCAGGCGCCGGTTCAGGTAGAAGTCACTCACGATGAAGTCGGCAATCCAGCGGGGAATCAGCATCAGTTCCTTCCGGCCCGGCTTGGGAATCCCCTGCTTGCGGAAGTAGCCACGGACATCCCGCTCCGGCCTGCCGAGGAATTCGACCATCGTCTCGAACAGGTAGTGCATGTACCGCTCGTCAGCGATCCTCGGCCAGAGCGAGGAGAAGTAAGGAGGGTCCTCGCTCACCGCTGCCGCGACTGACTCAGGCGCGTTTGCCGCCAACCAGAGAGCGATGACCGCGCCGGAAGAGAGCCCGGATACAATGGCGGGCTCCCGGACGACTTCGGCGAGGAACGTCTTCATGTCCTCGCCGCAGCGGACGTACGAGTAGTCGCCCGGCGTCCGGGTGGACTTGCCGTGGCCGCGCAGGTCCACCGCGAAGACGTGGTAACGTTTCGCGAAGTGTGGCATCACCAACTTGTATCCCTGCCAGAACTCCACCTGCCCGGGAATGAACACCAGCGGGGGGCCGTTATCCGGGCCCTCCACGTAGTTCAGCGTCACTTTCCCGGTACTGAACTGCTTCTCACTGAAGCCGCGGGGGATCGACTCGACCGTCGGCATGAACGGGTCGACGAACAGCACGACCCAAATAGCCAGCGCGACCAGGACAACCCACACCGTCGGCAGTTTGAACACCGCTATCGCAATGGCGGCCAACACTCCGACAAGCTGATAGCCGATCGCCTTCAGCACGCGCGCCTCAATCGGCACTCGCTTTCGGCTTTCGGCTCACGGCTTTCCGCTCCGCTTCAGCCGTCGGCTGTCAGCCATTAGCGGTCCCTTCAACGATGCGTATCTCATCCTCCGTCAGCCCGTACAGCTCATGCACCAGCGCGTTGGCTGCCGGTCGGTGGGCTCGACCGGCGTGACACTGGGGCGGACAAGTGCCGATGCCGGGCTAGCCAGAGTGCGTCACTCTCTCGATGGGACAGACTCGGGGCCAATCTCATCTCCAGTGCTCCTGTCGGCAGGTTCCTTGTTCAGTACACGCTGTGAAGGTTGAACCGTAGCTACAGCTCCGCAACTACACTTGTAGACTTCCCCAGACCAGTAACCTGCAAGTTCATGTGTCTTACCGCATTGCGGGCAGCAATGACTGATCATGCATCCTCCTCTTTGCCTTCAGTGGACAGCTGATGTCTGTTTACGGCATCCTGCTGGCGGGACACGGCGGGTTCTCCTATTTTCAGCACTGGCCGGACAGGAGGATCAACAAGAAAATCAGTCCGAAGAACGCCGCCACAATTATCAGAACTGTCTTCAGCAGACAGCCGCAACCCTTGGCTTTCTCTTCCGACTGAGCCTCGGCGATATCCTTGGCAAGCATCTTGCGTTCCCAATCCGGCATCACTTGACCAGGCTGTTCGGAAGACGTGCTCGACGCCGTAAACTGACCGCAGTAGGGGCAACCCTGGGCATTCTGTGTCACCGTTTCGTGGCACTCAGAGCATTGGCAGATTCCTTTGTTCCGCAACTTATAGGGCATAGATCCCACCTAGTCAGCGCTTGCTCAACAACCTCTTGTCACAGTCACTGCCCAGGCCCTGAAGCTGAACCGGCTGGCGGAGAAGCGGCCGGAACGGGTGCGGCTGGCAGCTCTTCATCTGCAGCCTCGTCAGTAGAGACAACAGCAGGCGCCAATTCGAGTAGTCCATTTACCCAGGCATCGCGCTTCGCCGGGTCACCCTTGATGGCTTCCTCGATAGCCAACGTTTCGCGGTATTCGCGCGCCTCGGCCGCCAGTGTCCACCTCACATCAAGTCCAAGTTTCGTTACCTCCTCTCGAATGTGGGCGAGTTCAACCTTGAAGAACTCCTTACGATAATTCACCTTGTTCATCTGCATGTCGAGAAAGTGATTGTGAAGTTGTGTCTCCAGTGCGGGCGCATCTTCGCTGTAGATCATGGCGTGCACATCGAACTCGAACGGAACACTGGAGTCACCAAGTTCCCGCACTCGGTCAAGAGGTTCCAGGCGTCGTGTAAGGCCTATCTTGTAGACGTGCTCCCCGAACGAACCTAAGTTGGAAATGATATAGACATGTCCACGTTTGGTCTGCTCCGCCATCGACTTGGCACGTTGACTTCGTTCTTCGGCCTCTTTCAGTTTGGCGGAAAGTTCGGCAAGCTGCGTCTCGTATTTCGCGCGCTGCTCGGCCGTTGCCTCGGCGATTCGCAGCTCAGCCTTATCCATCGCCTTGCGAAGCGCTTCTTCGTCTCTTTCGGCCTCTCTGACCTCGCGCTCATACTCACGGCGAGCCCTCTCTTCTTCTCTCATCTGTTCCTGGATCCGGCGCTGCTCCTCTCTCTCCTGATGAACTTTCTCTTGGTACTCGTATTCAAGCCGCAGTTGGTCCAGTTTTGCCTCTTGATAACGTTCAGTGATCACGATGTGGTGTGACGAACCGAGCTTGTTTATCGCCTCGAATGCTCGCCGAATCCGCTCTTCCATGACCGTGACATTATTCCAGCGCACTTTGGCGGTCGCGGCGTCGCATTCGCCGTTGAACGCCCTGAGCATTAGCTTCGAGTACATCTTGGTCATGCGTTCGCCCTCTTTGGCGCTTCCGCCGACCGTCCACTGGGTGTTGCACAGCGTTGCACCGCCACTCTTGACGAGTTCCTTCTGAAACTCGACCAAGGCATCAAGCTTGGCTCGGTACTCCTCCGACGTAGAGAAGTCGTAGTGTGGCTTGTAGATGCCGTAAGAGTGCATCTCGACCGACTCTTCCAGGAGCGCAAGCTCCTTCGAGAGTGAGTCCAGCTGGGACCTGGCTTTTGCGTAGGCCTCGTCCAGTTCGGCCGTTCTGGCGGCACTTTCTGTCTCCAGGCGGGCCCGTTTCCCTTCAAGTTCCTTCACTGTGCTGTTACGCTGCTCGATCGCCTGGTCGCGGTCGATAATGCCACCGTACTTGTCGAGCAACGTCCTCCCTTGGGCCATCGCGCTGCGATACTTGATGAAGAAGAAGACCGCGGCGGCGCAAGCAGCCGCGGTAACCACAATCGCAATCGCTACAATCACATTACCCTCCTCCGAAACCGAGCTGCCATGGGAGACACCTGGGGTCGTGAGGGACACTTCCAGTATTCTTCGGCCTCGAAGGTGTCAATGGCAGAGTAGACTGATACTGCCACTCGGGGTACTGCTGCTGCATCGGTAACTTGTAGCCGATTCCGGGCCGAAGTCAAGTGCCAGAGTTCCGTATGAGGTCGGCCGGGCCAGAGTCGGTTCTACGGCGCGGACGGGGCGTGCTGACAGGGCGCGGACTGAGTCAACGCCCTGCAGATTTCTGAGTCGCGTCCGGCATCCGGGCCCCACTTACCATTACTCCGTTTCTGTCTCCGCCATTGCAGGAAAAATGCGGAACCTTGCCGCGGCGGCGCGAGTGGCGCAGATGTGGGGTGGGGGGCCGCGGAGGGGATTATCCCCTCCGATACTTGGCCTGAAGTCCGCGTCGATACGGCCCGGTCATAGACCCGCGCGACCGGCCGAGATGCGCGGTCCGGTGCCGAGCCCGATGCCGGCCCGGAAAACCGGTCCGCTTCGGCCCGAGGCACCCTGCCGGAAGCTCGGAGGTTTGCCCTGCCCGATACGCGGTGCACGGCTCTGCCTGTCTACCGGCGTCTGACCCGGCCTGATGCGAGGCGTGAAACCCTGGCCGACGCGGTCCAGAACGCCCGGACCGATACCAAGTCCGGCTCGGCCCGGACACGCTAAGCACCGCCCGACATCGAGCAGACGACACAGAGAACCGTTAAGTGACAGGTTATAGGGCCGTTGGACTGCTAGGAGGGCTTTACACAGGTCCGGTTCGTGCCGCTCCCTGGGCAGCCCAGAGGCCGCCTGGGGAGCAGGGTGTCTGATTGGTTGTCAGCCAGGAATAGAGTCTGGATGTGAACCTGGTTGTCAGCTAAGAAACCAGCGCAGAACAGGACTTCGCTGTCGAGATGTTTGAACGGGAAGAAGCAGATTTCGTTTCAGGCTTCGATGCCGGCTCGGATTCCAGCCTCGAACCCGGCGAGGAAGTTCTGCCGGCTGTTCGTCAACAAGCAGGTCTGGTTTCCGGCGAACACGATGGCCTGCAGCTTGGAGAGCCAGATAGCCGGACAGACGGACATCCCAGAGATCAGACATCAGAAACCAGAGATAGGAAACAGAGGGACAGAGGGCAGAAGCCCGCTGCGTCCTGCATAGCTCCTGAGGCTAGAGTGCAGAATGGCGGACGGACTGAGGCCAAAAGCGGGTTCGGGAATGCGAATTGAGTTGCAGAAGCGGATATGAAAGGCACGCGGAATAAGGCTGCGGTTTTGTGAGCTTTTTTGCATGCTTTGTTGCGTATTGTTTCCTGTATTCTTTCCTCGATTCTCGTCTGGACTCTTTTCTGTACCGTTTTCTCTGCTGTTTTCTGGACTGTTTTCACTACTGTTTTCGCTGCTGTCTTCTGTGCTGTTTTGACCGCTGTTTTCTCGACTGCAAAGAGTACTGTCTTTTGTACTGTCTTCTGAACTGTTTTCTGGACTCTCTTCTGTACTGCTTTCCGTACTGTTTTTGGCACTGTTTTCAGAACTGAAATCAGTGCTGAAATCACCAGTGACCCCCTCAGCGACGTCTGGGCAGCGGAGTCCGC
>JAEAMF010001073.1_pt1 | contig 23045 bp, 20 predicted proteins | sample 8958721 | NCBI WGS metagenome assembly JAEAMF01 (sample SAMN16933255, study PRJNA681124) | bioreactor sludge metagenome | isolation source: anaerobic bioreactor treating anionic surfactant - SDBS | place: India: Bengaluru | collected 2019-02-28
GGTTATATAAAAAGGAGGAAAAATGAAAAAAATTTGCACAATGGTTTGGGTAGTTTTTTTATTTAATTTATATTGGCCAATTACGGAAAATCGGATACATGCACAAACAAATGATCTACTTATTTCAGAAGTTTATTATGACACGGTGGGAGATGACAATTTGGAAGAGTGGATAGAAATTTATAATCCAACAAATCAGACAATTAATTTGTCAAATTATAAAATCGGAGACGAAGAAACCAAAGGGGGAAACGAGGGCATGTATCAATTTCCACCTGAAGCAGTAATTGCTGCCGGAGAACAAAAAGTAATCGCTAAAAATGCCATAGGTTTTTATGCTCTATACAAAAAATATCCTGACTGGGAAATTTTAACGACCGATGATGAGATTGGTGATTTTTCCGAAACGCCGGATATGAATAAATATTCAAGTTGGGGAAGTGGATCATTAAGTTTTACCAATACGGGTGACGAGGTTTTATTGATAAATGAAAATGATATTGTGGTAGACGCTGTTGTTTTTGAAAGCGGAAGTTACGAAAATGTGGTTAAGAACAATGGAGTAGCCACGGGCCATTCAATATCAAGAATATTAGATCAACCAGATACCGATAATTGTCAAAATGATTTTGAAGATGAAGTGGTGCCTCATCCTGGATATGACAATGTATTTGAAGCAGGTGATTATTTTTCTCAAGTTGGCGTAGAACAAAACGACAATAATGCCTCGAAAGGAACGTATTGGTCGGCAGAAAACGATCAGACGGTTAGTGGTTATTTGTTTTATGGTCCATATGTTGACTTGCAGCCAACAGGCATGTATCAGGTTTTGTTTCGTTTAAAAACCAATAATAATACTACCAATGAAACAATAGTAAGAATTGATGCCAATAATAACGACGGAAGTGGTAATTGGGAATATAAAGAAATCAAGGGAAATAATTTCTATACTGCCAATAGTTGGCAAGATTTTAGTTTGTATTTCGATAGAATCAACGAGGGTAACATGGAATTTCGAGTTTGGTTCAATGATAAAGCCAATATTGGTTTAGACAATATTAGAGTGGGAAAAGTTGACCGAATGATATATGAAGCTGAGGACTTGGCGCACAATTTGGGGATAGAAGTTGATGATACAAGTTCAAGTGGCGGAAAATGGTGGCAAACAGAAGAAAATAATTTTAATAATCATCTAATTTTTGGACCATACAATGATTTGCCGATTGGTAACTATCGAATAAAATATATTATTAAAACAGATGACAATAGTATAGATAATAAAATACTGACTTTAGATATTAATACTTTGAATGCAGTTGAAGAAACAAAAATAAAAGAAATAAAAGGAAGTGATTTTAAAAATATTAATAAATATCAAGCTTTTAATATCTGGATAACCAGAAATCAAGAAACAGGAAAGATGGAGTATCGGGCGTTTTATCATGGTGGGAGCCAAATAGTAATTGATAATATCATTATCATTCCGGAGAATAAGATTCGATATGAAGCGGAAGATTTATTAACTACAAATAGTCAGATTGTTATTGATGAAGAAGCTAGTGGCAGTAAAATACGCCAGATTCTAGTGGGAGACAATGATCAAGGATGGAGCCAATTTGGTCCATACACTACCGAACAAAAACCAGGAAATTATCGGGCTACTTTTCGGTTGAGAACAAAAAATAATTCATCGACCGAACCGATTACTAAAATCGATGTTTTTAACGCAAATGGATTTGGCGAGGAAGCGGGTCGGGAAATATTGGGTATTGATTTTACCGGAAACAACACTTGGCAAGAATTTAGTACAGATTTTACCCGAACGGATGAAGGAACAATGGAATACAGAATATATTTTTATGATTTAGCCGATATAGATATAGATTGGGTAGATATAGAAAAAATTTAGTAGTTTTTTTTGATTTAAAAAGAGCTGAATAATTTTATTCAGCTCTTTTGGGTTATAGATATTTTTTAAGAAAAATATTAATTTAATTCATTCTGGCCTATATACGACCAATCATATTGTTGAATAAATTGGGCCCCATGATCAGATAATTGGGAACAAATTTTTGGATTGGCTAATAATTTTTCTATTTGTTGGGCAAATTCGGAAATATTACCCAATTTTACCCAGATCACATTGTCTTGCCAGATTGGTCTGATCTCTTTTAAATCGTAACAAACGACCGGCATTTTGGCAGCCAAGGCTTCACCGATGACAATCGCCCAGTTTTCTTCGTGAGTAGGTAAAACAAAAATTTGAGCCGAGTTTAACAGACGAAATTTTTCTTCAAAATCATAAATCACTCCCAATAAATCAATATTCTTGCCCAAATCATTGTCGGAAATAAATTGTTTGATTTGATTAATAACTTCTGCCGGACCATCACCAATGATGCCTAGCTTGGCAGTTGGTCTAACTTTGACAACCTCTTTCCAGATTTGTAATAAATCAAGAACTCCCTTGCCGTAATTCAATCTTTTCATAAAAATCGAGTGGTATTTTTGGCCTTTTTCTTGATGATATTTTTTTGTAACCGCCTCGATAGCTGATAAAGAAACACCACAATAAACTGCTTTTATTTTAGTTGGATTGATTTTTTTCATAGAAATTAATTTATCCTTTGTTTGATCAGAAACAGCCAAAATCTGATCGGAAAAATATTTGATTATTTGGCCAGCTAAAAAGCGGTTGAACCAGTAAAGATACCGAATAAGAAAAGGTGTGCCACCACGTTTTTCTCGCCAAGGATAATCTTCCACCCAGTGATAAACTGCCAACCAGCGGCAACCGTGAAATATTTTTAAAATTAAAGCGGGAAAAACATCATAAAGATGCTCACAAGAGCTATATACTATACCTCGATAATCTCGTAAGCTGGTTGGTAATTGAAAAATTGATTTTAAGGTAACAATCAAGTTGGAGACAAAGCCATTGGTCACGGTGTAATTAATAATGTGTTTATATTGATACGGTATTTGGTATTTAGCAATTAATTCTTCACCATTGCTGGTCGTCAACAAATTAATCTCATAATTTTTGGTGTGTTTGATGATTTCGAACAAGCGAATATCACCACCAGAAACACCAACTTTTCCCTGATTGCGAATAAGACCATTGTAGATAAATAAAATTTTTTTCATATATAGAAATTAAAATAGGTGAGAGAAAATTTTTTTGGTTGGATTAGTACCAAAGGGGTTTTTCCAATTTACTTTTTTATTAAGAAGATGTTGATATTGATTAATTATTTCGGTGATAGCTATTTTTTTTAATAAAACTGAACCACCTACTCGCACGGTTTCTGGTCTTTCAGTATTGGTGCGCAAAATTAGACATTTTTTCTGTAAAATACAGGCTTCTTCTTGAATTCCACCACTGTCAGTAAAAATCATTTTGGAGTTTTTTTGTAATAATAATAGATCCAGATAACCCAAAGGCTGAGTAATAATCAATTCTGGTTGAGTCTGAAGAAATGATAATTGTTGTTTAAGACGAGGATGAACAGGAAAAAGACAAGGAATTTTTTCCTGGCGACAGAGACGGGTGACCGCTTTGATTATGGCTTGAAAATTGAGGGGCAAATCGGTATTACTCGGACGGTGACAAGTTAGGAGAAAATAATTGTCCGGGATTAAATGATGTTGTTTGAGAATATTTGATTGGCGTTGGGCAATTTTTAAACATTGATTGACAGCATCAACAATTGTATTACCAACCACAAAAATTTGTTTTGAATCAATATTCTCCTTTTTTAATATTTCTTTCTGAAGAGAAGTTGGGCAAAATAAAAAGTTGGAAATGTGATCAGCAATAATTCGGTTATATTCCTCGGGCATGTTACGATCATAACTTCTTAAACCGGCTTCAATGTGAGCAACAGAAATACCTAGTTTGGCGGCAGCTAAAGCGCCAGCCATAGTTGAATTGGTGTCCCCTTGGACAATAACTAAATCCGGCCGATCGTTTTGTAAAACCTTTTCGATGCCAATCAGCATACGACCGGTTTGATTACCCTGAGATCCTGAACCAATATTGAGATTATATTTTGCTGGTTCAAGACCCAATTCTCGGAAGAATATTTGATCCATTTTGGGATCATAATGTTGATTAGTGTGAATGAGATAATGCGAAAGATGATGTTGGGAACAATAGTTGATCAACGGATATAATTTAATAATTTCCGGTCTAGTACCCAAGATGAAAGCGATTTTTTTTTGTTGCCGTGACATATTAAAGAAAAATTAGTGGTTAATTTTTAAAGGTTTGCGGATTTTAAAAGTAATAAAATGCGAATGAATATAGTCTATTTTTCCAAAAATAGCCGGCAAGGGAAAATATCCGGATCCAGCGATTTTTTCTACTTTAAAACCAAAAATAGTAAAATATTCTTTTAATCCGAAAATATTGTAAATACGAACATGATTCCAACTGGCAAAATCAACTGGTTGACCACGGTGTAGAGAAAATGGATTACCAATACTAAGTGCTTTGTGGGAAAAATTGGTTAGTGAGAATACTTGCCAACCCATAAGGGAAGCAAAAATATTGCACCAACTGCTCAGGTTTTCTGTGCTAATAACCGCATAGCCGCCGGGTTTTAACACTCGGTAGATTTCTTGTAAAAAATTATCCGAGTCTGTAAGATGCTCAATTACTTGATTGGCATGAATAACATCAAAATGATTATCAGGAAAAGTAAAATGTTGATTAAGATCGAAACTGACAATTTCTAAACCATTTTTTTTGGCCAATTCGATTCGAGAAGGGACAATTTCGACACCGGTAATACTATTAGTTTTAATTTTGGCAGCGATTTTTCGACTAAAGACACCATCATCGCAGCCCAAATCTAATAATTGAGCTTGAGGCATAACTGTAAAAAGATCGATAATATTTTTATGATTCAGATCAACGGCATCGCGGTATAATTTATTTAAAAACTTTTTTAACATAAAAATTAACTTTTAGATTTATGACGTAAAAATAATAAAGTAATAACAAGAACAGATATGACAATTAAGGATATTAATAGCAAACGTCGATAAAGAGAGTCAAGAGAATAAACGAACTCCAATTGGTAATCACCAAGATCATTTAGGTAATAGGCTTGTTGCCAACCATTGATAATACTTGGTTTGATAGTAGCAACCAAATGATGATTTTGGTCATATGTATTTAATAACCAAGCGGGATGAAAAGATTCCTTAAAAACAATGTATGATGGTTGATCCAAATGAATATCGGCCTGATAAAAAGTAGCTGATTTTTTTTGAATATTGCTGATTTGATTATTATTTTGTTCGATTGACTGAGAAAAATTTTCATTAAATAAAGCTAAATTATTGAGAGTGAAACTTTGATTATAGGTAATTAGAGTAAGATCGTATGATTTTTTTTCTAGTGAAAATTCACCAATTTTATACCAGGTATTAGTTTTATTTGAATCAATATTGATGGAGAAACTTTGATCAGCCAGACTTCCATCTAACTGGCCATTTTGCCTTGAGGAAAGATTGAGATATAGATTATATTTCCCAGCTCGAGGGACATCAATTGAGTTATGCAAAGTAGCTAGTGGTTTTGTCTGACTACCTTGTAAGGCTGCTTCATGATAAAAATTAATATTTTGAATAGAGAAAGAAACTGGCGGAAGGTTATCTTTTTTTAGATTATATTGTTTGTGGGGCAAGATTTCGATAGCTAAAACTCGAGGTTGTTGATAGTCGACAGTTTTTTGTTGTAAAAGCCCCAAAATATCATAGAACTTAGTTTTACTGGCTTGGTCGGAAGAAAAATCGATGGACTTGACCCAAATTTTTTGGTCAACAAGATTATCATAATTTGAATCAATATCCCAGGCCAAATCAAAAAACTGTAAATCCGGATGATCAACTTTCAAATCAATAGTAGCGTAAGAATAAGTTAGAAGATCAATATTGGTATCAATAATAACCGTGGAAAACTCGGCATTATCAGCTTGGGAAGAAAAAACTGAATTAATTGTTAGTTTATTATCTTCAGAAACAACATTTTGTTGAGTTTGATCGGGAAAGGGATTATAAAAAGAATATTTATCTTTTAGTCCAACTTTTACCGACGGATTGGAAACCAATTTTTCCAAATCCAGTTGGGAGGATTGGCGCGGTAAACGAGTAAGCAAATCTGGCGCGGTATAAAACTTAAGATTTGAAAATTGAAAAAATACCTCTTTTTCAACTTGCTGATTCATATCGATTGAATATTCCTTGTGAGGTTGAAGACGAAAACCGGTTATTTTTATTTTTGATAAATCCGGGTTTGGCTGGTCAGGGAAAATAAAATCTACAATATTAATATTATTGTAACCATTTTTTAATTGTCCCCAGGTAATACTATCAGCAACGCCATCTTGGTTTTCATCAACTTCCAATCCCAATTCCCAAAAACCAATTTGTTCGTCGCTAACTTGAGCAGAAAAAACTAGATCGGAGGTAATATTGGGATCACAATCAAGAGAATAAATAAGAGAAGCGAATTCATTTTGTGTGGCATCACCCCTGAAAGTAGCCGCGATATCAATTTTATTGTTATCAACTTTAATGTCATAGTCAGAAACTGAAGGTAGATTTTGGTAACTTTGATAATTACTAGACAAATCAAATTCCTCATAGGCTGGCTGACCGGTTTTTTGAAAATCAGATAATAAAGCGATAGATTTTTCTGGGGTCAATATTGAATCTATCGTCGAATCGACTGAATTGGTTGACGGAATTAAAATAAGCAATCCTAGAGCATTTGTTCCAGATACATTTTTTATTTTTAGAACCGGTTGAGAATCGATGATATTGATTTCACCTAGTTCCGTCCAAACAAAATTTTTGGTTAAATTCTGTGAATTAATAGTTTTTTGCCAGTTTTGATATGAGAAGTTTAATTCACCACCGTCCGGATGGTTGTAGACATCAGCATAAATTTTGTACTGACCTTTACTTAAAGAATTTAAAGGAATAGATAAAGAAGCGTCTTGAGCCGAAGTAAAGGCGAGCAACTTGGAGTAAGCGGCAAAAGATGGATCATACCACCAAACATGTTCGCTCGACACCCAATCAACTTTTGAATCATTGGTCTGATTGGCCAATTTTCCTGGTTCAAAAGGATAGATTTGAGACTGACCAAGAAGTAGATCAAATGAGTTGTTATTGGTGAAAAATATCTTATCAATCGTGGTCAAATCAGGTAAAGAAGCAAATTGTTTAAAAGAAAAAATACCATCACAGGCAGCCGGTTTGCTAAGTAAAAAAATTTGATTGAAGTCACTCCAATCTCCAGTAGATAAACAAGAAGCAGAAAGAGAAATTTTATCTGAAGAAGAAAAATTATATAATTCCCAATTATCAGTTTGCTGGATGATTTTATCCTGATACGGTTTTACTACTTCTTCTAGTGATGCTTGATTGAAATATTTTTTTATTGTCGGATACTCCGCTAAGCGAGTAAATTTATCATGTATAGACTGTAGATTATTACGAAAAATCACTTGTTGAACATTGAATAGATCAAGGTATTTTTCAAAGACGGGAGAAATCTTTTTTGAATTAAAATATAACTGTGACTGAAAAAAGGTAGCGAAGCGATCCGGCAAAGAGGAAAAATAACCTAATTCACTAATGGAAGAATTAGGAGAATAATATACTGATAGATCAAAACCACCATATTCTTTATCTGTTATTTGTAAAGGTTGCAGAGAAGGTAAAAATAATTGTCGATCATTATTATTGAGAAATGATAGATAATCTTCTTTTTGAGAGAAGGTTTGTAAATTATTGAGTAATCTACCATCAATAAAAAATGGCAAAAAGTATAAAATAAGACTTACTAAAAAAATTGGTAGGATTTTTGATTGATAATGAGAATATCGATTGATTTTTTGGTAAGTAATTCCAATTAGTAAGGCAAAACAAAAAGTAATCAAAAAAGCTAGGTGATATATTTCTCGAAAAACGGAAAGGATAAAAGACTGATTAATCAACCAAAAAGTAAAAAAAGGAAATATTTTAGCCAAGGATAAAACAAGAGCAAAACCAAGAAAAAAAAGGAAGAGATAGTTATGTTGTTTATTTGGTTTGAGAATCAGGATAAAAACAATGATAAAAATAAGAATCAAACCAAAAAGACCGAGAAAAGGAGCATATAAGCAATAATTATCCAACGTCTGACTAAAGTAGTCTGTTCCACCTCCAGTCGACATCAATGCCTGATAAAGATAACTAGAATTATGAACAAACCAAGAAAATAATGTTGGGGTCGAGGAAATATAATTATTGCGAAAAAAAATCATTTCAATTAACAGGACAATTAGCCATGGTAAATGAACCAAGAAAGCGATAAAACAACAAAAAATAATTCCCCATAATGTTTTTTTCCAAGATATGGGAAAAATTATATGGAGAGTGATTAGTAGAATTATGGTCAAAATCGGAAATTGAATTTGAATTCCCAAGAATCCCAATAATAATCCGGAAAATAATAGCCAGAAAAAAGATGGTTTTTTTTGAATGAAAGGTGTTTGCAAAAAAGACAGAAAACTAAAAAGAAATAATGGAGTTAGAGCATAAGCCAATAAATAATTGATGTGTCCGGAGATAATTTTATTGAATGTTAAAGGATTAAAAACAAAAATCAGAGAAGCAACAAATGAAGCAAAATTATTTTTTAAAATTTTATTGAATAATTTGAATGAAGACCAGCCGGCTAAGACAAAGAAAACGATTAGAATTAATTTAGAAATAAAAATACCACCAAATCCTAGAAAAGATAAACTACCAAGAACAATTCTTAGTAGATAATCAGAAAGATAAGATATACTAAATCCGCCACGAGCATCTATCCAAGCATGAAAAGAATGAGAAAACCATAATTTGATTTCATCGGCTGTTTGCGCTATTGCCCAATCATGGCGAAAACCGATAGTCTCATTGGCAAATATTAATTCTCTTAAGGCCAGAACTGAAATAAGAAAATAAGCAAAAATTACGAGAAAATTTGTTGGGAATTTAGCAAAAAAAGTTAATATTTTATTGATTACAACTTTCATAGAAAAAAATTATTTCGGGGAAACAGTTTTAGCTACTTTATTTTTATCCGATTTAAAAAGGCTAAACAAATAACCAAAACCCATAGCTGAAAGTTCAGTTGTTCTAAGAAAAATAAACGCAAAAGAAATAAAGGGATTATTGAGAAATAATCGCCAATTTTTTATATATGCCGGTCGGATGAATTTGGTAGTTTTTGTAGCTTTGGAAGAAAGTTGTCTTGACGGTAGAAAGGTGGAAGTTAGACTAACAACTGGATTATTGAAAAAATTGGTTATTTTTTTAAAAAAAGAAGGATTGATTGTTTTATTGTGGCTTTTTTCTTTTTCACCCATTTTGGCAAAATAATATTTGGCTGTTTGTCCATAAAAATATTTTTTTCGCAAAATTGCCAAATAACTCAATCTATCTTCGTCGTGATAAACATAATAAACACTGCGAACGACTGATCCTATTTTTTTAATCCGGTCAGTTAATTCCATATCCTCGGCATAAATTAATTTTTCATCATAACCACCGGAAGCTAAATATGCCTCTTTGGAGAAAAAACGTGGCGACTCTAAATCTGGATCATCGAGATTAAAGATTTTTTCCAAGGCACGAGCTTGCGACCAAATTGATTTTCCAATTTGAATTTCCGGTAAGACACAGGCAACCGCTTTTTTGTTTCGTTCCATACGATAAACACAATCTGCTACCAATTCAGGATCCAATGTCATATCAGAATCAATAAACATGAGATACTTTCCTTTGGCCTTAGTTACGGCATAATTGCGTTGTTGGTTACGTTCTGGACCACAAGTATAGACAAAATCGGCGTATTTTTTGGCTAATTGGTAAGTATCATCAGAAGAATAACCATCAACCACAATAAATTCATAATTATTATAGGTTTGATTACGAATAGATTGAAAACATTTTGCCGCAAAAGAAGCAACATTTTTGGTAGGCACAATAATTGAAACTAATGGATGTTCTTTTTCAGACATAATTTTGGATTTTAATGGTTTAAAATTAGATAATTTAAAATTATCCCATAAAGTTCGACGTAAAATTTTGTTTAATTTTTGGGCTGAATTTGACCAGGTTAAATTTTTAGAACGACGAAAAGCATTTTTTTCTAATTGATAACGCAAGGTTGAGCTAGAGATAATTTGAGTAATTTTTTCCGAGAGATCATAAACATTGTTAGGAATAAAAAGAAGACCGGTCTTACCATCAATAATTGAATCTTGTAAACCACCCATATTACTTCCCACAGAGACTGTTTGGCAAGCGGCTGCTTCAGTAATAGTTATTCCCCAACCTTCATAATTGGACGGATTAACAAGAATCCAGTTGGAAGATAGTAAATTTCGTTTATTGCTTTCGGAAACATAGCCATGAAAAATGATATTTTGAGTCAATTTTAACCTGGCTGTTAAATCCAATAATCTATCTTTATCGTCTCCATCACCAACAATGTTTAATTGTATAGAGGGGTACTGGTTTTTTAGACGCAAAATTGAGCGAATAAGTAAATCAATTCTTTTATATTTTTTGAGACGACCAATATATAAAATTGATGGATTAATGGTTTTTCGTAAAGTCTTTTTAAAAAATGGATTGACTCCATTTTTGACAATTTCAATCTGATTTTCGGTAAATTTTAATAAATTTATTAAATCATTTTTTGTGGTTTGTGACACAGTAATAATTTGATTATGGCGGTAAAAGAAAGGCATAAGGTAATTTTCTAAGAAATATCCGAGATACATTAAAGGGAATTTGATTATAAAAATATTTACTGGAAAATCATCAAACCATTGTTGACGGTGAAGATGATGAATCAAACAAATAATCGGAACAGAAGAAATGTAGATAGGAGTAAAAAAGGGAATACCATTGTGCTGGTCAATAATTAGATCAAATTGATGTCGAAAGTACCGGTAATAATACCAGATTGCCCAGAGATAAATGGTAATAAAATTACCCTTACGAATAATGTTGATTCCATCAATATTTTCTCGCAACATAGATCCATTAGGATGAACGGGGACAAACATGGTAACTTGATGACCATTTTTGACTAATCTTTTGGCAAGTTCGTGTAAATACACTTCAGAACCACCGTGCCAAGGATGTTTAATATCTCGCCAACTAAAAATAAGAATTTTCATCTTAATTTCTTCTTTAATTTAATATATTTTATGTTCATAATTGTAAATGTTTTTACTATTTTGTCAAGATTCTATATGTATAGCAATATTATACTAACAAACTTGGATTAAGATGATATTAATATAAAATAAATTACCTAAATAGTGGTAACAGCAGGCACAAAATACCATTTTGTTGGTTGTTTGGGAAAAGAAATGCTATTTTTTTCTTGATAAGGAACAACTACCCATTGAGAATATATTGGTTGTGTAGGGTATAATTCCTGCAATTTACTTACAAATTCGGGTTGATGGCGAGAAATATCTTCATCAATCACAATCAATTTGTTTAGATTAGTTTTTCTTTTAAGATCATTCAAACCATCAAAACAGTCTATGGTAGAAAAATTGGTAGTAAAAAACATCGATTCCGAGAATACCGAACAAATAACTGTATTTTCTGATTGTAAATCAAATAGCTTGATAACTTGTTTTGTCTGATCGGAAATAGTCTGTTCATAACTTGTAGTTGGTAAAAAATTTTTTTGATTATAAAGAAATATTTCTCCGGAAATAATGAGTAGTAAAAATAATACTCCAATAAATTTATTTTTGGTAGATAAAAAAATATGCCAAAAGTTTGTTAAAAAGAATCCGGCAGGAATAACCAGAAACAATATCAAATGGACATAATAACGATACTCCCCTCGAGAAAAATAAAGTGGTAACAGTATTAATAAAGAAAAAAGAAAAAAGCCACCGAGATATTTATTTCGGGAAATTAACATAATTAATCCAAATATTCCGAAAATAATCAAAATTGCGTCATGAAAAAAGAAAGAATATAAAGGAGATATTGTATTTTGATAATCAGGTTGATAATTGATGAAATAATAAATAAGAGGAAATATTAATAATATTATTAGATATGGACGATACAAATAAATAAAAATACTGACAAAGAGAAAGAAAAAAGCAATAAGAAATAAATGGTGATAGTTTATTGTTTGAGATATTATTTTAAGTTGGTAGGCAAGCCAAACTGATGGATCGTGACTACTTTGATACAACCACAAAAAATACATCCCCCAAACTGCTAAAATTATAAAGAAAAAATATAAAATATCGGCTATTTTTCTCTTTTGATACAAAAAAATAAAAATAATTGGAAAAAACAACAGAATCATTTCTCCGCGAAATAATATTGCTAATCCCAGAAATAGAGGAGAAAAAATAAAATATATATTATGCCTTCTAGCAGAAAATAAACAAAATAAAAAACAAGATACTAAAAAAATAGTAGGGATTTCGGGCATAATTACCGTTGACCAATAGGAGAAAGAATAGGAAAAAATAATCAATAATCCAGAAAGAAAACCAGCGATATGAGAATGAAATACTTTTTTAACTAATAAAAAAATCGTTATTACTGTGAGAAAGCTACAAGACTGAATAAAAAATTGAGCAGACAATAGATAGTTTTTTTGTAAAAATATTCCGATCAAATAAATAAAAAACGATAAACCACCTCTATAAAATATTGGGGACAAAAAGTCACCATTGGTCCCTAAATAACCGGAAAAAGTATGGTTTAAATCAAAAAATTTGGCCTGAAGAAGATAAACATAGGAATCAGAATTGATCAGGATCGATGAAAATCGATGATGAAAAATGACATACGCTAAGGATAAAATCAATATTTCAGAAATATAAATGAGTTTTTCTTTATTTTTTGTTAAGATAAAATTCATATGATCTTGATAATATATCTATAGATACTTATGATCTTACGTGGAAGTGTAGAAAAAAAGTATTGAAAAATCAAGCTTGATGGATATAATAGTTGGGAAAATAAGAAAAATATTGATTATGAAGATATTTAAGAAAATTTATTCAACATTATTGATTGTATTTTTTCTAGTAAGTTATTCTTCAGTTTTAGCTGCAACTGATGACTCTAGTTCAACCAAACAAAGAACAACGGGAACATACTTACCAGTTTTGGCTCAACAAAAAACTGAGAAAATATTTGATAATAACAGCAGTGATGAAATTTCACTAGATGACGGAAGCTTGACGGTAAACATAGAGAGAGGAACATACCAAAATAAATTACGTTTTTCTATCCGAAGAGTGAAATGGGAAAATAATACTGCAGTTCCCGCATTGAATATCGAAAATGAATATTTTATTGGTCAGGATGTTTTTGAAATTACAGCAACTGACGACACCAATAATCAACCGGTTTTGAAATTTGATAAACCGATCATGATAACTTTTCGATATTTGGATGAAGAAATCAAAGAATACAACGAAGATAGCCTAAAGTTGCACTATTTTGATCGTTTGCAGCAAAAATGGCTAGAAATGTCTAGCAATACAGACAAACAGGCTAATTCAGTAACCGCATCCACTGACCATTTGTCTTTATTTGCTTTTACTGCAAATAAGATAGAGAAGAAAGGAATAATTGGCACAAATTTTAATTTTAGTATTGGTCAAACAGCCAAGAATACAGCATTAATAATTGTTATTTTAGCAATTAGCTTATTGGGTGGATGGTATGTTTACAAAACTTATCTTCAGGCAAAAAAGGAAATTGAAGAAGAAAATAAAATGACTATTGTAGGTGGAGAGAAAGATAAACAAGAAAATATACCGGAGAATAACAAAAAAGAAGAAACAGAAATAAAAGAAGATGAACAAAAAGGTAGTGACGAAAATCAAATCTGGATTGACTTTTAATAATTAGATTTCTATTTGATTTTCGGTAATTTTAATCAATACTTGACGCTTTGGTTCTTGGCCAATACTGGAGGTAGTAATCGAATCATCGGTTTTGAGAGTCATATGAATAATGCGTCTTTCGTAAGCTGTCATTGGACGTAATAATATGTCTTTTTGAGTAATTTTGGCCTCATGGGCCTTTCTTTTTGCCAAAATGGTAAGATGATCAAGTTGTCTTTGCCGATAATTCATTATATCAATCTCAATATTTTTTTCTTCTCCTTCGGTTAAATCAAGGTGAGAGCGAATAAGTGATCGAAGAATATATTGCAAGGCTTGCATAGTTTCACCTTGTTTGCCGATTAACAAAGCAGAATCACGATCACCAAGACTATTTAATTGAATTTTTATTAGTTGATTATCGTCCTCGAACGGTTCAATATTGTAATCTTTAATGCCAATAAAAGACAATAACTCTTCAAGTAGCTTTATTGATTCTTGTTTCATAAAATTGATAAAGAATATTTAATTTGATCTTTTTTTGACTTTAATATTAATATCTTTTTCCCGAAAAGACTCAATAACGTCTGATTTGACTTCCAATGTTTCAGTATTGGGATGGCTGTGAAATTCCTTATCAGCTTCCAAAATTGTTTTTTGTGGATACATTTTAATAATAACCAATTGAGAAGCAATAGAAAACAGAGTAGTAGTAATCCAATACAGTGGCAAGGCCGCAAAAAGGTTCCAGCTAATAAAGACGGTCATAAGAGGCATAACATAAATAAACTGAGCACTCATAGCCGAAGTAATTTGCTCAGCATTAATCAATTCATCTTTATTCTCGGAGTTATTCGTACTTTTTTTGGCAGGTGGGCTTGCCGGTTTTAAAAGATAGCCTTGAAAAAATTGAGTAACACCAGTTAAAATTGCCAAAATATAATTTGGTTTGGATAAATCAATCCAGTTGAGAAAAATATTATTAATTGATTCGGGACGAGGAACAAAAGAATATAATAATTCAAATTGGGTATGATCAATATTATTTTTCAGAACTTGATATAAAGCCAATAAGATTGGTAGTTGAATTAGAAGTGGCAGACAACTGGAAAAAGGATTGATATTGTGTTTTTTGTAAAATTCCATTGTGGCCTGGGAAAGTTTTTGTTGATCATCTTTATATTGTTTTTTGATTTTTTCTAATTCAGGATTGAGCGACTGAAGTAAACGCTGTGATTTGGTTGCCGACCAAGATAATGGAAGTAAAACAAAACGGATAAATAATGTCAGGACAATAATTGCTAGTCCTAAATCTTTATATGGTAAATAATCATAGATAAAGATCAAAACATTATAAATCGGTCGATATAATATTTCTTGCCACATATTTTTTTGAAGTTAATTATTTGAGTGGATCATGGCCGCCCGGAGAAAATGGATTACATCTTAGAATGCGATAAATGCTTAACAAACCACCTTTTAGAGGACCATATTTTTTTATGGCTTGATAGCCATAGATAGAACAACTTGGATGGTAACGACAATAACCAAAGGGGAAAATTGGTCTGAACCAACCATGATCAAAGGAAACAGTTTTTTGATATATTTTAATAATAAAAAGAAAGGGTAAAGAAAGGCATTTATTGAGAAGTTTCATTGTGGTTTTATTAATCCATGTTTGGAAAAAACATCTAATAAATCCTCTTGAATGTAGCGATTTTTTTTATTGACAATTGCCGGATTGGCCACTAAAACTGCTTTAACTTGTTTAGTAATTTTTGGTAAAACAAATAGTCTAACTAATTCACGCATTTGTCTCTTGATGAAATTTCTTTTGGTTGCTCTCTTGTCAACTCGCGTAGAAACAATAAAGCCAAAAAATGAATTGGGTAAATTGATCGGTAAATATTTAAGCAAAAAGAATCGGCCATATACCGTTTTACCTTTTTTTAAAATAAGACTAAAATCCTTTCTAGCCCGTAGACGATTTTTTCCGAATAACATGACTAATTTATTAAGCGGTTAATTTTTTGCGTCCTTTGGCACGTCTTTTTTTAATTACCAATTGACCATTTTTGCTTGACATTCTTTTTTTAAAACCGTGAGTTTTGGCTCTTTGACGCTTTTTTGGTTGATAAGTTCTTTTGACCATAATATTTGCATTTAGTGTATAACAAGTAATCTAATTTTAGCTTAAAAAAAACTTCCTGGCAATTTTGGAAGTTGAAAAATATTTGTTTGTTAATGTTTTTAAAGCGAAATACGAGAAAGAATTTCGTCAATCATTAGAAAATAGACGGCCAATATCAATCCACACAAAACGGCAAAATAATGAAAATGACGATGGTATCTGTATTGGTGCCATTTATTATATGTTTTTGATCTTTGGCATAGATGTTGATGATAGGGTTGAAAATGTTGATGAATATTTTGGCGTATTTTTGCTAACATATTTGGTTTGTTTTTTTATTTTCTGATTATTGTATACTTTTTTTTGTTTTATTTCAAGGTTAGTAGATTTTTTAATGAAATAAGTGTTCGTTGACAAAATAGGGTTTATTTTGTTATAATTATTAGATTTAAAATTTTTCAAAAATAAAGAAAACAAAGAAAAGGAGGGGTTACTGCAAAAAAAGAAAATTTGCAAAGAAATAAATGCTTAAAAAAATATAAAAAACAAAAAATAATTTAGTAAGGAGAAAAAATGAAAGACAAAAAAGAATTATTATTATCGGTCATTGCTTTGGCAATTTTTACCGGAATTACTGCTTGGCTAACCCAAAGTTATATTGATAAGAAAAATGATAATAATAGTGCATTGGCAGCCACAACCACTATTAACGCCCAAGTTAATCCTGGCACTTTATCAATTTCCGCGCCAGGAAATGCAACTATGAGCGCAGTAGACATGGACACCATTCCTGATGCCGGGACAACTTCAACCGGAACAATTAGTGGAGTAAGAGTAAAAGATCATCGATCGGGTGCTCCGGGATGGAGTGCTACGGCTACCTGCTCTGATTTTAGTGATGGCGGTACAAATTCTATAGCTGTAACTAATTTAACAATGACTCCGGGCACAATTACCCCAGTAGGTGATTCTTCTTTGACTGGTGTTACCGCTGGTAGCGCTCATGCTTTTACTAGTTCTACCGATCCAGCAACCATGATGACTGCCACTTCGGGAAATGGTCGAGGACGTTATGATCAAGATGAAGCTTTAAGTTTATTTGTTGATGTATCTACTGTCCCAGCCACATATTCCGCCACTGTGACTGAAACTGTAGCTTAGGTTTGTGGCATAATAAAAGTAGAAAATTATTTAGGAAAAACTTTTTCATATGTCAATTAAAAAAACAGGGTTATTAATTATTGCGTTATCATTATTTTTCATGGCACCTGTGATAAGCCAGGCAGCAGAAGATGGAGAAATGGCCATATATCCCGCCAATTGGGATGGAAAAAATGAATATACTAAATATTGGTATATTTATAATTTGGACAAGGGCGAGGAATATAATGACCAAGTAGTAATAGAAAACACTGGTGACAATTCTTTGCAAGCAAAAATTTATCCAGTTGATGCTTTAACTACAAGTGATGGAGCGTTTGCTTTGGAAAATGAAGATGAACCACGCGATGAAATAGGACAATGGGTTCATTTATCGGAAAATGAAGTTGATTTGCAACCGGGTGAAAAAAAGACAATTGATTTTACCTTCAAAGTACCAGCCGATGCTTCAGTAGGCGAGCATATTGGAGGAATTATTGTCGAAAATAAGCAGATGAAATCCGGTAAGCAAATTAATTTAAAGACCAGGGTAGGAGTAAGAATATACGAAACTATTCCGGGGGAAATTATTAAAAAAATCGAAGTAGCTGATTTGCAAGCGAAGGGATATTTTAATAATATTTGGTCGTTATTTTATAATTATCAGGTGCAATATAATCTGGTAAATCAAGGAAATGTTCAAGTAAAACCAAAAGTTGAGATGGAATTGACAAGTGATTGGTTTGGCTCAGCAACAAAAGAAGAGAAAGAAACCAACGGATCAATTTTTCCCGGCAAACAAATTTCTTTTGAACATCAAATTGATAAAAATTTATGGATTGGTCCATACAAAGTATTAATAACAGTCAATCAAGAAGGTGCAGCTCCAGTACAAATCAGTCATACTTTTTGGGTTTGGCCGTGGAAATTGATTGTTTTAGGTATTTTATTGTTAGTTGGTTTGATTAGTTGGATTTACACAATTTTCAATAATCAAAATGAAGTGGAAGAATTTTGGTTAGAAGAAAAAGAACCAGAAAAAATAAAAGTAAATACCAAAAAAGAAGTAAAAAATAAAAAACAAACTAAAAATACTAATACGAAAAAAGTTAAAAGTCGAACTGTTAAATCAAAGAAAAAATAGTCTTTTTAAACAAAAATAGAGAAATTGAAATTGAGTCAATTTCTCTATTTTTTTATAATTAAAATATGTGGCGAGGGTTAATAAAATATTTTGTGATAATTTGTTTGTGCTTTTTTGGAGTCGAAGTGGTTTCGGCGAATACTTGGTATGCCACTAATCAGACACATCCAACTTTGGGTAGCGCGGCAAGATATTTAAATCCCGCATTTAGCGGTTCTTCAACTACTTATTCGGTTGCGGCCAACGTGGGAGAAAATTTATTTACCAATAGAACAACAAACAACGCTTGGTCGCCGGCAGTTTTTCCTTCGGGAACAACAATGCCGGCGGGAACTTGGACTTTTACGGTGCGGGGCAGACGACAATCATCTGGTTCTTATGGCGGCTGGTATCCGCGGGTAAAAATTTATGATTCCAGTATGACCTTGATTTATACTTCCACCGCTACAACGCAAATTACTTCTACTACTTCAAATGGACAAACGGTAACTTGGACCGATAGTTTACCGGCTTTTGCTTTGGGAAGTCAAAATATTTATTATATTAGATATTACGCTTACCGAACTACAGGTAATTCAAACCGAAATGATTATTTATTAATTAATAGACAAAATAGTACAACCCAAGATACAAAAGTAATCGATAGTTATTATCCGGTTATTTATTTGGCGGTTAGTCGGTCGTGGCGGTGGTATGACGACGAAAATAGTCTTAATCCCAATATTACTTATGCGGGAGAAAATACGACACCAACGGGAATGTATAACCAAAATAAAGTGAGATTAAGGGAGACGATTGCGGAAATTGGCGGAGCAAGCCAAACGGGGCGAAAAAAAATACAATATTCTACCGATGGAATAAACTTTGGAGATGTGGGTGCGATTGGTTCAGGTGAAGTTTGGTCATACTGCGACGGAGGTGGTGCTGATGACAGTTTGATTTCATCATTGTTACTATCAACATCCAATACTTATGGTCCTTTTGTGGAAAATGGAACTGCTTCATCCTCTTATAACCACGCGGCTAATACGGCCGCGGAATATGATTTTTGTTTACAAGAAAATTATGCTTTGGTAAATACAACTTATTATTTTCGAGTGGTTAGTATAACTACCGGAACGGCAATTCAGCCGGATAGTGGTTATAATTGGCCAAGTATTACTATTTCCGATCACAGTTTATCTTTAGCTATTGACACAAGTTTTAATCTGGAAGAAATTAACATGGATGACGCCCCGGGTCCGACAACGGGAGTATTTGATAATTTATACATTCGTGATTATCGGGGTAGTAATTTGGGATGGTCAGTAACGGCAACTGCCACCGATTTTACTGATGGAGTAGGTAATGCTATTGATATTAATAATTTATCTATTGGTTCTTCCAATATTTCAGCAGTATATGCAGAAAATACCTCTGGCATTAACTTGGGAAGTGGTGTTTTATCAACTTCTGTGCCTTTAAATATTGCGACGGCAAATAATGGATATGGCCAAGGTAATTATAAAATTAACGGTAATATGTCGTTATTAATTCCAATCGCAACTGTTCCTGGTTCATATAGTACGATAATGACAATTACGATTAATTGATTGGATGATATTGACGCAAGTTTTGACAACGAATTGTGATTTTGTTTAATATGGAAATTGGAGGTGAATTTGTTGCTTAAAGAAAATTTTGGCAGACAAATTTTCTTTTTTTATTTTGTTTAACAGACAAAAAAATGGATGGGAAACAATTGTGGCAAACAACTCTTGGTCAATTGGAAGTGACCATGAGTAAAGCAAATTTTACGACTTGGCTTAAAAACACAAATTTTTTAAATTTTGATGATAAAATTTTGATTATTGGAGTGGCAAATATTTTTACTAAAGAGTGGCTGGAAAAAAAATATCATCAAGAAATTTTGAAAGCTTGCCGTAATATTCATCCAGAAATTAGAGAAATTATTTATAAGGTTAGTTCGACCAATAAACCAGTAGCAAATATTAAAAACGATTCTGAACCAACTGAAGAAAGTGCCGGAATAAATACTATTGAAAAACCATCGGCTCGTTATACTTTTGATAATTTTGTTGTGGGAACAAACAATCGTTTGGCCCACGCCGCGGCGATGGCTGTAGCCAAAAACCCGGGTGGAGTCTATAATCCCTTATTTTTATACGGAGGGGTTGGTCTGGGAAAAACTCATCTAATGCAAGCGATTGGTAATCAAATTAAACGAGTTAACGAAAATAAGATTGTAATGTATACTCCTTCCGAAAATTTTACCAATGAATTGATCAGTTCAATTCAACGAAAAAGAATGGATGATTTTAAGAAAAGATTTCGTAATATTGATGTTTTATTGGTTGATGATATTCAGTTTATTTCTGGAAAAGAACAGACTCAGGAAGAGTTTTTCCATACTTTTAATCATTTATACGAAAACGGTAAACAAATTGTTTTATGTTCTGATCGCCCGCCAAGAGCGATTCAAACATTGGAAGAAAGATTATCATCAAGATTTGAAATGGGAATGATCGCTGATATTCAACCGCCAGATTTGGAAACTAGAATTGCAATTTTGCAACACAAGGCTAATTCGACGGGAACAGAAATTGATATGGAAGTATTGACTGAGATTGCTACTGCAATTACTCATAATATTCGCGAATTGGAAGGAGCATTAACTAGATTGATTGCTCATTGCCAAATTCAAAATGAGAAACCGAGCAAACAAATAGCGGAAGAAGTATTGGCATCGATTTTAAATAATCCAAATCGTCAGACAATAACTAGTAAAAAAATATTGAGCGTGGTCGCCAAATTTTACAATATCACTCAAGCGGATATTATCGGACAAAAAAGAAATAAGGAAATTGTTTTGCCTAGACAAGTGTCGATATATTTAATGCGTAAGGAATTGAATTTATCTTATCCAAAAATTGGTTCTTTGTTGGGCGGACGCGATCACACGACAATTATGCACGGTAATGAAAAAATGGAAACGGCGATCAAACAAGATGAAGAATTATTGGCTGGTATTTCAAAGATTAAAGAGACTCTGTATATGCAATAATTTTTTTAAAAAAAGAATTTTTTAATGACATCCTCCCCGCACTAAAGTGCGGGGTTTCCTTTTGTCTTCATGAGAATTCGAAGCTGGTTTGTTGTGGTAAATCTTTTCTACCTTGATACTCGATATATTTTTTGACTTGTTCTTCATTGATTCCAATCGTAGAAGAAAAGTATCCCACACTCCAGATACTACCATCGATATACATATTCCTAATGAATTTGAATTTCTTTTTCAAATCTATACTTGATCTAGCTTTCATCTTTTGGACTGCTTTAGCTACGGACAAATCTGGTGGTATTTCAATTTGCATATGCAAGTGATCATTATCAATATTAATTGCCAAAAGATGAAGAGTGGGATACTTTTCTATTGTTTTATTCAGACTATCAATTAGTTCAGGTTTAACATATTCTTTCAAAAACTTTCTTCGGAATTTTGTTCCCAAGACAATATGATACTGGTGTTGATAGGTTGAATGATTTAAACTTCGAATTCTCATAGATAGACGTTGGTATACTTAAAAGATTCTCTTTCAAGTATACCAACGAAAGGAAACATTCATCCCCGCACTCCAATACCTACAACAAATCCCCGTGACGGTATTTCCGTGCGGGGTTTCCTGTTTTTTTAAAAAATAACTCTGAAAGAACGGAGTTATTTTTTTTGAGAAAATAAATTTTAATTTGGAAAGTTATTCATTGAAAAAAGAACCAAATTCAATATTATTTGTAATACGATAACGGGGTAATTCATAGGGAGAAGTATCTTGATTGGCTAGTCCGGGATCAACGGTGGTGGCTGTTTGATAGCCAGTTTCTTTTAATTTGGCGATTACTTGTTCATTATATTTTCCAGCCGGATAACAGAAATCAGTTACATTGATACCTAAATGATCTTTTATTAGACTACGACTACCATTTAATTGACTAAACAATTCTTCATCAGAAATATTGCGTAGATCGGGATGATTGATTGTATGTGAACCTATAACCATATTAGCTTGTTGTAATTCTTTAATTTGGTCCCAGGTCATATATGCAGAATCACCAACTGATCCGGCAATAATATAAAAGACTCCTTTGAAACCGTATTTTTTTAAGATTGGAAAAGCATTTTGGTAGGCATCTTGATAACCATCATCAAAGGTAATAATAACTGGTTTAACATTGGGATCGGCTTGAGCAATTTTATCCAGTTCATTAATACCAAAAGATTGATAATTGTGATCTTTAAGCCACTTCATTTGTTGATCAAATGTGTTGGGAGAAACTGATAAATTAACTCCAATGGGGTCGCTGGAATCGGTATAATCTCGTATATAGTGATACATGAGTATGGTTACTTCATAGGGATGAGAAGTGGTTTGGGTAGGAAGTGGTTGAATTTGATCTGAGGGAGAATTAATTGACGGTTGATTATCTTGGGTTGATTTTTGGGTGTCTAAAGAGGTGGATGGTTGTTTTTGACAACTAACTAAGAAAAATAGACAGCAAAATATGAGAAAAATTTTTTTATACATGTAATTAGTTTTTTATTATGAATTGTTTGGTATATTTATTATAAAAATATTGGGGAAGAAAGTAAAAAAAGATTAATTTTATTGTTTTTAGAATAAAAAATTAG
>JAEAMF010001074.1_pt1 | contig 23027 bp, 22 predicted proteins | sample 8958721 | NCBI WGS metagenome assembly JAEAMF01 (sample SAMN16933255, study PRJNA681124) | bioreactor sludge metagenome | isolation source: anaerobic bioreactor treating anionic surfactant - SDBS | place: India: Bengaluru | collected 2019-02-28
ACCATGCGCTATTTTGGTCGCCGGGAATATCGGATCAGTTAAGATAAATTTCTTTTCCTGAACCAGATAATCAAACCAATCTAAAAATATCTTTACAAACTCATCCCCGCAAAATGGGACCAATTTAGTCACTATCATTTTATTAAACTTTGTTTTTACACCAAAATTTGGATCTTGATATAATGTAAGACCTGCTCTATCAAAGGATTGAATCGGTAAAGAAGTAACCGCCGACACCCTAGCTCCTGTAATTATTACCAAAGCAAATAGAGCTCTATCTCTACGACCAACTTCACTTTGTGACTCAATACCGCAAACAACTCTTTTTACTTCTTCCAAGGTAGGCTTTGGGCGGACACTTGTTTCAACTGCTATTCGATTTTCTTTTCTACTCAACTTTAAAAAATCTATAAATGTAACGTTAATTTTCGATTTATATTTCTCCTGCTTGGATAACCATTCAAAGAATCCTCTTAATCTTCTTAAAATGTGATAACGATACTTCACACTCAATACACCCTTTCCGTTCAATTTCTTCTTTTCTTTTAACCAAACCTTGAAATCCAATACTTTTCTTTTGCTAAAATTCCTGAAATCAGACTCATTTGAGAAATCTTGCCATAGCAACACCGCCCCATCAATTGCATCAATTGTTTTGTCATCAAACCCATCTGCCCCTTTTAAATAATCAAAATACTTTCTTTTGATCACTTCATTTTTGTACTTAGTTTGCTTGTTCATAAAATTATGGTTAATATAAATATTCCTATGTTGACATACAGACGCTAATACAACTAATCTATTAATCCTATAAACCACCATTACAAAAGCCTGTATATTTTTGACCCGCAAATCTCGCATATCCCGGATTTACAATCTTGCTTTCTCTCCTTTTTACCAATTACTTTACCAGTTTCTTTAATAGTTATTGTTTCATTTATTCCTTTCACTGGTTGACGACATTTTAAACAATATATCTCATCTGATTTGAGTTTCACCTTATTTTTTTTATTCATCTTCTTGATAAACTGTCTCAACTCGTCACCCATGATTAACAATGGATTTTTATTTTTTTCCATGACTTGAAGACCCTCTTTCTTTATCCATCGAAAAACTGTCCTCACGCTAACACCAAGAAGCCTAGCAATCTCAGCCGGGATATAACTTCGTCTACTTCTAACCAAATTGTATTTATATTTTCTTGTCATGGAGAATTTTTTAAAATAAGATAGCGCCAGAGAACCACACAAAGAATTAGGAATTCTCCTAAACCTAAGCTTTATGTGGCACTCTGACACTTCCTTGCTTATATTCTTTAATGTCATGTTTTTTCTTATTTATACTTTTCTTAAAATACTCATAGAAAAAATTAGCCAGCGACTCAGCAATCACTTCCTTTTGTTTTTTACTCATCTTCAATTTTTTCTGGTATTTCTGAGACATTAAAAATAACCTTAGTTGATTACTAAGGTTATCGTATTAAAAAGGTTGTTAGGTGAAATTACGTAACAATCCTAAACCATATATTTAGGATTAATTTTATACGTAGACAAACTAAAAATTAAAAAATCGTCTCTTGAAACCATTTTACATATAGCATTAGATGCTGTATAAAAAGTTTTATCATTTATTCTATCCATATATTCCTGTGGTCATTTTTCAGATATCTCATCATATGTCCATTCTTTATTTGGTTCTGAAAATAATATACTTAACAACAATTTTTGATTTAGCTGATTTGGGAAATGATAGTCCCTTCCATTAAAATATAATATATCATTTTTAAATGTTGTTCCATCGACAAAACTTTGAGATGTATACATGGAAATGTCCTTTGGATCAGCTTTGAATGTTACTTTCCAAAAAGTATTCACATCCCATTTTTCAATTTCAGCAATATCATTTAATTCCAAATATTTAAGTATTTTTATTATCGAAAAATCTTTATTCAATAAACTATCCAAAGGTATTTTAACAATATTATTGATGATTTTAAGACCACAAACATAATCGTGAAACTTATCGATTTGATCAGAAAAAGTCATCTCATCTTTATAATAAATCGAATCATCTAAAAATTTATTCTGAGTGAAATCTTTAATCATTCTAAAAATATTTTCCTCAATTTTTTCTATTTGAGATCGATTCCATTTGATTCTTAAAAAAATACACTCGGGCAAAAAACAGGCTATATATAAAAAATTATCAAAAAATTTTGAATATTTTTCTTTATCATTAATTGAGATCAAAAATGGGTTTCTGTTTATGTTAAACGAATCAATATAGACTTGATTGTCACCATCAATTGTATTTCTGATATTATAATATGATTCTAGTGTATAAATATAAAATTCTGGATCATGCAAGTGAGAATTATTACCCTGCATAGCATTGTCAATAATTACTGAAGTAAAATTATAAAAATATTTTCTATCTATTCCTATTGTTGCAATTTTTAAATCAGAACAGATAGTCCCGATAATATTTTCATAAATGTAATTCTCAACAGATTCATAATCATGAAGATCACTAAAATCATCAGTTATTTCCTCACCCCAATAACTACTTTTCAAAAAACTATTAAACGCCAAATCATTTATTCCTTCTTTTGATTTTTCAATTATTATCAGCAACAAAAATAACCAGTAGTCGTTACTAAAAATATAATTAAAATCATCCTCCAGATTAAACTCGTAACTTTCTTCAATAGGACTTAGTATTTTTTTCAAAGCCTTTCTCTTCATAGTTTTTTTATCATCCATATTCATTACAATTTATGATAGGAAATTTAAAAAATATATATCACAACAAACTCCCTCAAATGACTATATAGGGAGTTTCAAAGTGTCCATTAACACAATATATTCAAAGGTGACTAACGGGTTTTGAACCCGTAACCTCCAGTGCCACAAACTGGCGCTCTACCAATTGAGCTATAGTCACCACGTTGGTCACCCCTGAATACATTTCATTTACTAGCTAATTATTAAAACTGACACCCTACTAATTCTACTTCCCTCCATAACTTTATACAAAGAAAGTCATTGCTCAGGTGGACTCGAACCCACAACCTCCAGAGCCACAATCTGGAGCTCTAACCAATTGAGCTACGGCCACCATATTTTTTTACTGGATGTTTGTGGAAAGATTTTTAAGAAAATTTCGAAGAGTATTTTCTAGAGTTTTTCGCGGTATTTTATGAAGATGATAAGCACAGAGGTGATAGTATATTGTTTGAAGAGAATGTTTGTATTTTTGGATTTGGCAAGTAATTTCGTGTACAGGTATTTTGTTGCATTGTTCTAGTATTTTTTCAGATATGGTCAAAATATGTTGATTGTCGTCTATTTCTTTGAATGTTAGACAAGATTTTATAAGGTTTTTTGTATGAAATATTTCTTCTTGAAGATTGATACATTTTTTCGATTCGGGAGGACAGGGAATAAAAATCATTTTTTGATCTATTTGGGTGTAGAATGAATGGGAGGGTGAGGAAGAAAAATTTTTTGAATTCATAAATATGATTTTTAAAGCGGGCAACGGGAATCGAACCCGTATCTTCACCTTGGAAGAGTGACATAATAGCCTTTATACGATGCCCGCTTAACATTTTCTAGTAAATTATAACAAGTGAAGATAAATTTTCCTAGTAGGAAAGTGGTGGCTTGTGCTTTTGATTTGACAATGTGTTATATTGTTTATAGTGAGTATTACTATTTAGAGAGGGTTTTGCATAAAAATATGGAACTAAATATGAAAAAAACCAATAAAGGTTTTGTTGTTCATGTCGAAGGTGAAGGTTCTGACGAGGTTTTGAATAAATTGATTTCTTTAAAACGATATTGGGTGTGGGCTGATAAATTAAAAGATCAGTATTATTTATATCATTCTCAAGAAGAAAGAAATGTAAATTTAAAAAAGGCAGATGTTTTTCGAAGAGATTCAGTTATGTTTTTGATTTTTTACTTTGCAGTGACGAGTCAAGTTATCAAGTCATTTGAAGAAGAGCCAAAGATTATTTTGTCGGCGGAATTAAAAGATTTAAAAGAAAAATTAGCGTTTAATATGCCAAAAGTTGGCGAAGGTTTGTGTTTCCCTGGTAGACGAATATATAACGAAAAAATGATTGAAGATTTGCTTAAAGATTTTAACATCAATGCTGTAAATATGTTTCATGTTAGTATGGGTTATTTCTTAGATAAGAAGATTCAAGAATTAAAAAATAAAGATTTTTTCCCATATGCTTTAAATAAATAGTTGAAAATACTTGTATCAATTGTATTTTGCCCGACTTGTCTGAGTCGGGTTTTTTTATGTCATATTAAGCTTGTAATATTTGTGTTGTTATGTTATAATATTATGATTTATTTTATTTGCTAGAAACTTAAGTAAAATAATGAAAGTTTGAGTAATTTGAAAATGAGAGAGGTTAATTTTAAAACTAAACTTGGTTTATTTGGCCAGCGAATTGAAAGAGAAAGAATTTTGCTGCACGATTTATGGCGATTTGTTTTATTAACAGTAATTATATTATTATTGGGTTTTGTTTTTCGTTTGGAAAAAACTCAGATTTTTGATGTTAATGAATTTGGTATTCAGATAACTAAAAGAGTTGATCAAGGCTCATATCTGGAAATTAAAAATGAAGGGCAATATTTTTCTTTATTCAAAACTGATTCAAAATGGGATTATGTAGTGAAGTCTTTTCCAGAAATTGCTTATGAACCATTCGTCGGTTTGGGAAATTTGGATGAAATAAAAGGTGGATATTTTGGTGATTTTGATTTCAAAACTTTTGAAACATTTTTACCAAAAAGTTATCGTGATCCGCTATTTTTTGCAAAAGGTGATTGTGTATTACTAATTGAACCGGTGGATTATACAGATGAAAAAGCTGAGCCAGAAATAGTAAAAGAAAGATTAATATATGATGAAGTATATCCAGGGATACTGGTTATTAGAATGTTTAATAGCTTAGGAATTAAAGATTATTTTTTAGTCAAAGATGATGTTTCGGTAAAAAATATTTCTTTTCGGTTGAATTATAATGGTGGAGAAGTGGTTGCTGAACCAAATGGTTCAGTGGTGTTTTATGATGATAATAATGAAGCTAAATTTGTTATAAGTAAATTGATTGGTCTTGATGCTTCTGGCAGACGAATTGATGATTTTCTCAAGTATCAATTGGATGGAGATAGATTAAATTTGGTTATGGATTTTGATTCTAACGAAGTTGATTATCCGGTTATTATTGACCCAGTTGTAATTGATGGGGGTGGTTATGATTAAAAAAATATTTAATGTTATATTGTCTGTATTTATTAGTGTATTTTTTAGTATTTATCATCCAGTAATGGCGGCTAATTTTGAGGATAAAATATCAAATTCGGTAGTTGGTGGTGGAGGTTGGCATGAGATTAGTTATGAGGTTTCTAGAGTTGACGAAGTAGAGAATGGTAGTCTTAAATTGATTTTTGCTAATGGTTTTGATTTATCTCCGATAACCTCTAGTAGTATTTCTGTTTCAGGTGGGGATGTAATATGGGGTGGAAAATTGATTGATCCGGGAGATAGAACTATTGTTGTTCAATTTTCAGGGAAATTAAATTATGCTGATGGGATAATTTTAATTCAAATTGGAGGAACGGATTACATAGTGAATCCAAATGTGGTTGGTAGTCAGTTAGTCAATTTAGAAATATATAGTTCTTCCGACGGCACTGGAGAGGCGATAGAGAGTGCGGAGGCAATTGTATATATTACTGATAGTGTGGAAGTGAGTGCGGCTGTTCCAGAATCATTGATGTTTACTGTTTCTGGAGTTAATAGTGGGCAAGTGGTGAATGGTGTTGGGATTAATGTTGATTCAACGGCAAATTTATTGGATTTTGGAATAATGTATGGGGCGGGAATAAAAGTTGGGGCGCATGATTTAGCTGTGCAAACAAATGCAGCATATGGTTATACTGTAACTATAAAAAGTAACCATAAATTGGAAAATGGAAGTGACTTTATCTCCGATTTTTCTGGAACAAATTTACATCCTACTTCTTGGATAAATCCTAGTGGCGGGATTGAAGGATATTTTGGATATACGACCGATGATGATAGCTTGGGTGTCCTGGTAAATAATCGATTTATAACTAGTAAATGGGCTGGAATTTCTTCTATTGAAGAAGGTGAAATAATGTATCATAATGGTCCGGCGGATGGGGTTACTATCGGGCAGGGTAAAAATAGAGTGGGCTATAGATTACAATTGACTGATTTTCAGCCTTCAGGTCATTATGATATGACAATTACTTATTTGTGTGTGCCGTCATACTAATAGATGGAGCAAGAAGTATTTTTTGTAGTTGCCTGATATGTTGAGAAAAATTTTGTGGTTGGTTGATGAATTTATTGGTAATTTCTAGGATGGGTAGGGAAGTATTGGTTTTTTTGGCGATTTGTAAAAGCGGTTTGAGATTGAGTTCACCTTCTACGGTGATTTTTTTATTATGTTTTAGCTTTTGTCCAAATTGGTAATTACGACTATTTTGATTAAAACCGGTAGCTATAAGGTCTCCAAGAAAAGATATGTTATAAAGTTGATTTGAGTCTAATTGATTGTTTTGGTAGAAGGTTTTACATTCTGTAAAAATTTTGTCTATGCAGAGACATTTGGTGTTCATACCAAGATTAGCTTTGGTGATAATTCCCAGGCTAATGGCATAACAATTTTTTAAAATACCGGCATATTCGTTTTCTATAGTTTTATTGTGAATAATCTGAGGAGTAAAAAAATTATTGTTAAAGATAGAAAATAGTTCTTTTGAAATATTTGGATTGTTGCTTGTTAGTATAGCGCTAGTGGGATTTTGTTGTATTATTTCTTCGGCAAAAGTTGGTCCAGAAAAAACAATAATGTTTTTTGAAGGTAACCAGGAAGTGATTGTTTGACTGATAGTTCTGGTGGTGTTTAAGTAAAATCCCTTACTGACGCTGATAATTTTTTGATTATTATATATTGGTTTCAGTTCATTATAGAAAAAGTCGATGACGGAACTTGGGAGACAAGGGATAAGATATTCGCTTGTTTGAATAATTTCTTTCAGTGATGAGGTTGGAAAAATATTTTTTTGTTTTTTGATTTTTGGGTGTTTTAGGATTTGGGAGAAAATCTGGGGATTTTTTTCATAGAGATAAATTTTGTTTTTATTTTGTGATAATAAGTAAGTTAAGGCAGTACCTAATGATCCGGTGCCAATTATTCCTATGTTTTTTTTCATTTTTTGTGGTTTTTGGATATAAAAAACGTCCCCCGAAGGATTCGAACCCTCAACCTCTTGGTCCGAAGCCAAGCGCTCTATCCAGTTGAGCTAGGGAGACTCGTTGGAATGTGATCCTATTGTTACGTGTGAGTTAAAAGCATTTGTCTTTCACTTCACTATCGGATTAATTCCTTTTTTTGAAAAATCCTGAAAGAATTTTTTCGAGATTATTGGAGATATAAAATTGAGTTTATAGTCAAGGTAGTTTATGTCTGTTTGTATTATAATAAATTAATGAGGTGGAAAAAAGAGGTTTTGGGGTATAAAAAAACTGACCCAGGTCTTTTGAGGCTACAACTTTGATACAAGATGGCGTGAGCCGAATTGTCAAAGATTGTAGTTGGTCCCCAGCGGCACGAGGTCAGTATTTTTTTGTAAATCTTGTTTACGCTTTATACATTATCATAAATATATATATTTGTCAAGAATATATTGATGATAACACAGTTTTAATCAATTAATATGATTGATAATAATCAAATAAAGAGAAAATTGAAAATATTGCCGAAAGCGAGCGGTGTTTATTTGATGTTAAACAAAGATAAAAAAGTAATATATGTTGGAAAAGCAAAGGTATTGAAAAATAGGGTAAAAAGTTATTTTAATCGGAAAATACAAGACGACAAAGTGGCGCGGTTGGTGGAAAATATTGCTGATATTCAGTGGTTTGAAGTGGATAGTGAATTGGAAGCATTGATGTTGGAAACAAATTTAATAAAAAAATATCGTCCGAAATATAATGTTTTAATGAAAGATGATAAAAATTATGTTTATTTAAAAATAACTAAAGAAGAGTTCCCGAGAGTATATTTTGTGCGCAAAATAGTTGATGATGGCAGTAAGTATTTTGGTCCATATACAGATAAATATGAAGTAGAAGAATTACTACGTTTATTGAACAGACTATTTCCCTTTTTTCGTTATAGTAATAAAAGTGGAATTAGTCCGATGAATAGCAAAATGGGTCAGGAATTATTTTATAAACGAGCAAAAACTGTTTGGGGAGATATAACTGATCCGCAAGTATATGAAGCAATGATAGCCGATTTCGGGGCGTTTATGAGTGGAAAAAGCCAAATGGTGAAAGATTTTTTTTGTTTGGAAATGAATAGGGCGGCGGCAGTTAAGGATTTTGAAAGGGCGGCTTGGATACGTGATAGGTTAGAACAACTGCAAAAGATGATGACTAGACAAGTGGTGGTGGTTTCGAAAGCGGAAGACGTTGATGTAATTTCTTCTTTTGGCCAAGGTAAGATAATATTTGTTTGTTTATTGGTGGTTCGGACGGGGAAGTTGATTGATATAAAATACTTTGAGATAAAAAATATTGAAGATAATTTTTTTCTTGATTGGTTTTTGGTTGATTATTATTCGATGACTCAGGATTGGCCACAAAAAATTTTTTGTGAAGCAGGCTTGAATGATCATACATTGATTTCGGATTTTTTGTATAAAAAATCAGGAAAGCGGATTAAAATTTTTTATCCTATGAAGAGTTGGGGAGGAAAATTAATCAGTTTGGCAAAAAGAAATGCAAAAGCGGAATATCAGCGAAAGGCAATATTGATGTCTTTTGCACGAAATAAACAAGATGGATGGTGGGATTTGATGAAAAGTGTGTTTGGGCAAGAGAAGTTTGATTTTTGGAAAAAGGGTTTGGAAAAAAAAGGAATTTTTCGGGTGGAAGCTTATGATATTTCTAATTTGGGTGATAAGGGGGTGGTGGGAGCTTTAGTGGTTTGGGAATCAAAAGTAAAAGTGGCGGTTGGAAATAAGACTTTAAAGAAGCGAGAATGGTATGGAGATTTTCAAAAGAGTTTATATAAGAGGTTTCAGATTAAAACATTTGAGGGACAGGATGATTTTGGAGCATTAAAAGAAGTATTGGGAAGAAGGTTTAAACATCGAGAAAAAGGTTGGGAATGGCCTGATATTATTTTGATTGATGGCGGTAAGGGGCAATTATCGGTGGTAATGGCGACTTTAATAGAATTGGGAATAGACTTGCCGACGATTTCTTTGGCCAAACAAGAAGAAGAGGTTTGGTTGGGAAAAAGAAAAGATGATGAAATATGGTGTGAGAAGTTGTCGATTGAAAAGGATGGGGAGGCGGGTTTATGGTTGAGGGAGGTTCGTGATGAAATTCATCGTTTTGTGATTGGTTATCAGCGTGCAACAAGAAAAAATATGATGAAAAAATCTATTTTGGATGAGGTAGAGGGATTGGGTCCGAAGACAAAGAAGAAGTTGTTGGCCAAATATGGTAGCGTTCGGGAAATTAAACAAATCAATCAACAGGACTTGATTGATTTGGTAGGAAAGAAAATGGCGGAAAAGATACGGAAAAAATTGATGGAGATGTAGATTATGGAAAGTAATAGAATATATTGGTGGTTGATTATTATATTGAATTTATTGGCTGGTTGGTGGGTAAATCAGTTTGAAAAAAATCTTGCTAGTTTTTTGTTCGGATTGTCGTTGATTATAGTGAATATTTTTGGTTATAAAATAATGGTGAGATGGAAAAAGAGTTTGACTCGGTTTGGGGTTGGTTATTTGTTGGTTAATATGTTGTTGTCAGGGGGTTGGTGGTTGGTAAATAAGGATTCAATGGATTGGTCAAAGGTGGTTTATATGGCGGTTGTGATAGCTTTGACTAATTTTATTATTTATTTGTGTTGCAAGTTTGACGAACGGGAAAATTGTTGACAGAGTAGGGTGGATAATTAAAAATGAAATAGTATTATTGTTTTTTAGGGCCGTTGGCTCAGTTGGTAGAGCGCTTCCATGGCATGGAAGAGGTCACCGGTTCGACTCCGGTACGGTCCATTCTTTGTTTATTATGAAAGTTGCGGATTTTTGGAATAATCCGTAGTTTCGGCATGAATGAATGACTTGTATTTATGAAAAAAATTATGGATGAAAAATATGATGTGGTTATTGTGGGTGCGGGGCCGGCGGGTTTGAGTTGTGCAATAGAATTACAAAAATCAGAATTGTCTGTTTTGCTTTTGGAAAAAAATAAGGAAATTGGTCCAAAGGTTTGTGCGGGTGGTTTGACAACAAAAATTAAAGAATTTGGTATTCCACTTGATTTTGCAGAAATTTTATTTTCGAAAGTTAAGCTTTCGGTAAAAGATAAAAAAATAAAAATTTCCAATGATGGTATTCCCTTTGTAGGAACGGTTGATCGAAATAGATTGGGAAAATTTTTGGTAAGTAAGCTATCGGAGAAAATAACTATTCGAACCGGTTGTCGAGTTGCTGAAATTGGTAGTAATTTTGTGGTTGCGGATGGCAGGAAAATTTTTTTTAAGTATTTGGTGGGAGCTGACGGAAGTAATTCACTGGTAAGGAAATCGCTTGATTTAAAAAGTGATAAATTTCTGGTGGCTATTCAATATATAGTTCCTAAAAGTTTTAAAAATTTGGAATTTCATTTTGATACTAGTTTATTTGGAAGTGGTTATTCGTGGATTTTTCCTCATTTGGGATATTCTTCGGTTGGTTGTTGTAAGGATATAAGAAGTTGTCGGGAATTTAATTTGAAGAAAAATCTTGATGTTTGGTTGAATAAAATTTCAATCAAGAATACGAATATACAAGGTTGGACGATAAATTTTGATTATCGAGGTTTTTGGTTTGAAAATAAATTTTTAGTTGGTGATGCTGGGGGTTTTGCGTCGGGGCTGACTGGAGAGGGGATATATTTTGGGTTGGTTTCTGGTCGAGATGTGGCGGGTAAAATTTTGGATCAAAATTATGAATGTAGAGGAATTGCTGAGATTTTAAGAATAAAAAAACGGCATGAAAGACTTTTGTCTATTGCAAATTTTTTTGTTTCATTAAATAAACCTTTAACAAATTTTTTCCTTGGTTGGCTGATTGGTTTGGGAAAGTATCATTGGTTTGCAAAAAAGTTAATAAAGAATTATGGTTGATAAATTGTTTTGAAGAAAATTTTATCATGAATAGATTTCGAATTTTGGTTATTGATTGACAAAAATATTTTTGGATTTGGATAAGATTATGTTAATTTTTTTGATAATTGAATAGGATTTTGTTTAAATAGAAATAAGATCAATAAAAAAATTACTGTGAAAAAAATTGTTTTTTGGGGTTTGTTGATATTTGGTTTGGGAACTTGGGGAATAGTAAAAGCTTTTGATATTCCTAAACCAGAGGGATATGTTTTAGATCAAGCGAATATTTTATCCAGTGAGCAGGAAATCAGTTTGGAAGAAAAAATTGCGGAGTTTGATCAGTCGCGGACGGTGGAAGTCGGAATATTAACGGTTAAAACTTTGGATGGGGAAGATATATCTTCGGTGACAGTGGATGTAGCCAATAAATGGGGAGTGGGCAAGAAGGATGTAAATAATGGGGTAATGATTCTTATTGCGGTGGATGATCGGGATTGGTTTATAGCTAGTGGATATGGTGTGGAGGGTAGTTTACCGGATGCTATTTTGAAGAGAATTGGAGAAAAAGATTTTCCGGATAATTTTCGGGCGGGAAATTATTATCAAGGACTGACAGATGTATTGCGTGATATGGAAGGGTATTTGGCGGGGGACGATAGTGTGGTTTCAAAATTATCAGAAGAAGGAAATAATGTTGATGGCGAACTAGATAATTGGCAGGTATGGTATTTGGTGATTATGTTTTTCGTGATGTTTATTAAATCGTTTTTTCTGATGAAAGATAAGGGGTTTTGGTTAAAAATGTTGGTAATGAATTTTATTTTCTTTGTTTTTACTTGGTTGTTGTTGGATATTTCTTTTGCGGTTATCATGGGTTTTATTTCGGTGTTTTTGGATGTATTGATCTGGGCAGCAGCACATTCTAAGGGGGGTGGTTCATCGTATTCAGGAGGAAGTGGTAGTGGGTGGTCTTCCGGAGGAAGTAGCAGTTTTGGTGGCGGAGGAGGTAGTAGCTTTGGAGGTGGTAGTTTTGGTGGCGGTGGATCAGGGGGTAAATGGTAGCGAATAATTTTCAATTTTCAATTTATATTTTTTAAACATATATTGAGTAAATTATTAGGAGATGAGTTATGAGTAAAACATTGGGTGCAGTTTTGGGTGTGTTGGGAGTGATTGTGGTGGTATTATTGATGGTGGCAATGTGGGTTGGTGGAGTATATAATTCGATGGTTTCCAAAGATGAGGGGGTAAAGACGGCGTGGAGTCAGGTGGAAAATCAATACCAACGTCGGACTGATTTGGTACCTAATTTAGTAAATACGGTTAAGGGTTATGCAGAACATGAAAGTGGAACTTTGGAGGCGGTGACGCAGGCACGGGCTAATGCGACAAAAGTTACGGTAGATATCAATGATGCCGATTCGATGGCTAAATTTAACCAAGCGCAAGGTGAACTAAGCTCGGCTTTGTCACGATTGTTGGCTGTTACCGAGAATTATCCCGATTTGAAGGCCAATGAAAATTTTATGGAATTGCAGGCTCAGTTGGAGGGAACGGAAAATAGAATTGCAACTGAGCGCAAGAAATACAATGAAACTGTCCAAGATTACAATATTTTCATTCGTCAATTCCCTAATAATTTTATTAGTGGTATATTTGGATTTAAAACTGCGGCTTTATTTGAAGCGGAAGAAGGGGCAGACAAAGCACCGGTGGTTGATTTTAGTAAATAATTTTTTTTCAAATGATAAAATCGGGTATGGTTGATTGAAAACTAAAATATTTTACCCGATTTTTTGAAAGATGGAAAATGCGAAATATTTTTCGAAAAATTCGAAGTTGGCGATTTGATTATAGACCACTAGTAAAGGTAGTGGTCTATAAAAATAATCTATTGCATAATTATCGATTGTATAAAAAAAGTGTTGGTAGGAGAGGCTTGTGGCCGGTTTTGAAGAGCAATGCTTATGGGCATGGCTTGGTAGAAGTGGCAAAGATTTTTGATGATCAAAAATGTGAGTATTTGATTGTTGATTCTTATTATGAAGCGATGATTTTGCGTAACGAGGGGATAAAGACTCCTATATTAATTATTGGTTTTACGTTTACAGAAAATATTTTAAAAAATCGGTTGAATAAAGTGACCTTTGTGGTTGGTGATTGGCGGCAAGTACAAGAATTGGTCAATGATGTGACACGGAGGACAAAATTGCATCTTAAAGTTGATACGGGTATGAATAGACAGGGAATAGAACCGGAAGAAATAAAAAAGGTTTTAAGGTTGATGAAACAAAATGAAGAAATTGAATTGGAAGGTATTTGTTCTCATTTGGCGGATGCGGATAGTTTGGATCAGAGTGAAACTCTTAAACAAATTGGTGTTTGGAATGAGTTGGTTGATAAATTGGGTTATACTGAAAAAATTAAGTATTGGCATTGTGGGGCTTCGAGTAGTTTGTTTTATCTGGAGAAGATAAAAAGTAATGCTGTTAGGTTGGGTTTGGGTTTGTATGGTATTAATGTAGACGAGAAAAAGAAATTTGATTTGCAAACGGCGCTGGGTTTGCAGTCGGTGATTAGTTCTATAAGACAGGTAAGGGCGGGAGAAGGTGTGGGTTATAATTTTACTTTTAAGACGAAAAAAGATAGGCAAGTGGCGACGGTGCCGGTGGGATATTTTGAAGGAGTGGATAGAAGATTGTCAAATATTGGGTTTGTCAGAGTTGGTAATATTTTTTGCCCGATAATCGGACGAGTGAGTATGAATATTATTTCAATCGATGTATCCGAAGTGAAAGAAATAGTAGTTGGACAAGATGTTGAAGTGATCGGATTGGTGGGCAAAAATTCGGTGGAGAATATGGCTAAGTTGACTAAAACTATTCCTTATGAGATTTTGGTGCATATACCGTCTTTGCTAAAAAGAGAGATGATATGAGTGTTCTTGTGTAATATTTTTAATATGTTATAGTTGGGTTAGTTTAATATTTCTAGAATAAATGAGAATTAGGTCTTACATTTGGCATAAAAATTATCGAGGTTGTGTTCAACCTGTATTTGCCATGGGCTTTTTCTCATCGAAATTATTTGGATTGATTTGAACTGAAAAATAATTTTTATAGATGAGAAGCCCAGAAGAATACTTCCGGGCTTTTTTAATACTCAAACGCTACCTTTATTGAATGGGACTATTTATCTTAGACAAGTTAAAAAAAGAAAAATAGTATATAAGTATTTTCACTAGGCAAAAGTTTTTTTAATGAATAATGGAGTAATTATGTTACTTATAAAAAATTTAACGAAATATATTGGTCACGAGGTGTTGTGGGACAATCTGAATTTTACTTGGCAGAAGGGAGATAGAGTAGGACTGATTGGTGTGAATGGTTGTGGAAAATCGACTTTACTGAAAGTGATTATTGATTTGGAAAAAGCGGATGAAGGATCAGTGATAACAAAAAATGAACGTTTGGGTTATTTGGCGCAAGAATTGGAGGTTGATCAAAAGACAACTGTTTCCGATTATTTGAATTTGGATAATGATTATCGAGGTTATAAAACTTTATTGGAAGTGGGATTAGAAGATTTGGATATTTTGGCAGAGGTGGATAAGTTGAGCGGAGGACAAAAGACAAAGTTGAGTTTGGCGAAATTGCTTATAGAAAAACCAACGATATTATTGATGGACGAACCGACTAATCACTTGGACGAAGAGGGAATTGGTTGGCTGGAAAAATTTGTGCGTAGTTTTTCCGGGATAGTTGTGGTGGTAACTCATGACCGAAAATTTTTGCAGAAAGCGGTAAACAGGGTGGTAGAAATAGATAAAGCGAATCGGCGCGTGGATGAATATGTAGGTAATTATGATGATTATTTGCGGGAGAGAGAAATTATGATGAAAAATTGGCAGAATAGTTATGACTTGCAGGAAAAAGAAAGAAAGAGATTGGAGAATTGGTTGGCTTTGAAACGACAGGAAGCAAGTGTGTTTAAAGATCCGGCTAAAGGGAGGCAAGTCCGACAAATGGAGAAAAGGATTGAGCGGGAAATTTATCAGAAGCGAGTTGCTAGACCCCATGATTTTAAAACAGTAGCAGGTTTGGTTTTTGCCGGTCGGGTCTGGAAAGATAAATTGATTGTTGATTTGCAAGGCGTGGAAAAAAAGTTTGGGGAGAGAAAAATTTTATCCGGGGTAGATTTGGAAGTGCGGGGGCAAGATAGGGTTTTGATTGCGGGTGACAATGGTTGTGGGAAAACGACTTTGCTTAAAATAATGGTGGGAGAAGTGATGCCGGATGGCGGGTTGGTTAGACGAGGTGAAAATTTGCAATATGCTTATTTTTCTCAGGAACTGAAGAATTTGGATTTGACCAAAGATGTGTTGGAAGAATTTTTGCGGTCAAGAGTTGAACAAGTATCGATTAGCCAAGCACGGGCGATTTTGGGTTGTTTTCTTTTTTCGGGTGATGATATTTATAAACCGGTGCGGGTTTTGAGTTTTGGAGAAAGAGTGAGGTTGATTTTTGCCAAGATGATTAAGCAGGAAAATCAATTATTGATTTTGGATGAGCCGACCAATCATTTGGATATTCCGACGAGAGAAATTATTGAGCAAGCTTTGAATGACTATGAAGGTTCGATGATTGTAGTGTCGCATGATCGGTATTTTGTGGAACAAATTGGTTTGAATAGAAAATATTTACTTGAAAATGGCAAATTGAACTACGTAAAGGAATGAAAAATGAAAACTATTATTGAAGTGAAAAATTTAAAAAAAGAATTTCAAATTCAGGAGAAAAAGGGAGGTATGTGGAATGGGATATGGTCTTTATTGTGGCCGAAGTATAAAAAAATTGGGGCGGTGGATAATATTTCTTTTACGGTCGAGGAGGGTGAGTTGTTGTCGTTTATTGGTCCGAATGGGGCGGGAAAATCGACAACAATAAAAATGCTTACGGGAATATTGTTTCCGACTAGCGGCCGAATTGAGGTTTTGGGTATTGATCCTCAGAAACAAAGACAAAAATTGGCTTTTTTGATTGGTTCGGTTTTTGGACAAAAGTCGCAGCTTTGGTATCATTTGCCACCGATTGATACATATAATTTATATGCCAAGATATATGAATTGGAACAGAAAAAATACAAAACGAGATTAGATTTTTTGGTGGAGAAATTGGAGATAGAGGATTTACTCAAAATACCGGTGCGGAAATTGTCTTTGGGACAAAGAATGAGGTGCGAGATTGCTGCTTCGTTGTTGCATCAACCAAAAATATTATTTCTTGATGAACCGACGATTGGTTTGGATGTGATTGCTAAGCAGAAAATTAGAGAAGTGATCAGGTTTTTGAATGAAAAAGAAAAGGTGACGATCTTTTTAACTTCACACGATGTTGGAGATATTGAATCTTTAGCTAAAAGAACGATTATTGTTAATCATGGTCAAATTGTTTTTGATGATGAGACGAGGAGACTGAAGGAAAAATATGTAACAAAAAAAGTTGTCGAATTGATATTTGAACAAAGGGCTAAAGAATTTGAGTATCCGGCCGGGAAAATAATAGAGAAAGAAGAAAATCGAGCGAAGGTGGAAATTGATCTACAGGAAAAGGCGATTGATAAATTACTGAGTTTTGCGGTCAAAAATTACGATATTGTCGATATGAATGTTTATGATCGGCCGATGGAAGAAATAATTGCGGATATTTATCAGCAGGAGGATTTATGAGCGCAAATATGATGTTAAAAAATATGAACTGGAAGTTGATCAAATATCTGGAAGTTGCTCGTGTAGCATATGTTAATTCTGGTGCGTATTTGGTTAATATTTTAGGAAGAAGTTTGACGGTGGTGTTAAGGATTTGGATTTTTACACAATTGTATTCGGTGACTTTTGCGGTTAGTGGAATGCAACAAATTGGAGGATTGACGGTCGCGCAAGTGATTTGGAGTTTGATGTTGGTGCAAAGTTTTGAGACTTCGACCAAACCAATGATTTCTAAATTGATTGATGAAGAAATAAAATCTGGTTCTTTTGCTTATCAAGTAAACAAACCGTACTCGTATGTTTTTTATCATCTGGCCGGATATTTTGGGAGGGTGGTGGCAAATTTGGGTTCTAATTTGGTGATTGGAACGGTGGCCACTTGGTTTTTAGTTGGATTGATTGGCTGGAGTTGGACGGGATTACTTTTTGGTTTATTGATTTTGGTGTTGGGATATACTTTGGATTTTTTGATTGCAATGAGTATTGGTTTGGTGGCTTTTTGGTGGGAAGATTCCAACACGATTATGTGGATGTATTCTAAGGGACGATTTTTATTGGGAGGGGTGATTTTGCCGATTGCTTTGTTCCCGGAAAAAATTCAAAAAATTGCCGAGATGTTGCCTTTTGCCAATTTGTATTATGCGCCGGCGAGAATCATGGTAGGCTTTGATGGACAATTGGCAGAAAAATTTATTTTGGTTCAATTGGTTTGGATTTTTATTTTTATAATGCTTGTTTCAATAATGTATAGTCGAGGAGTAAAAAATGTGGCGATTAATGGGGGTTAAAAAATATTTGATTTTGACGGGTGAGGTACTGAAGGCTAACTTGAGGATAGCGGTGGAATATCGGATGAGTTTTATTATGCAAGTTGTTGGTATGGTAGCCAATGATTTATTGATGATCTTTCTTTGGGTGATATTTTTTCAGCGGTTTGGCGAAATAAATGGGTGGACTTTTCGGGATACGGTAATGTTGTGGTCGATTACGACGGTCAATTTTGCGATTGTTATGCTAATGTTCCGCGGGGCTTTTGAATTGGCAAAAACGATTACGTGGGGTGATTTGGATTATTATTTATCATTTCCGGTGGATATTTTGTGGTATGTAGCGGTGAGCCAAATGTCGGTGCCGGCGGTAGGAGATTTGTTTTTTGGAGTTGTGTTGTATTTGTTGTATGGCGATTTGAGTTTTTCGGGAATTATTTTATATATTTTTTTGTGTGGGGTGACGGCTTGGATATTTTTTAGTTTTATTGTTTTGACACAGTCGATTGCTTTTTTTGTGGGAAATTTTGAAGAGGCGGCGGAACAGTGGTTTCATATGTTGTTGGGTTTTACTTTGTATCCACAGTCGGTGTTTCATGGTGTTTTAAAAATGTTGATGTTTACTTTGGTACCGGCGTTTTTTATTGCGACTTTGCCGGTTGAGGTTATCAATGTTTTCAGTTGGAAAAAAATCGGGTGGTTGTTTGGCTTTGGTCTAATCACTTTTTTGGCGGCAGTGGGATTATTTAGATGGGGATTGAGAAGATATGAGTCGGGAAATTTAATTAGTTTTCGGATGTAAATTTACAGATAAAAAGTGATAAGATTAAGTTGGTTAACTTTTTGTTGGATAGTATTCGGGTAAAATATTTTTTATTTCTTATATTTTACTCACTCTAAATGCTACAAAAGACGACGATTAAGGATAACGCTCGTATTTTTTGCGAAATATAAACAATATAAAAATATTTCACTGGAAATTAATTAAATAAAAAATAATTATGTCAATTATTGAAGTAAAAAATTTGACCAAGATTTTTGAATTGAGCAAGAAGAAAGAGGGTTTTTGGAATTCGGTGAAAGGTTTGTTTAAAAGTGAAAAAACATTGATCAGTGCGGTAAATAATGTGTCGTTTGAAATCAAGAAAGGTGAATTGGTGGGGTTTTTGGGACCAAACGGAGCGGGTAAAACGACGACTTTGAAAATGTTGGCGGGGATTTTGTATCCGTCAGGGGGAAGTGCGAAGGTTTTGGGTTATTATCCTTGGGATCACAAAAATGAGTTTAAGGCTCAGATTGCGATGGTGATGGGGCAGAAATCACAATTGTGGTGGGATTTGCCGGCCAAAGAAACGTATTTGCTTAACCAAGATATCTATGAGATTCCGGAGAAACAGTTTAGACAAAATTTGGATTATTTGGCTGAATTGTTGGATGTAGGGTCATTTTTGGAAGTGCCGGTACGAAAATTGTCTTTGGGACAGCGAATGAAGTGTGAATTGATTGCGGCTTTATTGCATGATCCGAAAGTGATTTTTTTGGATGAACCGACGATTGGTTTGGACGTGACTAGTCAAAAAGCGGTGCGTAATTTTATTAAAGAATATAATCAAAAGAAAAAAGCGACGATTATTTTGACCAGTCATTATATGGAAGATATTAAGGAATTGTGTAAACGGGTGATTATTATTAATAATGGTCAGAAAATATATGATGATAGTTACGCTGGTTTAGTGAAAAAATATGCTCAAGAAAAACAGATTGAAGTATTTTTTGAAAAACCGGTACGTAAAAAGGATTTTGTGGGGATGGGGAGGATTTTGGATTTTGCCAGTCAAAAGGTTTTGTTGGCGGTGGATCGAGATGAGGTTTCGACGGTTTTGAGTAAGTTGGTCAAAAAATTTGCGATTGATGATATTGATATAAAAGAAAAACAAGCGGCGGATATCATTGCAGAGATGTTTGCGGAGAATAAATGATAGAAATTTTCAATATATTTTTATTGTCATTCTGGAGCCGGAAACGTAATCGTGTTCTGACATCCAGAATCTAGAAAAAAATTAGTGAAATTAAGGAAATGGATCTAAGGATATTGGAGCGGATTACCTTCCAGTTCCAGGATGACACTACATCTTATATTCATATACTGAAATTGAAAATTATAAATTAAAAATTTATGCAAAGGTATTTCAAAATATTTTGTCGGGTTGCGCGGATGTCGTTGATTACAAGTTTGATGTATAAACTGGATTGGGTTTTGGGGGTAATAACTACTTTTGTTTATACCTTGATGCAGTTGGTTTATATTGCGATGATTTTTCAGGCTGGTCAAGTTGCGACAATTGGTGGTTTCAATGTATGGCAAGTGGCTTTGGTATTTATTTTCGGTCAAGTGGTTTGGATGTTTGCCTTTATTTTTATTTTTGACAATGTTGGGATGTTTCGGTGGAAGGTTATGCAAGGTGAGTTGGATCACTATTTATTGAAACCAATATCGTCGGAGTTTTTATTGTCGGTACAAAAAATTGGTTTGGTTGAGGCGTCGGCTATGATCGTTTATGCTTTGGTCGGATTGGTATTTTTTGGTTTGAGTGGAAAAGTGGTTTTGAGTACTGAACAATGGTATTGGGTGGGAGTGATTGGCGGTTTGTCTATTGTTCTTAATTTTTGTATTTATTGGTTGGCTGGTTTGGTGTTTTTTTATTGGCCCAATTTTTTGGTTGGACATTGGTTTTTATCCAATACTAGTGATGTTGGTCGTTATCCTCGCAAAGTATATCCCGGAATAATGCAGTGGATATTGACCTATATTATTCCATTGTTTTGTGTAATTAATCCGGTTTATGATGTTTTGGATGGATCGGGTAGTTTCTGGCGGGGATTGGATATTGTTTTGATGACAATTTTGTTTGTTTTGATTTATGTTTTTATGTGGAAAGATGGTTTGAAAAGGTATGTTTCGGCGGCGTGAATAGTTAATTAACAATGAACAATTAACAATTAAAAATTGATTACAGAAAGTAATATTTTCCAAATAATTTTTTTTAAAAAATGAAAAAGTATAAAAGACTATTTAGTAATTTTATTCAGATGAATCTAGCTTATCGCGAGAACTTTTTTGCTGAGCTAGTGATGAGGTCGTTGGGTTTTTTTATTATGATTTTTTTGTGGAAAGCGGTGTATGCGCAGAGGACGTCTATTCAGGGGTTTAGTTTCAATGAGTTGTTGACTTACTTTTTGATAGTGGAAGTTTTTCGGCATCTTTTGGAAGCGAAAACTTTTTTGGAGATTAAAGAGGGAGTACAGAAGGGAACGATTGCTAATTATTTGTTATTGCCGATTGATTCTTTGAATATTTATTTTTCCCGGACTTTGGCTCGGTCGATTTTGTCATTTACTTTTTTTATTGTACCGTTACTATTTTTGCTTTACGGAACTAATATTTTCGTGTTGCCGCCGAGTATATGGTATTCATTGATGGCGGTGGGGATGGGAATTATTGCAATGTTGATGAGTTTATTGCTTTACACGATTTTTGGCAGTATTTCTTTTTGGACGGTGGAAACGGGAAATATTATTTGGGCGTTTAATTTCATTGTAATGTTTTTGGCCGGGAAAATGATTCCGTTGCAATTTATGCCCGGGATGGTAAAAACGGTTATCGGATATTCGCCGTTGGCGTCGTTGTTCAATTTGCCGGCAACTTTGTATTTGGGAAAATTGACTTATACTGAGGCGTTGGTGCAATTTGGGGTGCAGATTGGTTGGCTAGTAGTTCTTTATTTATTGCTTTTGGCGATTTGGCGGAAAGGGTTAAGAAGGATGGAGTTGGTGGGGGGTTAGTTAATAATTAAAAAAGAATAATGAATAATAAAATACAAATACAAACTCTTTGAAACGCTTATAAACTTTTAAAAACTATTACAATTGAAAATTGGTTATTGGAAATTTTTTGGAAATTGGTTATTGGAAATTGAAAATTTTTATGCAAAAGTATTTCAAAATTTTCTGGCGGGTGGCGCGGATGTCGTGGATGGTTTCAGCTAGCTATAAAGTTGATTTAATAATTAGATATATTACGTCGATAGTGTATTTGGTTACTCATTTTGGAGTAATATATTTTTTGTTTTATGTTTCGATTGGTGAAAAAATGATTGCTGGATTTGGCCAATTTGAATTTTATTTTGTTTTTTGTTTAACGGAAATTTTGTGGTTTATTTGTTTTGGGATATTTTTTATTAATTCAAAAAATTTAATTGACCGAATTATTGATGGGACTTTGGATTATTTTTTGATTAGGCCGGTGAATAGATTTTTTTTGATTGCTTGTTCGCAATTTGATGTTGATCAAGTGGTGACGGCAGGATGGTTTGGATTTTTATCTTGTGTCTTGGCTTTTTATTTTGGACGGTGGGAATGGTTGATTAATAATTGGTGGATAGTGGTTACTTTAATTGGTCTAGCAGTTATTTTGTTATTTTTTATAATATGGGTAGCTTCTTTGGTGAATTTTTTTTGGCCGAGATTTTGGGTTTTAAGACAAATGACGGTAAATCTATCAGATATTTCTAATTTTCCTCGAAGAGTATATCCAGGTTGGATGCAGCAAATATTTTTGTGGCTATTTCCTATGTTACTTATGGTTTCCCCGATTTATGATTTGTTGGCCAATGGACTGGATAATTGGTTTTGGCTAAATGCACTTTTAGTTTTAGTTGCTTGGTTGCTTATTTTTCTAATGTTGTGGCGGGAAGGGATTAAGAGATATTGTTCGGCGGGATAGAAAAATTAATAGTGAAAAATGAATAATGAATAACAAAATACAAATACAAACTCTTTGAAACGCTTATAAACTCTTAAAAACTATTACAATTGAAAATTGGTTATTGGAAATTTTTTGGAAATTGAGAACTGAAAATTGGAATTTTTTATGCAAAAGTATCTAAAAATATTGTGGCGGGTTGGGAGGATGGCGGTGATGCGGGATCTGATGTATCGTTTTGAAGTTTTTATCACTTCGCCGGCAGCATTTGTGTATATTGTGATTAATATTTTTTGGATAAAATATTTGTTTGCGGTAATTGGTGGTCAAACAATTGCCGGTTATTCTGGTTGGGATTTTTATCTATTATTGTTCACTGGGCAAATTGGGGCGGCGCTGTTTTTTGCTTTTGTGCAGAGGAGTTCGAATACGGTACGGGAACAAGTGGTGCGGGGGGAATTGGATTATTTTTTGATAAAGCCGGCAGCGAGTTGG
>JAEAMF010001071.1_pt1 | contig 22952 bp, 16 predicted proteins | sample 8958721 | NCBI WGS metagenome assembly JAEAMF01 (sample SAMN16933255, study PRJNA681124) | bioreactor sludge metagenome | isolation source: anaerobic bioreactor treating anionic surfactant - SDBS | place: India: Bengaluru | collected 2019-02-28
TACTTGCCGGATTGTCCACATTGTAAAAATCGGAATTAGTAACAAAAATGTCCAATCCGCCTTTACTAAAGCTGTAATCCACAGTTTGTGTCCATAAGTTGCCCAGTGCGTTTTCATAGTGGCGCACATAAGGCAATGGTTGCTGCGAGTTGCCGATCTCTGTGTAAGTAACTACGGTACCGGAGTTGTACACAAAAGGCGTAATTTCGGGCATATCGAAATGGCATGAAAAGTAACCATTTAATTTATCAACATCCTGGTTATAAACCCAGTCGTTTTGTGCAACAGCCAGATCGATGATTTTCCACTGTAGTTGTTCCGGTTCATCTTCGCACGAAAGAGTGAACAATGCAATCATAAGAATGAATACTGCTTTCTTCATAAAATTTAGTTTTTTATAGGTGATTATTATTGTTTTAGTTTGTTCTTTGGTTTTACAATTCCAATTGCTGATATTGCTCCGAAGTGCTGATTTATTTGCAGTCGATTTGGATTTTTACTTTGTTTACAAAATTTATGCCTGAAAATGAAGTTTTCAGTTTTTGATCGAAATGCAGCTTCCGGCAGCCAAAGCATCTGAAGTTATGATGACAGTTGTTTTTCAATTCATTCCTTAGCTTTCGGTTCAAAGACTTATTGTTTTGTAAAAAATTTGTAACATTATCTGTAGAAACTTTTGATACCCGAAAAAGCAACTATTCGCAGTTGGTGTGTGTTAAACTGTTATTGTATTTTGTGTATTTGTTTTAAAAAGAAACTGATTCGAATCTATTTTGTTCTGATTAGTTTTTGAAGTGGAAATGCAAAAATTATAAAGCCGTTTTTTACTTGTTTTGGGTGTTCATCTGTTGATAAAAATAATTTACTTGTAACGATATTTAACAAGAGTTTTTATATATTTGCAAAGATAATCAGAAAAAACTGACTATAGAGTTCAGTTTAAGTGTTTTTGGGAGATTCAATATTTTTAAAAGTTCATTTTATATTAAATGGATGATAATGGATAGAGTTCCTGTATAATAAACAAATGAAAGCAGATATTTTAAGTAAAAAATCTTATATTTGCATCTGTATAAATAAGCTGATTTATAAATTAAATTCAACTTTATTTATGAAGGGAGTTTTCAAAATATTCGGCAACTCTATTTTGCTAAGATTGAAACATATGTACTTAATAATAGCAAATTTATTTGTTGCTAAATTTAATTCACCTGAAATATCAATCAATTTATCAATATCTCTATTTGTATAAATTTTAAATCTATGAGTCAACTAATTGAGTTAATTATTCATTAATCAAAAAATCATTTTTCAACTAAACACAAAAAAGAATGAAACAACTAAAAAATTTGATGGTTGCATTTCTTGTTGTACTTACAGCAACACTGAATGCACAAGTAACAACATCCGGAATTGCTGGAAAGGTTATTTCCGGTGGTGAACCTATAATAGGTGCAACCATTGTGGCAACTCACACTCCATCAGGAACTGTATATGGTGCGGTTTCTAATGCAGATGGTCGTTTTAATATTGTAGGTATGCGTGTTGGAGGTCCGTATGAAATTCATATTTCATATATTGGATTTTCAAGTGTAAAAATATCAAATGTAAATCTACAACTTGGCGAAACTTACCCTGTGAATGTAAATTTAAAAGAAGACACAAATGAGTTACAGGACTTGGTTGTGTCGGTACAAAGAACCAAATTTACAACCGAGAAAACCGGTGCTGTGACAAATATCACAAGCAACCAAATGTTGAGTTTACCTTCGGTAAGTCGTAGTATTATTGATGTCACCCGCCTTTCGCCTTATGGAGGTAACGGAATGAGTTTTGGTGGTACAGATGGTCGTACGGCTAACTTTACAGTGGATGGAGCTAACTTTAACAACAACTTCGGTTTGAGTTCTGGTCTTCCGGGTGGAGGTAGCCCAATTTCGCTTGAAGCTATCGAAGAATTACAAGTTGTAATTACTCCGTATGATGTTCGTCAGACTAACTTTATTGGTGGTGGTGTAAACGCTATTACAAAATCGGGTACAAACACTTTTACAGGTAGTGCTTATGTTTATCACAGAAATGAAAATTTGCGTGGCGATGCGGTTAATGGAAAACAAATCCCAGGTGCACGCGACGTAGACCGTAATACAACATATGGTTTCACTTTTGGTGGTCCGATTATCAAAAATAAATTGTTCTTCTTTATAAACGGCGAAATAGCTAAAACACCAACAGTAGCAAATCGCTGGAGAGCTTCAACAAATGGTGTTGCCGATGCAAACAATTTTATTTCGCGCACTACAGAAAGCGACATGCAGAAAGTTTCTGATTATGTGAAAAATAAATACGGATATGAAACAGGATCTTATACCGATTTCCCGGCAGATGAAGGAAATAACAAGCTTCTTGCTCGTTTAGATTGGAATATTTCAAAGAATCATCGCTTGGCTTTGCGTTATAATTACACAAAAAACCGTTATTGGTCATCTCCTAATGCAAGTTCAATGGACGGAGGTACACGTATGTCAGAGGCCAGAATGTCACAAGCCTCAATGGCATTTGCCAATTCAATGTATTCCATGGACAATCTTGTTCATTCATTCTCTGTTGACTTAAACAGCCGCCTGGCCGATAACTTATCTAACCAGTTTTTGGCAACATTCTCAAAATTGGATGATATCCGCGGAACCAATTCAGATGAATTTCCATTTATTGATATTTTGAAAGATGGACAAGCCTATATGTCTTTGGGATATGAGCTTTTTACATGGAACAATGGTGTACATAACGACGTTTTGAATATCAAGGATGAACTTACTTACTATGCAGGCAATCATAAAATTGTAGGTGGAATAGCTTATGAATACAAGATGGCTGATAACGCTTACATGCGTAACGGTACAGGATATTATCGCTACTCAAGTCTTGATGACTTTTTGACGGGAGCAGCACCTGAAATTGTAAACTTAACTTATGGTTATGATGGAGAAGCTAATCCTGCAGCTCGTGTAAGAACAAACAAAATTGGAATTTACGGACAAGACGATTGGAGTGTTTCAGATAATTTTAAACTTTCGTACGGACTTCGTATTGATGGACTTTTCTTCAATAATGCTGATTTGATCACAAACAATGCTATCCTTGCTCTTGATTATTCAGGTCGCAATATCGATACAGGAAAATGGCCGGCAACAAATATCGTATTCTCTCCACGTATAGGTTTTGTGTGGGATACATTTGGCGATAAAAGCATGAAAGTTCGTGGAGGTACCGGTCTTTTCTCGGGTAACTTACCGCTTGTATTCTTTACCAACATGCCTACCAACGGTGGAATGGTACAGTATCAGGCACAAATTAATGCTGCAAACGCAACTAAGAATGGTTTCACAATGAATGAATTTGCCGGCGGTCTTGTAACTGATGCCAGTGGAAAAGTGACTACTGGTGCTCTTTATGATAAATTGACAAAACTGGGATATCCTTCAACTATTTCTCCTGAAGATGGAACAGTACCTTCTGCAATTGCAGCTGTAGATCCAAATTTCAAAATGCCTTCAGTATGGAAATCTTCACTTGCTGTTGACTATTCATTTAAAACATCATTCCCATTCTCTGTAACGGCTGAAGGAATTTTCAATAAAACAATCAACGGTGTTTCTATTTCCGACTGGAGTATTCCTTCGGCAGGTGGTTTTGCCCGTTTCAACGGTGTAGACAATCGTCCAATTTATCCTTCTGGTTATCGTTCAGGTGCAAAAGCATTTGTGTTGGAAAACACTTCTCGCGGTTATGGATGGACAGGTAACATTACTTTAAATGCTCAACCGGTAGAATGGTTGAATTTAATGGCTGCCTACACACACACAGTGGCTAAAGACGTAACAGGAATGCCAGGATCTAATGCTGAATCTGCATTTACATATGTGCCAACTGTTGAAGGACCTAATCACATCAAATTGCACAATTCTCAATACACTACACCCGATCGTATTGTGGCATCGCTTTCAGCACGCGACAAGAGCGGTAATCAATATAACATTATCTATGAAGCTTCGCGCGGTGGAGCAAATTATTCGTACATGACTGCCAACGATATCAATGGTGACGGTTACAACTACGATGCTATCTATGTTCCAACTGACGAGGAAGTGGCAAGCAATCAATTCCGCTTTGTTTCGGAAAGCGACAAAACTCGTTTTATGGACTATGTGCATGCCGATGATTATTTGAAAAATCAACAAGGTAAGTATGCAGAAGCTTATAGCGTTTATTCTCCTTGGTTACATCGCATCGACTTTAGCTACAAACACGATTTTACCGTGAAAACAGGCGAAAACAAACATAAACTTCAACTAAGCTTAGATGTGAAAAACGTTATGAACCTTTTCAACTCAAGCTGGGGTGTAGCTAAATATTTGAATCCGGAAATTGGTTCAGAAGCACGTATTCTCAAATACGAGGGTGTTGATGCCGAAGGTGTGGCTACTTTCTCTACACCATCTTCAATCAATGGTAATACCAAAACATTTACTCCAATGTACACATTAGGTCAGTGCTGGTATGCGTCGATTGGTATCAAGTATTTATTCAACTAATTTAAAAAACATAGACAATATGAAATTTAAAAAAATATTTCCATTATTTATTGGAATACTTGCCTTGATGACAAGTTGTACAGAAGAAGCAACAGTGACATTGCTGGATGAGATTCAGGTGTCGTCGTCTTATGTGTCTCTTCCGGTTCAAGGTGGTTCAAACACTATTACTTTGAACGCAAAAGACAGCTGGACGTTAGAAAAAGTAATTGTAAAGAAAGACTCAGTTAAATGGTTGACTATCTCTGCGGATAAAGGCAGTGCCGGTGAAACAACACTTACATTCACTGCTCCAACTACTATTGATGGTCGTTCTGCAGAGGTTTTAATTAAAAGTGGCGGCAAAACTCAGCATGTAAATATCATTCAGGGTATATCAAAAATATCATCAGCCAAAGTTTCTGAAGTGAATACAGGTCCCGACGGAAAAACATTTCAGGTTACGGGAGTTTGTACCTCTATTGCAAATACAGAATATGGTAACTGGTATATAACTGACAATACGGGATCGCTTTACATATATGGTACGCTCGATGCTAAAGGCGCAACCAAAAATTTCAAAAGCCTCAACCTTGAAGTAGGAGATGAAGTTACCGTTGAGGGACCAAAATCTACTTATCAGGGAACTGCTCAGTTGGTCAATGTTGTTGTTGTAAAAATCAACAAATCACTTGTAAAAGTTGATTCGGTACGTAACGCAGTGCTTCCTCTCGAAGGTGGTGAATTTACTACATACCTTACCTGTAAGGGACAAGGCGTATCGGTAGAAATTCCTGAAGATGCCAAAGCATGGTTAGCTATTTCGTCTATCCAATCGGCAGGAACCAAAGCTGTTGTAAAATTCAAAGCCGCAGCTAATACCGGCGGAGACCGTACTACTAAACTGACATTCAAAACCACTGATGGTAAAAAAAGCTATAGCACTGAAACTGTTCTCAATCAAAAAGGAGCAATTATAAAAGCAACTATTGCAGAATTCAATGCAGCTCCGGTTAGCGACAGTCAGTATCGTTTGACAGGTGTTATTACAAGTATTCCTGATGCTACATCCGGTAAATTGTACATGAGTGATTTCTCCGGCGAAGTTTATGTTTATAAAATTACCGATTTTGCCAAAAAAGGTCTAAAAGTAGGTGACATTATCACAATTGTTGGTAAACGTGCCGCATATAATGGAACTCCACAAGTGGCCGGTGCTGTACTTGAAAGCTCTATACCTGTAACTGCGGCTTCTATTGCCGATGTACTGACTAAAGCTGACGACACCACTAAATACTTTATGATAACCGGCGAAATTACATCAATCGCCAATGCAATATACGGTAATCTTTATTTGAAAGCTGGCGACAGTGAGATTTACGTGTATGGCTGTTATCCTGGTTTTGGTGCCACAGGCGATTTCAGAAAAAATCTGTTGGCTACCAAAGGTATCAAAGTTGGAGATAAACTTACCGTTATTGGAACAAAGAGCTCTTATAATGCTGTACCTCAGTTAGCGAATGGTATCTATTTTAGCCACGAAAGTGCTCAATAAAAAATTAGAAATCATTGATTGTTTCTGAAAACATTCAGGTTTCCTATTGACAATAACAATTCATTGAAGAGGCTGTCTCACAATCGAGACAGCCTCTTTTTTGTATCATTCATTGTGTGTTTTTCAGCGAGAAACAACCGCTTTCAGCGAAAAACAACAGAAACCCGACTGATAACGGTTACTTTCAGCGAAAAGCAACAAAAACCGGACTGATAACGGTTACTTTTAGCGAAAAACAACAGAAACCCGACTGATAACGGTTACTTTCAGCGAAAAGCAACAAGCGAAAAACAACAGAAACCCGACTGATAACGGTTACTTTCAGCGAAAAGCAACAGAAACCTGACTGATAACGGTTACTTTCAGCGAAAAGCAATCGTTATCCGCGAGAAATGTATCCAAACCAAACAGAAAACCTGTCGGACTTCGTGAAATCCGACAGGTTTTTATAGTAGAAGAATAAATATAAGTGGAGCTGATTTACAGTTCTTCGGTTGTTTTGGTTGGCTCATCGTCCGTAGCCACGCTTGTTTCGCTGTCGTTATCGGGGAGAATTTCCTCTTCGTTCTCTTCCGGAGTTTCCGTTTCGGCAACAGGCAGTGGGTCGGTTGTGACTTGTTCGGTTTTTGCAGGCAGCGTTTTGGCCGGGCCAAAAAAGAAACGAACTGTTTTAGCCGTGAGCCAGGTAACTCCTGCAAAATAAAGCAAGACCAGAAAAATCCATTGGAAGTAGAAGAGTCCCGTGTTGCGTGGAATAAATACATTGCCTTTGAAAATGCCTTCCATAGGAACGTAAAGGTACAGAACGTCGATAAAATACTGTCCCATATTGCTCAGGTATTTCAGCCCGTTATCGTCAATTCTGGTTTCGAAGTGAAGCATGTGCTCCGAACTCAGGTTCAGAAAAAAGATAGTATGAAACGCCAGTAACTGAACCAGCGTGAAGATATAAAGGGTTAGTTTTTTGTTGCGGAGGAAAATATAAGCCACCAGCGTCGTCACGGCAAAAATGGCCGACTGTATAAGAATTGGTTTAATAAATTCGTTGCTTATGCTTTCGAGGTAGTTGAATCCTGCCTTATCGAGCAGTTTACTCATCCATAAGCCAACTAAATTGAGCGAAAAGTTTAGAAAAGTCCAGGTGAATATGTTTTTTACTAAATAATTTATATCGGTTTTTTCTATTTTCATTTTGCCAGACAATTTATAAGTGTTTATATTTCAGTATTTATCGAAATATTTTAATCGGACGCAAATTTACTACAAACTATTTATATTTAAGGTTTTTTTTTGCGCAATTTAATTAAAAACACCAAAGTTGGTTGTGGAAATAATAATACCAAATTCAGCTTATTGCGGGTGTATCATTGCCTGATGGGGTAAGACATGGCATAAAGGGCTTTATAATGCTGTTCATATCATGAGAAACTCGAAACAAAACAAGCTCCGATGCAATTGTCGGAGCTTGTTCAGTTTCATTTCAGCAATGTATTTATTAGTCTACAACTATTGGTTTGTATTTTGGAACCAGGGTTTTCATTACCACCCAGCCAATAAGATAAGCTACTGCGCAGAACGAAAATACAATTGTATAACCAGGCGTTTTGCTTCCCCATTCCAATAAACTGTAATCGAAGAGGACACCACTTCCTTTGTTGATAATGAACGAACCAATACCACCTGCCATACCACCAATACCAATAATGGTGGCCACAGCCGATTTGGGGAACATATCGCCTACAGTTGTGAAAATGTTAGCCGACCATGCCTGATGTGCTGATGCTCCAAGACCAATGAGTATAACAGGAACCCAGTAAGCTAAATTACCAAGGGCCGAAATATGTCCGAAGGGTTGTGCCAGCAATACCAAAAGTGGGATAAAGGCAATAATAAGCATGGCGCGCATACGGCCTGCATACGGATTCATTCCTTTGTTAATAAAGAAAGTAGGGAATTTTCCACCAAAAACCGAACCGAAAACTGTAAGTGTGTACAATACTCCGATGGGTAAAGCCACTTCGGAAGGCGACATTCCATACTCAGCTTTTAAATAAGCCGGAGTCCAGAAAAGGAAAAACCACCAAACACCATCAGTCATAAATTTACCAAAAGCAAATGCCCAGGTTTGTTTAAACTTCAGCGCTTGTCCGAATGTCATTTTCTTTACTGCTACTGTTTCATCGGCTGTTACTTTGTCGGTAATGTCATCCTGGTGGATATAGGCTCTTTCGGCATCGTTTACCTTTTTATTGGTTTCAATTGGTTTGTAGTAAATAAGCCATGCTGCCAACCACAGAAACCCTACAGCTCCAATCACAAGGAAGGCAGTTTCCCAGCCCCAGGCTTCGGCCATAAACGGTACGGTCATAGGCGCTAAAATAGCACCCACGTTGGCACCCGAGTTGAAAACACCTGTTGCAAAGGCGCGGTCGCGTTTCGGGAAGTATTCTGCAGTAGCTTTAATGGCGGCAGGGAAGTTAGCTGATTCTCCAAAAGCAAGCAAAATGCGCGCAATAACAAACATTGCAACACTCACCATCGAAATAGTAGCCACAATTTCGCCGGTAGCATTGGTCAATCCCTTTGCGTCGGGTATTCCTGTCCACCATTCGGTAGCCAATCCGCATAGTGCGTGAAGCATAGCTGCTATCGACCATACTGCTATGGCCCAGGCGTAGCCTTTGCGTGTACCTAATTTGTCTACAAATCGTCCGGCAAATAGCATCGAAATAGCATAAGCCAGCGAGAAGATAGCGGTAATGGTACCGTAGTCACTATCTGTCCAATGAAATTCGTCGGCCAGAATAGGTTGTAAAAGAGACAAAACCTGACGGTCGAGATAGTTGATTGTTGTTGCAAAAAACAGCAAGGTACAAATTGTCCATCTGTACTGAGTCATTTTTTCGTTGATTTTTCCAATTGTACTCATAGATTATTTTTTGATTTTTTTGATGATTTCTAACGCATTGCTGCAAAGCAGGGTGATGCCAGCCCAGTCGCCTGCTTTTATCATGTCGGTAGGGAAAAGATTCGAACCCATGCCCACGCAGGTAACTCCCGCATCGAACCATGTTTTGAGGTTGGCTTCTTCAGGCTTCACGCCACCGGTTACCATTAAGTTCGACCATGGCATAGGCGCTTTCAGTCCTTTTACAAAGCCAGCTCCCAATACATCGCCCGGAAATACTTTACAAATATCGCAACCTGCTTCCTGTGCAAAGCCAACTTCCGAAACCGAACCACAACCAGGAGCATAAGGCACCAGTCGGCGGTTGGCTACTTTGGCAACATCAGGATTAAAAAGTGGTCCAACAATGAAGTTGGCACCCAGTTGCAGGTAAAGCGAAGCTGTAGGTGCATCAACGATAGACCCAATACCCATAATCATTTCGGGACATTCTTTGGATGCATATTTCACTAATTCTCCAAACACTTCGTGTGCAAATTCGCCGCGGTTTGTAAATTCGAAAACGCGTACACCACCTTCATAACAGGCTTTCACTACCTGTTTGGCTATTTCTATATCGCTGTGATAAAAAACAGGTACCATACCGGTTTCTTTCATAGCTGTCATTACCTGAATTTTTGAAAATTTCATATTTTTCGGCCTCCCCCGACCCCTCCAAAGGAGGGGGGAATGAGCTTGGCAAGTTTTAGTTGTTGTATATAAATTACATATAAATGTTTTTTGAAGTCTCCCCTTCGGGGGAGATTTAGAGGGGCTTTATCTCTGTACTCTTCCGCTGGCATCACCTCCTGCCAAAGCTTCAACTTCTTCTATCGAAACAAGGTTGAAATCACCGTTCACGGTATGTTTCAGTGCCGAAGCTGCTACAGCAAATTCCAATGCTTCGCCCTGGTTTGGCTTTGTTAATAAACCATGAATCACACCACCGGAGAAAGAGTCGCCACCACCTACACGGTCGATGATCGGATTGATATCGTAACGTTTCGAGGTGTAAAATTCTTTTCCGTCGTAAATCATGGCTTTCCAACCATTGTGGCTGGCCGAGAAGGATTCGCGCAAAGTAGAGATCACATATTTAAAGTCAAACTCTTTGGCCATTTGCATAAAAATGCCTTTGTAGCCTTCGGCATCGGTATGTCCACCTTCCACATCAGCGTCGGGTTTGAATCCTAAGCAAAGTTCAGCATCTTCTTCATTACCGATACATACATCTACATATTGCATTAACGGACGCATGATGGATTGTGCTTTTTCCTTTGTCCAGAGTTTTTTGCGGAAATTTAAATCTACTGAAACAGTTACTCCATGACGTTTTGCTGCTTCACAAGCTAATTTTGTTAATTCGGCAGCCGAGTCGGAGATGGCTGGGGTAATGCCCGACCAGTGAAACCAATCGGCACCTTGCATGATGGCATCGAAATCGAAATCAGCAATACCTGCTTCGGCAATAGCCGAGTGGGCACGGTCGTAAATCACCTTACTTGGTCGCATCGAAGCGCCTGTTTCAAGATAATAAATCCCAACGCGGTCGCCTCCACGGGCAATAAAGTCGGTTTTAACACCATATTTGCGCAATGCATTCACGGCCGACTGTCCGATTTCGTGTTTTGGCAGTTTTGATACAAAATAGGCTTCGTGCCCGTAGTTGGCACAACTCACGGCAACATTTGCTTCTCCACCTCCATATACAACATCAAATACATCCGACTGAACAAAACGTGTGCTACCCGGTGTTGACAAACGGAGCATAATTTCTCCTAATGTTACAATTTTTTTACTCATTGTTTTTTTGTAATATATAAATTATTTAAAATTGGTCGACCAAAAATAGTACTTTATTTTTATATGCACAAAATTAGACCAATCATTTTATAATAATGTCTATTTTTTGATTAAGAATGTGTTCTTATTGATCAAAATCAGAATTTAAAGAAGTTTTTAGCATTGTTGTAGCTGATATCTTCCACCATTTTTCCAATAAAATCCAGTTCCTGATGTGGTAATAGTCCCATTTCAACATCATTACCGATTAAATTACACAAGGTGCGACGGAAATACTCATGACGCGGGTAGGAGAGGAAGCTACGCGAATCGGTGAGCATCCCTACGAATCGGCTCAGCAGGCCAAGCACCGATAGAGAATTCATTTGTCTTTCCATGCCTTCTTTCTGATCGAGAAACCACCAACCTGCGCCAAACTGCATTTTTCCGGCTACAGTTCCGTCCTGGAAGTTACCAATCATGGTAGCAATCATTTCATTGTCGGCCGGATTAAGATTGTAGAGAATCGTTTTCGTGAGTTTGTTCTGAATGTCAAGTCGGTTCAGAAATTTCGACATGGACTTGGCGGTATTGAACGTTCCTATCGAATCGAATCCTGTATCGGCGCCCAACTTGTTGAAAAGGCGGGTATTGTTGTTGCGGATAGCACCATAATGGAATTGTTGTGTCCAGCCTTTTTCCCAATCCATTTCGGCAAAAATCACGAGCATTGCCGATTTGAATTTCAGTACTTCTTCGTGGGTTAATTCTTTTCCTCCGTATATTTTATTGAAAATTGATTTAATTTCGGTTTCGGTGTAATCCTCGGCATAAAACTCTTCGATACCATGGTCGGATAACTTGCAGCCCTGAGCGGCAAAAAAATCCTGACGCTTGCGCAAAGCCAAAATCATTTCATCGAAAGTAGAAATACTTATTTCAGATACTTCGGACAATTGCTCTACATATGCGCGGAAAGAAGCTGCATCCTCCACAGCCATGGCTTTGTCGGGGCGCCAGGTTGGCAACATTTTTACTTCAAAACCATCATTTTTCGTTTTGATGTGATGTTCGAGTGAATCAATCGGGTCGTCGGTAGTACAAACTGCTTCTACATTGTACCTGCGCATCATGTTACGTGCCGAGTATTCTGGTGTTTGTAATTTGGCGGTGCACTCGTCGTAAATTTCGCGTGCAGTTTTGGGTGAAAGAAGTTTTTCTACACCAAAACCTGTTTTAAGTTCCAGGTGCGTCCAGTGATACAGCGGGTTTCGCATTGTATAAGGCACTGTTTCTGCCCATTTTTCAAATTTTTCCCAGTCCGAAGTGTCTTTACCGGTACAGTATTTTTCTTCTATTCCGTTGGTACGCATGGCACGCCATTTATAATGATCGCCACCCAGCCATATTTCGGTAAGTGATTTAAACTGATGATCGTTGGCTACCATCGATGGAATTAAATGACAGTGATAGTCGATGATTGGTTGCTTTGCAGCGTGTTGGTGATAGAGCTGTTGAGCTGTTTCTGTTTGCAGTAAAAAATTTTCGTCTAAAAAGTTTTTCATGAGTGTATCTGTTTCAAAATATTAATATACGATTTTTGGAAAAATTATACTTATTTATTCTTTCAATTTTATAGAAAAATGGGTTTTTTAGGGCCTGCTTTTCTAAAAATAGGGTTCAAAAACATGTTATAAAATATATTTTCGACTCTTTTTTTTGAAGATAAAATTGTAAGTCTGGTTCTATATTGCTGATAATTAGTTTTATAGTTAGTTTTTGTCTTGTGTTTTTATCTTCCGTGTTCGCCCACGAAGATACAAAAAACTTTGATTTTACAAAATATGTTGTATTTTTGCAGTATATTTTTTCTGTGTACGCACACGAAATTATTAATTTTGATATGAAAAACCAAAATACAAAAATAAGAATAAAAGACATAGCCACAATGGCTGGTGTATCTGAAGGTACAGTGGACCGTGTGTTGCATGAGCGGGGCGAGGTGTCGGAGAAAAGCCGCGAGGCAGTTCAGCGGGTGTTGGATGAAATTAATTATTCACCCAATTTGCTGGCCCGTTCGCTGGCATCAAAAAAGCACTATCGATTCATTTGTCTGATTCCGACTCATAAGCCAACCGATTATTGGGAAAGTGTTGAAAAAGGTTTCAGCCAGGCCGCTATAGATTATTTACATTATAATATTCATATAGAGCGAAAATTCTTCAATCAGTTTGATGCCAATTCGTTTGTGGATGTATCGAAAGCTCTGATTAAAAGTCAACCAGATGCAGTGATTATGGCACCGATCTTCAGAGACGAAACATTGGCTTTTACAAAGCAGCTCCAGCAGCTTGAAATTCCGTTTTCGTTTATCGATTCGATGATTGAAGATGCTGATTTTCTGACATATTATGGGCAAAATTCTTTTCAGAGTGGTTATATAGCTGCCAAATTACTTTTGAACTCCTTGCCCAATGCAGCACAGGTGCTTGTGTTGCGTACCAACAGAAAAGGAGCTGTTTCCAATCAAACCATTGCTCGTATCAATGGCTTTATGAGTTTTGTGTCCGAAAGTAAGCTTTCGAATATCGAACTTATTCATCTTGAAATGAGCGACGAAAACGAAGATGCCAATCGCGAAATTCTCAGCGATGTTTTTTCGAAAAATACAAACATAAAAGCGGCTATAACGTTTAATTCAAGGGTGTATCGGTTGGCCAATCACCTTGAAACACTACAACATGCCGATGTGAGATTGATTGGTTATGACTTGCTCCAAAAAAACGTTGACTACCTGAAACAGGGTGTTGTTTCTTATCTTATAGCACAACGTCCGGAGAAACAGGCTTATTTCACAATTAGAGATATGTGTGCCAAATTAATACTTAAGCAGAATATTACAAAAATTAATTACGTACCTATCGATATATTAATAAAAGAAAACATTGAAGACTATACTCAGTTTGGTGAATGAAACAGCCTGCGATAGACAGAATAGAATTTTGAGTACGCAAAAAATCAATACAGAGAAACCAAAATATAACAAGTAAATTTTATCATCATGAAATTAGGAAAATACAGTATCGGTGTGGGCGACAGATTTTCGCACCAGGGAGTTGCGCAACTGCGAGCCATAATGAAAGCCAACGAAACAGGGCTCGAAATAAGTCCCGTTTGGAATAAATCGAATCGCGAACACATTTATGTACACTCACATCCAGCCGATGTGCGCAAAGAAGCTGATGCTGCTGTAGCACAATTAGGCTACAGAGGTCTCTATTTTGTTGATGCCGATCATATTAATTTGTCGACAGTGGCTCCCTTTGTTGAAACGGCTGATTTTTTCACACTCGACGTAGCAGCATTTATAGGAAAACCAAGCACCGAAGCCGATGTGGCTGCTTTTGTGGCTTCCTGCGAAAAGTACATGGGAGAACTCTCTATTCCCGGCATGGAAAAACCGTTGCACATCAGCAAAGAAATGCTCGAAGCTATTGCAGCAAAATTTTTAGCTGCTACCCAACAGGCTTCTGAAATATATAAATACCTTGTTGAAAACAAAGGTGTTGGTAATTTTATTACTGAAGTGTCGATGGACGAAGTGGAAACACCTCAAACGCCCATTGATATGCTTTTTATTCTTAAAATGTTGGCCGATAAGGGAGTGCCTGCTCAAACGATTGCCCCAAAATTCACGGGTCGATTCAATAAAGGGGTTGATTACCGTGGAGATTTGAAACAATTTGCCCGTGAATTTGAAGAAGATGTATTGGTTATTGATTATGCAGTAAAGGAATTTGGCTTGCCCGAAGAACTGAAGCTGAGTATTCACTCTGGTAGCGATAAATTCTCCATCTACCCGATTATGGCCGAAGTGATTCATAAATACGATAAGGGATTGCATCTTAAAACTGCCGGAACTACCTGGCTCGAAGAAGTTATAGGCCTGGCTGTGGCTGGTGGCGAAGGTTTGGACCTTGCGAAACAGATTTATGCTAATTCATTCAACCGCAGTGAAGAGCTTTGTGCACCTTATGCCGATGTTATTGACATCGACAATGCGCAGTTGCCTTCGGTTGAAGAGGTAAATACATGGACAAGCGAAAAGTTTGCCAATACCTTGCGCCATATTCCGGGACACGCTGATTATAATTCAAATTTCCGTCAGCTGATTCATGTTGCCTATAAAGTGGCAGCCGAAATGGGCGAAACGTATACAGGCTTGCTCGAAAAGTATGAAGATATCGTAGGAAATTGCGTAGAAGAGAATATTTACGAACGCCATTTGAAACGCTTGTTTAATCTGTAAAATATCAAAAAAAGATTTGGGCTGATACTCAGGCCGGGACAAAACTCAGAGAGTGAAAAATAAGCTTAAGTTTAATATTAAAAAAAACAATATTATGAGTAATCTTTTTGATGTAAAAGACAAGGTAATGGTCATTACCGGCGGCGGTGGTGTTTTAGGTCGGGGTATGACTGAATATATGTGTTCGCAGGGCGTAAAAGCTGCCATTATCGATCGTTGTCGCGATGCCGGACGAAATCTTGAAAAAGAATTACATGATAAAGGCTATATTACCAAAAGTTATTGTTCCGATGTGCTTGACAAAGAAGCGCTGGAAGCAACAGCGAATGAAATCATAGCCGATTTTGGTCAGGTGGATATATTGGTGAATGCAGCGGGTGGAAATATGGCAGGCGCTACAATAGGACCTGACAGCACTATTTTCGATCTCGAAATAGATGCTTTTCGCAAGGTTGTCGATCTTAACCTGTTCGGAACGGTATTGCCCACCATGGTTTTTGCCAAATATATGGTAGAAAAAGGGAAAGGAAGCATCATCAATATTTCTTCCGAATCTGCTCTTCGTCCGCTGACGCGTGTTGTGGGATATGGCGCTTCAAAAGCTGCGGTAACCAATTTTACAAAATATATGGCTACAGAACTGGCCACAAAATTTGGTGAAGGTCTGCGTGTCAATGCTATGGCACCTGGCTTTTTTCTTACAGAACAAAATCGTACTTTGATGACTAATCCTGATGGGTCGCTTACTGCCCGAGGTCATTCAATCATTGCTCACACTCCGTTTGGCCGCTTTGGAACTCCGGATGAATTGTTCGGTACGCTGCATTGGTTGTCGAGTGATGCATCTAAATTTGTTACGGGTACGCTCACTGTCATTGATGGTGGTTTTGATGTGTTTTGTATATAAACTCCTAACCCCTAAAGGGGAACTAAGTTGCTTATATTTATTTCGTTAAATATATAAATAAGTTAATAAAACAATACTAACATCTCTTTCTCCCCTTTAGGGGATGGGGGTTATTTTCATAATTATGATAGAATTAAAAAAAGACACAAAATACGCCCTGATGGTGGCTACCTCTATGGGCGTTCGCATTACGCCGCTGAATGGCCAGCCTGTGCACAGCAGTAAACTTTTCGAAATGGAGGTTTCGAGTGCCGAAACCAACGTTGCAAGTATATCATCCTATTTGGGTTTACCGGTTAAAGTGCTGACTACTTTTGTAAAAGATAGTCCTATTGCACAAATGATAAAAAATAATCTTCGTGCACGGAATATGGATTTCGAAGGAGTGGAAGTTCCACAAGGCAATCCCTGGGGTTATCGTCATCAATTTAACATTGCCGACAGTGGTTTTGGAACTCGTGGACCACGGGTATTGAACGACCGTGCAGGTGAAGTTGGTCGTACGTTGAATGTGAAAGATTTTGATTTGGAACGTATTTTCGTACAGGAAGGTGTTCAGATTCTGCATCTCTCAGGTTTAATTGGTGCGTTATCGGTTGAAACAAGCGAATTCTGTCTGGAACTGGCTCGCTATGCTAAGAAAACAGGAACCCGTATATCCTTCGATTTAAACTATCGTGCTTCATTTTGGAAAGGTCGCGAAAAGGAATTACGGGATATTTTTACTGAAATAGCTTCTGTGTCCGATATTCTGATTGGTAACGAAGAAGATTTTCAGCTTTGTTTGGGAATTAAGGGCCCTGAAGCCGGAGGTAAAGGTATTGAAGCCGAAATTGAAGGTTTCAAAGGTATGATTGGTCGCGTAAAAGCGGCATTCCCTCATGCTTCGGTTTATGCAACCACACTGCGTGAAGTTGTTAGCGTAAACGAACATTTGTGGGGTGCCATCATGTTAGAGGAAGAAAACTGGCATGTAATTATGCCACGCAAAATCAATGTCCTCGACCGTATCGGTGGTGGTGATGGATTTGTGGGCGGACTGCTTTATGCCATTCTGAAAGGATGGGAACCTGATACATGGCCGAAATTCGGTTGGGCTTCAGGCGCATTGGCCACCACTTTCCTTACCGACTACGCACAACCTGCCGACGAAGACATGGTTTGGAGTATTTGGGGTGGAAATGCAAGGGTGAAAAGATAAACATATTTACGATTGAACTATTTACAATTTACGATTTATTACCGTGGATTATGACGAGTGATGAACTTAAAAAGAGATTGAAGTTATTCGCATAGCGAATAATAAAATTATCGGAAAGTTTGCCAAATAACAAAACAGGAATGCTTTGGGTAATCAGATTATACGCTCAGGTACATCTCCAGGAGCTAATTATCGTTCAGGGGTTGTCTTGGAAAATCAGATAAAGATTTTCTGAATAAATTGAAAATGGTTGAAGAAGAATTAGATGAGACCTTATAATGGCTTGAATTAATTGTTGAATCAGGATTAGTTAAACATGATCTTCTTGATGGTTTAATGAAAGAAAATCAGGAACTATTGAGTATAATTGTAAGTTCAATTAAAACAATGAAAAAAAGATAAATTCGAAATAGTTAATGAATTCTTGTTAAATGGTCAATTGTAAATAAATTTTATGCAAATAGGATTAACATTTAAATTGTAAATTGTAAATTGTAAATAGTTAAATTGTAAATCAATATTATGCTCTACTACGAAATAGGTTCGACAGAACTGGAAATCAATGCCGAAGACCTGAAAAAAGGGCTTTTCGAAGCGTTGGAGAAAATGGGAAAGAAGCACAAGGTGCTTGCTATCCCACCTGACTATACGCGCTTGCCAAGCAGGGCGGGGGAGTTGACTGAATTTGCGTGGCAATATTATGGTGATGCTTTGACGGATGTTTTGCCTGCTTTGGGAACACATTCACCAATGACAGAACACCAGATTTCGCACATGTTTGGCACTTTGCCGGCTTCGTTGATTCGTGAACATGATTGGCGAAATGATGTGGTGACGGTTGGTACCGTTCCAGCCGAATTTGTAAAAGAAGTATCGGGTGGTGCTGTCGAATTTCCATGGCCGGCGCAGGTCAATAAATTGCTTGTCGAAGGTGATTTTGATCTTATATTGTCTATCGGGCAGGTAGTTCCACACGAAGTGGTGGGAATGGCCAATTACAATAAAAATATTTTTGTAGGTACCGGTGGTGTCGAAGGTATCAACAAAAGCCATTTTGTAGGCGCTGCTTATGGTATGGAACGTATGATGGGCCATGCCGATACTCCGGTGCGTCGTATTTTTAATTATGCCTCGGAACATTTTACCCAGGATTTACCTATTGTTTATGTGCAAACAGTTGTAGGTCTTGATAAAAAAGATGGCATAGTGAAAACGCGCGGTATGTTTATCGGGGACGATTACGAAGTGTTCGACAAAGCTGCTCGATTGGCGCTTTTGGTGAATTTCGATTTATTGGAAAAACCGTTGAAGAAAATTGTAGTTTATCTCGATCCCACCGAATTCAAGAGTACATGGTTGGGTAATAAATCGGTTTACCGTACACGCATGGCCATTGCCGACGAAGGTGAGCTTATTATCCTGGCTCCGGCACTCAAAGAGTTTGGGGAGGACAAAGAAATTGATCGACTGATTCGCAAATACGGATATTTTGGAACACCACAGACTTTGAAGGCCTGTGATGAGAACGAAGAATTGCGGAACAACCTTAGTGCAGCAGCGCATTTAATTCATGGTTCATCCGAAGGACGTTTCAGTATTACTTATTGTCCGGGCAAGGGCCCCGAGAATCTCACTCAGGCCGAAATTGAAAGCGTAGGATTTAAGTATGCCGACATTGATGAGGTATCAGCCAAATATGATCCGAAAAAGCTTCGCGATGGCTACTGCATTATGCCCGATGGAGAAGAAATTTTCTATATTTCCAATCCGGCTTTAGGGCTTTGGGCTTTCAAAGACAAATTTAAATATTAATTTATTAAAAACAAAGTGTTGATTAATTGGGGAATAATCGGTTGTGGAAATGTTACGGAGTTGAAAAGTGGTCCGGCATTTAACAAAGTGGAACATTCACGTTTGGTGGCTGTAATGCGCCGGAACGCAACACTTGCCGAAGATTATGCAAAGCGGCATGGCGTGCCAAAATTTTATTCGGACGCCACAGCACTTATCAACGATCCGGAGATCAATGCTGTGTATATTGCTACGCCACCCGATACGCATGCTTCGTATGCCATTCAGGCCATGAGAGCCGGTAAAGCCGTGTATGTAGAAAAACCTATGGCGCGAAATTATGCTGAATGCAGTGAAATGATTCGTGTTTCGGAGGAAACCGGTCAACCCTTATATGTGGCTTATTACCGACGTACGCTGGCGATGTTCCTGAAAGTAAAGGAGCTAATCGATACAGAAGTGATAGGGAAACCTTTAACTGTAAATATCCGGCTTTATAAGGCTTACGGTGAGAATGATCGCTTTCCCGAACGTCAACACTGGCATGTGAATCCTGAAATTGGCGGTGCAGGTCACTTTTACGATCTGGCTTCACACCAGTTTGATTATCTGGATTTTGCATTTGGCCCGATAACTCAGGTAGCTGGAATGGCAAGTAACATTGCCGGCTATTATCTGGCCGAGGATACAGTTTCAGCTGTTTTTAGTTTTGCATCGGGCGTTACAGGTACAGGAAGCTGGAGTTTTGTGGTGGATAAACAATCGGAAGAAGATAGTATTGAAATTATTGGTACAAAAGCGAAGATTAAATTTCCCTGTTTCGACAAAGGAGATTTGGAAGTAATTTCTGAAATGGGAACCGAAAAGTTTAGTTTTCAAAATCACGAAAATATTTCGTTTTACCTTATCGAACAGGTTGTGGGAGCTTTACTGGGTAAAAACGAATGTGTCAGTACCATGTATTCGGCTGCCCGAACCAGCTTTGTGTTGGAAGAAATTGTAAAATCATATTACAAAAAAGAACAAAAAAAATAAGAATCCCTTTCTGTGAAGGGTAAGTGCCTATGAAAATAATTATTGACGATAAGATACCTTATATCCGTGGTGCATTTGAAGATGTGGCGGAAGTTATTTATTTGCCCGGATCGAAGACAACAGCCGAAATAGCCAAAAATGCTGATGCCATTGTTACTCGTACGCGGACTATTTGCAACGAAAAATTATTAGCCGGTTCTTCGGTGAAGTTTATTGCCACGGCCACCATTGGTTACGACCATATCGATACAGATTATTGCGATGCTGCGGGAATTAAATGGACCAATGCGCCGGGCTGCAATTCCAAATCGGTGGAGCAATACATTGCTTCCGCGGTTATGGTGTTGGCCGAAACTAAAAAGCTCAAATTGAAAGATTTGTGTATCGGCATTGTTGGGGTGGGCAATGTAGGAAGTAAGGTGGCAAAGATTTGCGAAATTTTTGGAATGAAAGTCTTGCTCAATGATCCACCACGCGAAAGAGCAGAAGGGTCAGATAAATTCGTGAGCCTTGAAACTGTAAAGAACGAAGCCGATATTATCAGTTTGCATGTTCCGTTGAATATTAAAGGCGAAGATGCTACTTTTCACTTGGGAGATGAAAGCTTTTTTAGCACACTAAAAAAGAAACCGGTGTTAATAAATTCCTGTCGGGGTGAAGTGATTGAAACGGCTGCTGTAAAAAAGGCATTGAAAACAAAACAGCTTTCATCTTTTGTTTGCGATTGTTGGGAAAATGAACCGGATTTAGATCTTGAGCTGTTGGAAATGACCGAAATAGCTACGCCTCATATAGCAGGTTATTCCAAAGATGGAAAAGCAAAAGGGACATTGATGAGTGTGCAGGCAATAAGTGATTTTTTCGGTCTGGGCCTGAACAATTGGCAGCCTTCAGGGGTTGAATTACCGACGAATCCTATCATCGAAATTGATGGCGAAGGAATGAGCGAACAGGAAATCTTCTCGAAAGCCATTTTGCATACATATGACATTCGGCACGATGACAAACTGTTGAGATTATCTCCTGAACATTTTGAACAACAAAGAGGAGATTACCCCACACGCAGAGAATTTCCGGCTTTTACAATTCGAACACAGCGAGTGGAAGAAAAGACATTGGAAAAACTAAAATTATTGGGATTTAATGCCTCCTGAAAGAGGATTTTTAGCAAGGACTTCCTGAGAAAAAATATTAAAAGTAAAAATTATTATTAATCAATTAAAATCTCTGATAGTTCCCCTTTGGGGGAATTAAGAGAGTTGGTCATTATGAAACAAAAAGCAGATATTGGATTAATCGGGTTGGCCGTAATGGGCGAAAACCTGGTGCTGAACATGGAAAGCAAAGGCTTTACTGTGGCAGTTTATAACCGTACAGTCGAAAAAGTAGATAAATTTATTGGAGGTCGCGGAGCCGGAAAAAACTTTATCGGAGCGCATTCCATTAAAGATCTTTGCGATTCGCTTGAAAAACCACGAAAAGTAATGATGCTTGTAAAAGCAGGCAAAGCTGTAGATGACTTTATCGAACAACTTCTTCCACATATGGAACCGGGTGATATAATTATCGATGGTGGAAATACTCATTTCCCTGATACTATTCGCCGCACTAAATATGTCGAAAGCAAAGGTTTATTGTATGTAGGAACAGGTGTTTCGGGGGGTGAAGAAGGCGCACTTCTCGGTCCATCGATGATGCCGGGTGGATCGCCTGCAGCATGGCCAGCAGTAAAAGAAATTTTTCAGGCAGTAGCGGCTAAAGTTGATGATGGAACACCTTGCTGCGATTGGGTTGGCGAAGGTGGTGCCGGTCACTTTGTGAAAATGGTACACAATGGCATAGAATATGGTGATATGCAGATCATTAACGAGGCTTATCAGGTAATGAAAGATTTACTTGGATTGACCGCCGACGAACAGCACGAAGTATTCAAAGAATGGAACAAGGGTGATTTGGATTCGTACCTGATTGAAATTACACGCGATATTCTGGCTGTAAAAGACGAAGATGGTACTCCATTGGTTGAAAAAATTCTGGACACAGCGGGTCAGAAAGGAACAGGAAAATGGACAGGTGTTTCGGCACTCGACTTAGGTATTCCTTTGACGCTGATTGGCGAGTCGGTATTTGCACGTTGCTTGTCGGCACAGAAGGACATTCGTGTGAAAGCTTCCAAAGAAATCAGTGGCCCGGCAGTGAACTTAACCGGCGACAAAAAGCAAATGATTGATGACCTGAAAGATGCTTTGTTTGGCGCTAAGATTATTTCGTATGCGCAGGGCTACAACTTAATGATGGAAGCGGCCAAGGAATACGGTTGGAACCTGAATTATGGTGGCATCGCTTTGATGTGGCGTGGTGGTTGCATTATTCGTTCTACTTTCTTAGGTGATATCAAAAAAGCTTTCGATGTCAACCCAACACTCGAAAATCTGTTGCTCGACCCATATTTCAAAGCTATAGTTGAAAAAGCACAGGCTGGATGGCGTCGTGTTTGTGCTACTGCACTGACCAATGGTATTCCTGTTCCGGCGCTCACCTCAGCGCTTTGCTACTTCGATGGTTTGCGCAGCGAACGTTTACCTGCCAACTTGTTGCAAGCGCAGCGCGATTACTTCGGTGCACATACTTACGAACGTATTGATAAACCACGCGGCGAATTTTTCCATACTAACTGGACAGGACGTGGTGGCGATACCGCTTCTACAACTTATGTAGTGTAAATTACAGATGAATATAACTAAAAAGGCTGATTCGGATTTTTTCCGAATCAGCCTTTTTCCTGACTTCCGCGCGAAGGATGTTAAATTGCATTCTTCAACGTGTAAACAGCAATTATACAGTGTTATAT
>JAEAMF010001080.1_pt1 | contig 22935 bp, 23 predicted proteins | sample 8958721 | NCBI WGS metagenome assembly JAEAMF01 (sample SAMN16933255, study PRJNA681124) | bioreactor sludge metagenome | isolation source: anaerobic bioreactor treating anionic surfactant - SDBS | place: India: Bengaluru | collected 2019-02-28
CCTTCGCGGGCTTGCCCGCTCCCACAGGTTTTGCGTGTGCTTGAAGGCCTGCGAAATCCCAGTGGGGGCGGGCAAACCCCCCCACGGGCGCCAAACGGCCCCCCCCCGCCAAAAACCCCGGGGGCCCTCCCGCGCCCTTTTTAATTTTGTGGTGGGGGCCCCCCCCCCCCCCCCCGCCGAAATCAAAAAAGGATATTCGCTTCCATCGCTCACGCAGATTCGCTGTTATATCATTGAGTTAAGAGATTTTTCGTACCAAAAACATTCATCACCTTCATCCATAAAAGTTCCTTTCTCTTCAAAACCCAGCTTCTTCAAAAGATGATTAGAAGCGTTGTTTTCCACATCTGCGTAGGCAAATACTTTACCAAGATTCATTTCTGTAAAAGCATAATTCAAAACAGCTATTGACGTTTCTGTTGCATATCCTTTTCCCCGGTATTCCGGAGTAAAACGATACCCAAGATCATAGATATTATGATGATTGTTGATTTCTTTGATGAGTTTCAGTCCGCTCCATCCAACCAGTTTTCCGGTATCTTTCTGAATTACCGCCCATCTTCCGATTCCGTTTTCTTCGTACTGCTTTCGGATGCTTTTAATCATTTCTACACTTTGACCGATTTCTGTAAGAGGTTTCATTCCTACATATTTTACAACTTCAGGATTGCTGTCCATCTCAAAAAAAGCTTTTGCATCTTCAGGAATTATTTCCCGTAAAACAAGTCTTTCTGTCTCAATGAATATTTTTGCCATTAATTTTCCTTATTTTTGTGTCTTAAATTTCATGTAAAAATAATGAAGATTTTTAGAATTGCCGCACTTTCATGCCTTTTAGTTTTAAGTTTAAATTCTTGTAAAAAAGAACAGGAAACTGAATGGAAAGTCGAAATAAAAAATCCTGCCGAGAAGGTTGAGATCACTGATATATCCAAAGAATTTTACGATGCGAATGTTCCTTTAGAACAGTTCACAACAAAGTTTCCTTGGTTTCAGGGGACAGTTCCCAACGAAGATTTTATCAAAAGAAGAGCTGATGCAAATGAGATAAAAATTTATAAGGAAGCCGTTGCCAAAATAGATCAGAAAAAACTGCAAACTGAGCTTCAGGATTTGTTTTCACACATCAAATTTTATTTTCCGCAGTTTAAAAGTCCTAAAGTTTTCCTTTTTTCATCAGCTTTACAGATGATTCAGGATCCACTTTTGTATGATGATAAAACAAATTTTTTATTCATTGATATTTCAGGCTTTATGGGAGATAAAAATGCCAATTACAAAGGATTGGAGCTTTATTTTCAAAAATCAATGAATCCAAGTAATATTGTTCCTAAAGTTTCAAGAATGTTTGCGGAAAACATTGTTCCTTACACAGGAGACAGTCAGAAATTTATTGATTTGATGGTGTATAATGGTAAGATCATGACTTTGCAAGATGCATTTTTACCCGAAACTCCCGATTATCTGAAAATGGATTACACGAAAGAGCAATATGATTGGGCAAAAGCAAATGAAGCTAATATTTACAATTATTTTGTTGAAAATAATTTAATTTTTGGTGATGATCACAGATTGGCAGAGCGTTTCATTGCTCCCGGTCCGTTTTCAAAATTTTATACAGAAATTGATAACAACTCATCTCCAATGGTAGGGATTTTTACCGGATGGCAGATTTGCAGAGAGTATTTTAAAAAGAAACCCGAAACAAAATTGGTAGATTTCCTGAAAATGGATGCCACTCAAATTTTTAACGAGGCAGGTTACAAACCGAAATTAGAAGAGTAAATATGGTTGATCGTTTTGATTGTTAGTTTTAATTAAATTATTTTGTCAACTGACAACTAAAGCCTAACAACTAAAAAAAATATTAGAAATATAGAAAAAATGAGAAAAACTCAAATAACAATAGATGTAGAGCTAGATGAAAATCATATTCCAGAATTGATGACCTGGAATGCAGCAGATGGAGGAGTAGAGAAAGAAGAAACAAAAGCCGTTATGATTTCTGTTTGGGACGAAAAAACATCAGAAGCTCTAAGAATCGATCTTTGGACGAAAGATATGCCTGTAGATCAAATGAAGATGTTTATGCATCAGATTTTTGTTTCTATGGGAAATACGTATCAAAGAGCGACAGGTGAGGAAGATGTAGCTGTATGGATTGAACAGATGGCAGAAGAGTTTGCAGTGAAATCTGCGATAAAAATGTAAATCCAATTTGAAAATGTGATAATGAGATAATTTGAAATTATACACAATGTTGACATTTTCAAATTCTCAAATTTTCAAATTATTAAATTATAATATAATGAATTTCAATACAAAAGTAATACACGGCGGACAACATCACGAGTCTGCAACAGGTTCTGTGAATGTTCCGGTTTTTTTAACATCAACATTTGCACAGAAAAGTCCGGGAGTACATTCCGGTTACGAATATTCGAGAGCTGCAAATCCTACAAGACAGGCCTTAGAAGACTCTTTGGCAAGTATCGAAAACGGAGCGAGAGGTTTAGCTTTCGGTTCTGGTTTGGCGGCAATCGACTGTGTCTTAAAGTTATTAAATCCGGGCGATGAGGTTGTTGCCGTAGACGATTTATATGGCGGAACTTACAGAATGTTCACAAGACTTTTTGAAAAATATCAGTTGAAATTTACGTTCGTGAATTTTGATGATGCTTCAAAAATTGCAGATGTCATTACAGATAAAACAAAACTGATCTGGATTGAAACGCCAACCAACCCTTTGATGAAACTTGTTGACATTAAAGCGGTTGTAGAAATTGCAAAAGGAAAAGATATTTTGGTAGCGGTGGACAATACTTTTGCAACACCTTATCTTCAAAGACCCATCGATTTGGGAGCTGATATCGTAATGCACTCAGCAACAAAATATTTAGGAGGTCACTCTGACGTTATTGCCGGAGCGTTGATCGCTAAAGATGCTGAACTGGGTGAAAAACTACACTTCATTCAGTTTGCAAGCGGCGGAATTTTAGGTCCACACGATTCTTATCTGGTTTTGAGAGGAATTAAAACATTGGCTTTAAGAGTTCAGAGACATTCTGAAAACGGAATGGCTGTTGCAAAATATCTTGAATCTCATCCTGCAGTTGCTCGGGTAATTTATCCGGGATTAGAGTCTCATCCTCAATATGAACTGGCAAAATCTCAGATGAAAGATTTTGGAGGAATGGTTTCTTTCACTTTCAAATCAGGGAAAAAAGAAGATGCAGTAAAGTTTTTAGAAAAAGTGAGAGTGTTCACTTTGGCAGAATCTTTAGGTGGAGTAGAATCTTTGGCAAATCATCCTGCTTTGATGACTCATGCTTCAATTCCTGCTGAAAAGCGCGCGGAATTGGGAATTACAGACGATTTGGTTCGTCTAAGTGTGGGAATTGAAGATGCAGAAGATTTGATTGCTGATTTGGAAAAAGCATTTTCTTAAATAAATCATCAGCATCCGTTTTTACAGCGGATGTTGATTTTTAATTGAATTTAAATGAATAATACAAGAAAAGTAACCATTCAGGACTTGTCTCAATTAGCCAAACTCTTCGATCAGTACAGAGTTTTTTATCATAAAGAATCTGATATCCTTTCTGCGGAAAATTTTCTTAAAGAAAGAATTGAAAAGCAGGATTCTGAAATTTATGTTGCTGAAAGTGAAGGGGTTTTAGTTGGTTTTGTTCAATTATATCCATTATTTTCTTCTACGAGAATGAAAAAATATTGGTTATTGAATGATCTTTTTGTGAATGAAAATCAACGTGGAAAAGGTTTTTCTAAAGAGTTGATTGAATCAGCTAAAGAAGTTTGTAAAAGCTCAGATGCGTGCGGAATTTTACTGGAAACAGGAAAATCAAACGACATCGGAAATAAACTTTATCCAAGTTGTGGTTTTGAATTGTACGATGAGGTGAATTTCTACGAATGGACAAATAAAATTTAATATAACAATATACCAATTTAGCAGTTTAACAATATTACAATCATTGTTAAACTGCTAAATTGGAAAATTTTAAGATGATGACAGATTTTCAAAAATACATTCAGAGATATTTAGATTTAATTCCATCGGATAATTGGTTGGAAGAACTGAAATCAGTAGGTGATAAAACCGTTTCCTTGTTTTCTTATCTGACTGAGGAACAATCAAAGTTCGCTTATGCCGAAGGGAAATGGACTTTAAAAGAGGTTTTGCTTCATCTATCGGATACCGAAAGAATTTTTCAGTACAGAATTTTAGCTTTTGCGAGAGGTGAAAAATCTGAGTTACCGGGTTTTGATGAAGAAGGTTATGCTGCCAATTCTTTTGCGAACAATAGAAGTTTAGAATCTTTGTTGGAAGAATATCAATTGGTGAGACAATCTTCTCAGATTTTATTGGAAACTTTAAACTCATCAGTTTTTAAAAATATTGGAAAAGCCAACGGAAACGAAATTTCTGTGGAAACAATTTGTAAATTAATTGTTGGGCATAATATTCATCATTTGAATGTGGTGGAGGAAAGATATTTGCCGGAATTGTAAGGTAGAAAGTCAATAATCATATTTTTTTAAATATAGTTTTGATGAGTAGTAATGTCAAAATATCAATACAGTACTTGTTTTTTGCATTTCTGTTTATTGGGATTTCATTTTCCAACGCTTATTTTTTCTGGTGGCGAATTGATAATGGAACAGAAGAATTTTTTATTATTGTGTTTTCAGTGATGATTTGTTGGATTGGAATAGGTTACTTAAGTATTATGATAAGTGGGAAAATTGTATTTAAAGATCTTAAAGAAGTTGGATTTATTTCCCCATTTACATTAGTGTTGAGTGGGTTTTTATATGAAAAAAAAGGATTGCAGATAGCTAAGAAATTTAAAACTAGATTTTCAGCTTTTGCATTTCCAACACTCATCTTTTTTATTTTTTTGTTTTACCAAATTGTACATTTTGTAGAAAAAAACAATTTGGCACATTATAGAATTGAAAAACAAGCAATAATTGAAGAAATTTCTTATTACAAAGGTTCTAAGAGAGGACTTGTGGTTTTTGATTTTGACAAAAAAAAGATTAGAAAAGTAATTTATTTGAAAGATAGTTTTAAAAACAAAGGCGATTATGAAGCTATAGTTTTTTCTTCAAGAAATCCTTACATAGCTAAAAGTAAAGCAGAATATGAAGAAAATTTAAAATAATTTATGGAAAACATCATACAAATATTAAAATCCGGCGGCACTATCCTTTATCCAACAGACACAATCTGGGGAATCGGTTGTGACGCAACAAATATAGACGCTATCAACAAAATCTTTGAGATCAAAAAACGCGACAAAAATAAATCCATGATCATTTTGGTGGAAACTGAAAAAAGATTACAAGATTTGGTCGATGTTCCGGAAATGGCTTGGGAAATTATGGATTTGAGCGAAAAACCGGTTACTTTGGTTTATCAAAATCCGAAAGGTTTGCCTAAAGAAATACTTGCTGACGACGGAAGCATCGGAATTCGATTGGTGAAAAATGATTTTTGTAAAAAACTGATTACCAAACTCAATAAACCTTTGGTTTCTACTTCTGCCAATTTTAGCGGAGATAAAAGTCCGTTGAAATTCTCAGATATTTCTCCTGATATTATTGATCTTGTGGATTATGCAGTGGAAGAAAACAGAGAGGTAGTTTCAAAATATTCAGGATCATCTGTGATAAAAATCTGGAGTGACAACAGAATAAAAGTTCTGCGGGAATAAAAGTTTAGAATTAATTATCTTTGTAAAATTACATAGCCATTAAGAAGTCAGAAATTGAGTTTTAAAACCTGAAAATCTGATTTCTTAGTGGTTTTACATTAGATAAAGATTAGCGACTATAATTGTAAATCTTATATCTTATATCTAATATCTAACATCTTTTAAAAAATGCTCATCAATCTTAATCAAAATAAAAATCTCAAACTTTTCAAAATAATTTCTGAAGTTGCGGCAGCAAATAACCAATCGGTATACATTGTTGGTGGTTTTGTGCGGGATCTTTTGATGAAAAGACAAGCATCTACAGATATTGATTTTGTCACCGAGCAAAGCGGAATTGAGCTTGCTCAAAATGTGGGTAAAGAAATCGATCCTACAATGAAAGTTTCTGTTTTCAAAACTTACGGAACGGCGATGATAAGATATAAAGATCTGGAATTGGAATTCGTAGGTGCAAGAAAAGAAAGCTACACTGAAGACAGCAGAAAACCTGAAGTGGAAGGCGGAACTATTGAAGACGACCAGAAAAGAAGAGATTTTACGGTTAATGCGATGGCGATTTCTCTGAATAAAGATAATTTCGGGGAACTGATTGATCCTTTTAATGGTATTGAAGATCTCGAAAAAGGTATTTTAAGAACACCTTTAGAACCTGCGCAAACGTATTCTGATGATCCTTTACGAATGATGAGAGCAGTACGTTTTGCCTCTACTTTAAATTTTAAAATAGAAAAAAATTCTTTAGAAGCAATCAGACAGGAAGCCAAAAGAATCAAAATTGTTTCCATGGAAAGAATTATGGTTGAATTTAATAAAATCATGCTTTCAAAAAAACCTTCTGTCGGTCTTCAGTTAATGGAAGAAACGGGATTGATGAAACTGATTATTCCCGAATTAATCGAACTGAAAGGAGTGGAAGAAGTAGAAGGACAGACTCATAAAGACAATTTTTACCACACCTTGGAAGTGGTCGACAATATTTCTGAAAATACAGATAATCTCTGGCTTCGTTGGTCTGCATTGCTTCATGACATCGGAAAAGCACCAACCAAAAAATTTGTTGAAGGAACAGGATGGACTTTCCATGGTCATGAGTTTTTAGGCTCAAAAATGGTGAAAAATCTTTTTCAGAAACTAAAGTTACCGCTAGGACATGATATGAAATATGTTCAGAAAATGGTAAAACTTTCTTCCCGTCCTATTGCTTTGATTACTGATGACGCTTCAGATTCTGCACTCAGAAGATTATTGTTTGATGCAGGAGAAGATATGGAAGATCTTTTTACACTTTGCAAAGCAGATATTACAACCAAAAACTCCAGAAAACAGGAAAAATTCAAGAAAAATTTTGAATATGTTGCGGTTAAAATAAAAGAAGTCGAAGAAAAAGATCAGGTAAGAAATTTCCAGCCACCAATTTCAGGAGAAGAAATCATGACGATGTTTAATCTGAAACCCGGAAGAGAAATCGGAATTTTAAAAGAAAAAGTAAAAGAAGCAATTCTGGAAGGTGAAATTGCTAATGAGCAGGAAGAAGCAAGAAGATTTGTAATTGTAGAAGCGGAGAAATTAGGGCTTCATCTATAAGTTGATTGTACTACATATTAAAAATAATCGGGCGGTTTCGTAGAAACCGCCCGATTATTTTATCAATTTTAATCAGTCTTAGTTTTTATAAAAACCGTTGGTACCAATTCCGGTATTTAGAGTTTTTAGTGGACTTCCGCTATTGGCATTATAGATATATACCTTGCTGTCTCCTGTAAAGCTTGCATCAGAAGCAAAAATTCTACCGTCAATTACGTTAAATCCGTACAAAGTACCTGGACTCGTAACAATCGGCGTTGTAGGAACTGTTGTAGAGTTCATATCCATTGAGAAGATCTTGTTGCTGCTGTCATTAAAATAGAATTTATTAGCATCAATTCTAAGTTTCTGAGCCTGCGCAAGACCAGCAAGAGTGGTTGTGGTAAATGTTCCGTTTGTAGGGTTGATCTTATAAATATAAGAAGCTGTACTTCCTGAAGCAAGTACATATGCACTTCCGTTATAAGAAATCAAATCTCTGATGATTCCGTTGCTAGGAAGTGTAATCGTAGAGGCAACTGTATTGGTTGAAGGATTTACAATCGTTAAAGAATAACCTGTAGCAAGTTCACCGTAAGGAGGTGCTGTCTGATACGTTACACCATCTGTCTGTACAACAATTCTCCCGCCTGCTTCCACTACTTTTTCAGCAGCTCTTGGGAAATTGATGCTCGTTACAAAAGAGTTATTTGCGGTATTGTAAATATTTAATTTCATCACATCGAAGAAATTATTATTCGTTACAAAATATTGAGATCCAGAGAATGCAATGTATCTCGGACTGTTCAGATTAGCGGTTACGGTTCCCTGTTTTTTGAAATTATAACGGTTTACAATATCAATTTTATTAGGAACATTAGAAACCAAATACGCGTTTTCTCCATTGAATCCTATAGATTGTAAAACATTTCCTAAAACTTCACTGTTATTGTTTTTTCCGTAGATTTTATTTTCAAATATTCCTAAATCGTTGCTCACGAAAGAAACTTCCGAAGTAGGAGTAGAATACCCGCCTTCGTTAGCAATTAAAATTCCGTTTTCGTAAGCTTCTGCTTTCGTTACTTCTACAAAGTCATCGTCATTACATGCTACATTGAAAAGTAGAGCAGATGCGAATAAAAAAGGTAAGATTTTTTTGAAGTTCATATTATATGGTTTAAAAATTTATATTGAATAAAATACTGTAGTTTCTTTTTGGCAGAGGATAATACGCCATCGTCTCATAGATTTCGTCGAAAATATTGTTAACCTTAAATCCTACTGTATATTTCTTTAGAATAGTACCGGAAATTCCGGCATTCATCACGAAATAAGACTGTAATGCGTCAGATTTTTTTTCGTTACTTTCTGTATATGTAAGTCCGTTGAACATTCCCTGCGCATAAATCCGTAAAAAACGGTAACGGTAATCTATATTTCCGAAAATTTTATGAATCGGAACGTACATCAATTGTTTGTTGATTTCTAAATCTTTCGATCTTGTAAAAATATATCCTGTATTGAATTTAATGTAGTGCTGATTGATCTGTTTCTCATAAGTAAGCTGAGATTCCAAACCGTAAGATTCCACTTTTTGTGTGTTAAACGGCATCCAATATCCCATCGAGGTATTTTGCCAACGCAACATATCTTTGATGCGAATATAATACGGACTTAAAGTCAGTTTAAAATCACCAATTCTGAATTCATGATCCATATCGGTTTGTACAGATGTTTCAGGTCTCAGTTCAGGATTTCCTCCCGGCGACCAATACAAGTCATTAAAAGATGGGAATCTGAAATTTCTTGAGACATTCAAATTAACCGAATACCAATTTGCTGCTTTCCACTTTCCCGAAAAAGAATACAAAACAGGTGAACTGAATCCTTCTACAAAATCTTTCTTAATTCCGGCTTCAAAACTGATTTTAGAAGATGTGATATATCTTAATAAACCTGCAACAGAAAGAATGTTTCTGCTCACGTTTGTAATTCCCGAAGTTCCTTCTCCTTCCCCTTTATTCTGTTGAAATTCACCAATTACATTGACATTCCATCGAGGATTGATGAAATAATTGAAATCATTTTTTATAATGTAGTTCTTTCCGGATGCTCCGCTTGTTCTCGGCTGCTCCAGATTGGCAAAATATTGAAAGTTTTCTTCAGTATATGTCGCTCTCAGAATATTATTAAACTTCGTTTTTTTCCAGTCCCATGAAACAAGACTTCTGAAGTTTTGGGTTTCATATTTTGTTGGGGTCTGGCTTTCAAAGAATACCGGATAATGCTGATTTCCGTCGTAGCTTTCTGAAATCCAGGAAATCTGATGAAAAGGAGCGATTTTGTATGCTGCCGCGAAATTAAAATTCGTGTTGTAGTATTTTCCGTTTCTGTTGATGTAGTTTCTAGACTCTGGAACTTCGTATTCATTTTCACTTATAGAATGACTTCCGGAAGCTTTAAAGCTGAATTTTTCGTTGCTGAAAGAAGCTTTAAGGAAATTATTAAATGTTCCGAAAGAAGCAATTTCTGAATTGAATGATCCGCTAAAACCTTTGTTGAAGTTGATGTCGTTGTTTAAATGAATACTTCCGCCAATTGCACCGCTTCCGTAGATTACACTTCCGCCACCAGCTTTCACTTCCAACTGATCGTACCCGAAAAGAGCAATGTTATTCATGTCTCCCTGACCCAAAAATTGCGAATTAATATTAATTCCGTTCCACACAAAAGCGGTTTGTTGTGCTGTAGTTCCTCTGAATGATGGCGAAGAAACCGCACCACGACCATTTTCCTTAATATAAACAGGCGACTGAAAACGTAAAACCTCAGAAAGATTGGATGAATTTTTTTGAATGTCGGAAAGCGATAAAGTAGTAATCTTATGAAAAAGTTTTACCTTATTCATTTGATTGTCAAAAATATATACCGTGTCAATCGTTTTCTCCTGACCAAAGTACAGAGAGAGATTGCATACGGCGAAAACGAAGACTAAAGATCTTTTTATACCCATATTATTTATGCTCTTCCTCCGAAAGCAATAATTTATTAATGTTAAAATCTGGCAGGTCTCCTGACTTTCGTTTTTCTACGCCTTCCCGCTTTCGCAGTGGCTTTTTTTGCAGAAAATCTTAATACGATTTACAGTTGCGGGGACAGCTTGGGATTTTCGCCCAATTCCCTATTAATTCCAATACCTTGGAAACCAAATTTTTTGCAAATATAGGTTTTTAAATTTAGTAAGCAAAAACAAGTGAAAACTCTAAAAAAAGTAATGATATTTTTAAAAACCAAGCGATTATTTAACAGAGATTTGTTATCCGCAGGAATCTCAACAATAACTAGTGAAAATTTAGAATTCTACGAAATAAAAATCAATAATCTTTATCAGTTTTAAAGTAATTATTCAAAGATAACCACAAAGTTTGTCATTCCGTTGGAATCTCAATATGCTGAAAATAAAGCGGTTTAGACTCCTGTGGGATGAAAACAAACTGTTAAAACTAACTTAATATCAATTGCGGACATTCATGTAGTATTTTACAAGAAGGTTGAATCAAAATAAAAAGGCAATAAATCTTTTATAGAATTTACTTTGAAAACTTCTTCGTTGAGGTTAGAGAAATAGACATCAATATTTTCATTCTGTTTCGTTTCATATTCCATTAAGCTTTGTCTGCAAGCGCCACAAGGAGGAATAGGCGGAGTTTTTTCTGAAAATTCTTTCGGTCCGCCGATGATGAATATTTTTTTGATCTTCTCATTTGGAAAATTAGCTCCAATCCAGAAAAGTGCTGTTCTTTCTGCACAAAGTCCGGAAGGAAACGCAGCATTTTCCTGGTTGTTTCCTGAATATATCTCCCCATTTTCAAGCAACACTGCGCATCCTACCAAAAAATTGGAGTAAGGTGCATACGCATTTTCACGTGCTGTTTTTGCTCTTTCAAAAAGCTTTTTCTCAATATCATTCAGTTCGCTGTTGCTTTTGAAATGCTCGTATCCTATGTGTATATCTTTTTTCATTTTGTTGCCGTAAAAAGGGTGATAAAAGTAATCCTTTTTATGCAAGCTGGCAATATCTTTGTTACAATACTAAATTTGTAATTTTAAACCTTTAAAAATAAAGTCAATGTTATATACTCCGATAAAATTTAGAAATGTAGAATTGAAAAACCGTTGGGTGATGTCTCCGATGTGTATGTATTCATCTGAAAATGGTTTGGCAAATGATTTCCACTATGTACATTACGGAAGTCGTGCGCAGGGCGGAACAGGTTTGCTTATTGTAGAAGCGACGGGAGTAGAGCCTCGCGGAAGAATTACCAACCATTGTATGGGAATCTGGAATGATGAGCAGGCTTCCAAACTTAAAGAAATTGTTGATTTCGTTCATAAAAATTCAGATTCAAAAATAGGAATTCAGCTTGGTCATGCGGGAAGAAAAGGTTCTACATGGGAAAATAAACAAATCTCTGTTGAAGAGGGTTGGGAAACCATTGCTCCGAGTCCTATTCCTTATCATCCTTCTGAGAGAATTCCACACGAATTATCTGTAGAAGAAATTAAAGATTTGGTTCAGAATTTTAAAGATGCTGCTAAAAGATCTGTAGATGCAGGTTTTGATGTTATTGAAATTCATGCAGCTCATGGATATCTGATTCATCAGTTTCTGTCGCCACTGTCAAACATCAGAACAGACGAATATGGCGGAAGTTTTGAAAACCGAAGCAGATTTTTATTAGAAATTGTGGATGCTGTAAATGAAGAACTTAATGAGAAAGTTGCCTTGTTTGTAAGAATATCGGGAACAGAATATGCAGAAAATGGATGGGACATTTCAGACAGTGTAAAACTTTCTGCAGAATTGAAAAATCATTCGGTAGATTTAGTTGATGTATCAAGTGGTGGAAACATTCACGGAGCAAAAATTCCTGTTTTTGATGGTTATCAGGTTCCGTTTGCTTCACAAGTAAGAAATGAAGCAGGCGTAAAAACAGGTGCAGTAGGATTAATTACAAAAGTGGAGCAAGCCGAAGAAATTCTACAGAAAGGTGATGCCGATTTAATTTTTATTGCAAGAGAAATTCTAAGAAATCCATATATTGCAGTTCAAGGATCTTTTGAAATGCATGAAGATAATTTTTTTCCGCATCAATATCTGAGAGCAAAAATTTCTTCTTAAATTTAGCATCATTCTAATCATAAAATAAAATATGAAGATTGAAAACTTTATGCTTCCTTGCCCTAGTAAAAAATTCTTAGGGATAGAATGTTTCGGCTGTGGAACGCAGAGAGCCATTGTATTGGTTTTTGAAGGTAAATTCTCAGAAGCATTTCACATGTTTCCGGCAGTCTACACATTACTTTTATTTTTTGGTTTTGTAGCCTTAAATTTTATCGACAAAAAAAGAAATTATAGTCAGGTGTTAATATTTTTAGCAATTATTAATTCACTAATCATGGTAATTTCATATTTTTATAAACATTTTTAAATCAAAAATATTAAACTTTAAAAAATCAAATTATGAATCAACAAAAATTACCTAATGCTACGGCGGTACTTGTTTTGGGAATTGTCTCTATTGTCGGATGTTGTTGTTATGGTCTTCTAGGACTTATAGCGGGAATTATCGCTTTAGTATTGTATAATAAAGATAATGCTCTGTATCAGCAAAACCCTACTTTGTATTCAGATTATAACAATTTGAAAACAGGAAGAATTTTAAGTATTATTGGTATTGCTTTGAGTGCTCTTTACATTCTTGCAATCATCATTTCTGGATTTGTTTTAGGATGGGATGCATTAACCAATCAGGAATTAATGCAGGAAAGATTACAGGATTTTCAGAATAGATAAAAGAGATGTATTATTTCAAACTTAAAACCGCAGCAATGCGGTTTTTTTTGTTTTTTTAGCATTAAATTATAATTAAAAAACGGGTTGTATTTTTATAATTTTTTCCCTTAGTCGTAGAATTACTACACCAAATCGTAGTTCTACTACAAAATGTGAATTATGTGTGTGAAAACTTTCTGTCGGAACTCTTTTGCTCTATCTTCGCTATGTAATTAATACCAAATCACAAAATATTAACTGTTTAAAATTTACAAAATCATGGCAGACAATTCAAGAGGAATCTTAAAATTCAACGGAAGCGAAGGACAAAAATTATTAAAGCTGAATTACAGTGTATCCCGATCTACAGATGTTTCCGGACGTGTAGCTTCAGATCCTTCCAACGCAATCATTAAGCTTACCATCGAGGCTACAGAAAAATCTGAAATCCTGGAGAGTTTGTTAAACGGTAAATACAAACCTACTTCTGGTGAAATTACTTTCAATAAATCTCACGAAGAAGGAACTTTGATCTCATTAAACTGGGAAAATGGCTATGTGATTCAACACGAAGTTGATTTCGATGCTGTAGACCAAAATTCGATGCTGATTAGTTTTATTGTAAGCGCGGAAAAAATCAATTACGGAAATGCAGCTTATGAAGGAGTTTGGCCAGGAGCTTAAATTCAATGAATTATAATATCATTCTTATAGAAATAACCTGCTTGTAAAAAGTGGGTTATTTTTTTTGAAGCGATATGAAATTCATGAGCTATTCATTTTTAAATTTAAATCTCACTCTTAATTCTCAGAAAAAAACAATCCCATTTTCTTATATTTGTTCATTATTCAAAATATGGACGCAACACAAGACAAAAGGCTTTTTTTGATCGATGCTTATGCAATGATTTTCAGAGGATATTATGCATTAATCAGAAGCCCGAGAATCACAAGTACAGGAATTGATACTTCAGCAATATTTGGTTTTACAAATTCTTTGATAGAATTAATACGAAGAGAAAGACCTACACATTTGGCGGTTATTTTTGATGTAGGACAAGCAAGTATAAGAACCAACGATTTTGCAGAATACAAAGCGAACAGAAGTGAGACTCCGGAAGCTATAAAGGTTGCGATTCCGTATTTGCACAGAATTTTGGATGCGATGCATATTCCGCATATGGGTGTGGAAGGTTATGAAGCAGATGATTTAATAGGAACTCTTGCGTGTAAAGCAGAAAAAGAAGGATATACCACATTTATGGTTACTCCTGATAAAGATTTTGCCCAATTGGTAACTGATAAAATTAAAATATACAAACCGGGCTTAAAAGGTGGGGAAATTGAAATTCTTGGTGTTGAAGAAGTGAAAGCAAAATATGGAATTCAGGATCCTAAACAGGTGATCGATTTCCTTGCGATGATGGGAGATGCTGTCGATAATATTCCCGGATTGGAAGGTGTAGGAGAAAAAACTGCCATGAAATTCTTACAGGAATTCGGAAGCATAGAAAATCTTTTAGCCAACACAGATAAACTAAAAGGGAAGATTAAAGAAAAAATAGAAGCTTCGGCAGAACGAGGAATTTTATCTAAAAAATTAGCGACCATTATTTGCGATGCGCCCGTTGAGTTTCATCAGGAACAGTATGATCTGGAAACACCGGATTTTGAAAAAGTAAAAGAAATTTTTGATGAAATAGAATTCAGAAGATTATATGAAAATCTCTATCGTGCTTTTGCTCCTGCAGGTGAACCAAAGGAAGAAAAAAGCATTGAATCTAATGCCGACAACCAAAAACCAACAACCAATAATAAAAGCGGTCAGTTAGATCTTTTTGCCAATTTTGAAGAGTTGGATCAGGCAACTTCCACGAAAGATACGATCATAGAAAATGACCATTTGTATCAGTTTGTAGACAACCCAAAAGCTCAGAAAATTTTAGTTCAGAATCTTTTAAAACAAAAAGCGGTTTGTTTTGATACAGAAACTACTTCTTTAAATGAACTAGAAGCTGAGTTAGTCGGAATGAGTTTTTCCTATAAAAAAGGTTTGGCGTATTATGTTCCGCTTTCAGAAGATCAGGGTGAAGTTTTAAAGACTTTGGAAATTTTCAGACCATTTTTTGAAAAAGAAGATTTAATTAAAATTGCTCACAACTTAAAATACGATTATAAAGTTCTGAAGCAGTATGATATTACTGTGAAAGGTGCAATGTTTGATACCATGATTGCACATTACCTTTTAAATCCAGACGGAAGACACGGAATGGATTATCTTTCAGAAGTTTATTTAAATTATAAACCTGTTTCCATAGAAACCATTATCGGCAAAAAAGGAAAAAATCAGGGTAATTTCAGAGATGCAGATCTGAGAACGCAGACTGATTATGCTGCGGAAGATGCGGATGTGACTTTTCAGTTATATGAACTGTTTGCACCTCAGTTGAAAAAAGAAAACCTGGAAGATTTATTTTATAATATAGAAATGCCTTTAATGGAAGTTTTGGCAAAAATGGAACTCGAAGGGATTTCTTTAGACGAAAAATGGCTTGCTCAGGAAAGCATCGATCTTGAGAATGATTTAAGACAGTTAGAAACGAAGATTTTTGAGATTTCTGGTGAAGAATTTAATATGAACTCACCGAGACAATTGGGTGATGTTTTGTTTGATAAAATGCAGCTCGATCCGAAAGCTAAGAAAACTAAAACCGGACAATACGCAACTTCCGAAGATGTTCTACAGAAATTAGCCTCGAAACACGAAATTATTCAACATATTTTAGAATACAGAACGTATCAAAAACTGAAATCGACTTATGTAGATGCTTTGCCGTCTCAGATTGATAAAGACGACAAACGTGTTCATACCAATTTTTCACAAACAACGGCTGCAACAGGTCGTTTAGCAAGTGTAAATCCGAATTTGCAGAACATTCCGATTCGTACTTTGAGAGGTCAGCAAATCCGTGGAGCTTTTGTTTCCGCTGAAGGAAAGAAAATCATTTCTGCCGATTATTCTCAGATCGAACTGCGTCTGATTGCCGAAATTTCCGGTGAAGATAATATGATTAAAGCGTTTCAGGATGGTGAAGATATTCATGCTTCTACGGCTGCAAAATTATTTAATATTTCGTTGGAAGAAGTTTCTAAAACGCAGCGTGGACAGGCAAAAACCGTGAACTTCGGAATTCTGTATGGTCAAGGTGCTTTTGCATTAGCCGAACAAACCGGATTATCACGATCTGAAGCAAAACAGATGATTGAAGCCTATTATGAAACTTATCCGAAGTTGAAAGAATACATGGCGGAACAGGTAAAAAGAGCTCGTGAAATTGGTTATGTAGAAACCATTTTAGGAAGAAAACGACATTTAAAAGATATTAATTCCGGAAATTTTGTCGTACGAGCTCATGCCGAAAGAAACGCCGTGAATGCTCCTATTCAGGGAAGTGCTGCAGATGTTGTAAAAATGGCAATGATTAAAATTCAGAAAGAGTTGGAAAAAGAAAAACTACAGACAAAAATGCTTCTTCAGGTACATGACGAATTAATTTTTGAATCCCCAGTTGATGAAGTAGAAGTAGCGAAAAATATTATTAAAACTGAAATGGAAAGTGCCATCGAAACGCAGGTTCCGTTATTGGTTGAGGTTGGAGTAGGGAATAACTGGCTTGAAGCGCACTAGAAGTAATAAAACACAAGCAAATGTCTGAAAAAATATTAATTCAATGTCCTCAATGCCAAAGTAAAATTAGAATTCCTAAGGGGAAGTATATTACTTTTACTTGTCAAAAGTGTAATAATAAGTTAGAATATGATGATAGATCATTGTATAAAAAGATAGATGATAGTAAAGGCAAGAAAAATATTTCGAGTCTTATAATTTATTTATTAACATTAATTTTAGCATTCCCAATTACTATAATTCTGTATCAATTTTTACCTGTTGTTGATGGGTTTTATAAGTATGAAAAAATAGTATTATTTGTTATTCTTACATCTATTTTAGGATTTATCTTTAAAAAATTTAATAATCTAATACTAGTAAGTTTTGTTATTTTATTAATGTTTTTAAGTTACGGTAGTCTTCAGAATCGATATGGATTTTCAAGTTTGCTTTTGGATTATAAGACATTGATGAGTTCATTAATAAGAAGTCCAAAACCACAAGAAGTTATTATAACTAGTTTAAATTCTTTTAAAAATAAAACTGAAATTATAAACGCAATTGATTACAAAAATTCAGCTGTCAGAAGTTTTGCATTGTCAGCTATATCGGAAAATAATTTCCATTACGACGATTACAATGATTATCGCACAATAATTCAATGTTTTGCAGTATTTAAGAAAGTTGAAAGCAAATGGAATTATGTAAGTGATCCTGAAGATGACGAGTACTTTGCTAAAGCCAGTGAAACAGTGTCAAGAGATCAACTATCAGGAGATTGTGATGATTATTCTATACTTATAGCAGCATGTACAAAGTCAATCGGAGGAAAGTCTAGACTAATAAGAACAAAAGGTCATTTGTATCCTGAGCTTTTTATAGGAGATAAAAAAGATTTACAAAACTTAGACTATATAATAAGCAAAGATATTTTTAAAGCTGAAGTAGGTGAAAGACAACTGCATTACCATATCGATGAAGCTGGGGGTGTTTGGTTAAATTTAGATTATACAGCTAATTATCCTGGTGGTAAATTTATGGATAATTCAATCGTAGGAGTTTTAAATTTATAAAAAGGATAGTATCATTTGATACGATAAAATTTTAATACTCAAACTCAATCCCGCCCAAATACACCAAAGAAAAATGGTCATTTTCCACAGATTTTGGATTAGGAATTTGTCCCTGACTTACAAAAACAAGAGAATTGATCTCAAAGGTAAGATTCATTTCGTTAACTCTGTTGTAGAGAACAGGAAGCCACTGCTCGGCAAAAGAATATTCTGAAAAGTGCTGTATGCTTTGTTCAAAACCATATTCCATAAGATCCTGATCAAACCAAACGGTGTCCTGCGATTCTGCAAATTTTGAGATATATGTGTCGTCAGATTCTTCTTCTATGTAGTAGTTTTCGTCTTCTTCTACAAAATTTTCAAAATCTTCTGCTGTTCTGAAATTTCCTACCCAAAAATCTAAAATCTGTCTGTTCATGCTCAATTTTTTGAAGCATCAAAGGTAAGATTAATAGTTTTTGTATTCAAATATTTCTTTTACCAGGGTTTAGTTTTACAGAACGTCATTCTCAGAGTACACTTTTGAAATGATATCATCAGGTACAGAATTTTCAAATAAGAATTTTTGTTTCTTTACCTGTATTTTTTTTGTTTCTGCCGGCATATTTTCTTCAATGGTGTCGGTTACTTCCTGCAGCAATTTCCCTTTCAAAGGTTCATAATAGAGTGACTGCGAACTTCCTGCTCCTGCATTATAAGTCTCAATATAGGTCAGAACAAAGTCTTTATCCATATACTTAAAATTGAAAAAAAGATTTCCATATGGTGCGGGATTATACAGATTGACAGATAAAACACCTTTAGCAATTGATATACTTTCCGGATTATATTTTTTGAAACCAGCCTCATTATATTCATCAGGAAGCAGAATGTCTGAAATTTTATCCAGCCTGAAATGATTGTTTTTATTCTTTAGAAGTACCAAAACAGTACGTTGAAAAAGGGTATCAGATTTTTTTCTGAGAACTAAAACCTTGTCAGATAAACCGTCATTATTTAAATCTCCATCTGCTTCATGCTGAATTGCATAGGAGCCTCCAACAATATCAGAAAGCAATCCTTCTTTAACAGGGAAAGTTTTGTTTTTATATTCTGGCTGTTCTCCAGAGGTTTTTTGATGATTGTAGAATCAACTTTATTTTCTTTTCTTATTTTGGATGTTTTTCCCGTATCATTATTTTTTGTACAGGAGTTAATGAATATAATGGAAAGAAGTAAAATATATCTGATAATTATCCTCATTATCTTTTATTTAAAAATTATTTAAACTTTTAAAACTCCACGAAAACCTCTTGCTGCATAATAAGAATTGGCGCCGTTGTGATAAACAAAAACGGTATTGTATCTTCTGTCACAGAATAATGCACCACCTAATTCTCTGATTTCTTTTGGTGTTTTTATCCAGCTTGAGGTTTTCAGATCAAATTCTCCTAAAGTCTGCAAAAACCGATACTGAGTTTCATCAAGAATGTCTACACCCATTTCTGAAGCTACCGAAAGCACATCGTTTTGCGGTTTATTTTCTTTTCTGGAATCCAAAGCTTCACGATCATAGCAAAAACTTCTTCTTCCTTTTGGGCTTTCTGCGGAACAGTCGAAAAACAAATATTCATCAGCGTTTTTATCATAATTTACGACATTAGGTTCTCCTCCGGAAATCTCCATTTGGTTGAGCGACCAGAGTTTTGCAGGATTATTTTTCAGTTTTTCTTCAATGATAGTCCATTTTATATCCTGATGTCGAATTTTATTTTTTTCAAATCGTTCTCTCAGAATATTTAGCAATTCTGAGGTTTCTCTTTCAGATAATTGTTTTATTGGTGTCATGATATTGTTTTCGTTAGATTAAGACAAATGATTTAATTTATGAGAGATAATCCTGCATGATTAATAAGTCCTTTTTCTGGAATTAAATTTAAACTGATATATTGCCATTGATCAAATTTATAGAAAATTATTTTTGATATATTTAAAAAGAACAACGTAATACAATCAATTTATAAATAATTTTTCACCAATCATCATTATAGATTGAATAGAAATAAAACTCACAAGTCTTAGTCTCTGATTCGCTATATTTGTAAAGCATTCTAAAATACTAAAAAGAATGATAATGAATTTAGATATGATTGAAAGAAGATATAAGGAAACGATTCATACCGATAAAAATAACTACGAATATATTACCGTAACTCACGACGAAAATAAAGTCAGAATTTATACTCTAAAAAACGGATTAAAAGTTTTTTTGGCGCAAAATTTTGACGCTCCCAGAATACAGACATTTATCCCTGTGAGAACGGGAAGCAATAATGATCCTTCTGATAATACAGGTTTGGCGCATTATCTTGAACACATGATGTTTAAGGGAACGTCTAAAATAGGAACTCAGAACTGGGAAAAAGAAAAAGTTTTGATTGATGAGATTTCAGACCTGTACGAACAGCATAAATCAGAACAGAATTCTGAAAAGAAGAAAGAGATTTACAAAAAAATAGACCAAGTTTCTCAAAAAGCAAGTGAATTTGCCATTGCCAATGAATACGATAAAATCATCTCTTCTCTCGGAGCAAGCGGAACAAATGCGCATACTTGGTTTGATGAAACGGTTTACAAAAACAACATTCCGAATAACGAACTGGAAAAATGGCTGAAAGTAGAGAAAGAAAGATTTACAGAATTGGTTTTGCGTCTTTTTCATACAGAATTAGAATCTGTATATGAAGAATTTAACCGTTCTCAGGATAATGATTCCAGATTGGTAAACGATGCTTTGATGAAAGCTCTTTTTCCGACTCATCCAAATGGACAACAAACTACTCTCGGAAATCCTGAACATCTGAAAAACCCTTCTATGAAGGCAATTCATAAATATTTTAATGAATATTATGTTCCTAATAACTATGCAATGGTTTTGGTGGGAGATTTAGATTTTGAAGAAACGATTCAGCTTGTAGATCAGTATTTCGGGTCAATTCCGTATAAAGAATTGCCTAAAAAAGAGGTAATTCTAGAACAGCCAATGACGGAAATTGTTGAAAGAACATTGTACAGTCCTACAACACCAAGAGTGCAGTTAGCCTGGAGAACCGACAGTTATGGCTCAAAACAAGCAATGCTTGCAGATGTTATTGCCCATATTCTGAGTAATAGAGGCGAAGCGGGTTTATTAGATTTACATATTAATCAGACTCAAAAAATGCTTTGGGCTCAAGCGTATTCTTTAGGTTTGAAAAATTATGGTTTCTTCTCTATTGTTGCTGTTCCGAAAGAAAATCAGACTTTGAAGGAAGCAAGAGAAATGGTTCTTCAAGAGATTGAGCTGGTGAAAAAAGGAGAGTTTCCGGATTGGATGCTCCCTTCCATCATCAACGATTTTAAAATCCAACGGATGAAAGGTCTTGAAACCGCTGAAGGATTGGCAAATAATCTCTATGACACTTACATTAAAGGCAGAACCTGGGAACAGGAACTGAACGAGATGGATGAGTATTCTGCCGTTACCAAAGAAGAAGTAATTGCGTTTGCCAATACTTTTTTTAAAGATAATTACGTGGTGATTAATAAGGAAAAAGGCATTAACGATCAATTACTAAGGGTTGAAAATCCAGGAATTACAGCAGTAAAAATTAACCGAAATGCGCAGTCAGATTTTTTAAAAGAAATTCTGAATGAGAAAACTCCTGAAATTCAGCCTGAATTTATAGACTATCAGAAAGAAATAACCACAGATGTTATTAAAGATAAAAAAATAAGTTTCGTTAAAAATAAATATAACGACATTGCACAGGTACATTTCATTTTTCCTTTTGGAAGTGATAATGACCGTGAATTGGGAATTTCTACTCAGATTTTGCAATATCTTGGAACCGACAAATTTTCGCCCGAAGATTTGAAAAAAGAGTTCTTTAAAATAGGAATTACCAACGATTTTAAAACCACATCAAATCAGCTTCTTATTTCGCTGAGCGGTTTGGAAGAAAACATACAGCAAGGTATTGAATTGCTTCAGCACTGGATGAAACATGTACAGCCAGATCAGGAAATTTACAAACAGTTTGTAGAAACAATCTTGGAAAACCGTGAAGCAGGAAAGAAAGATAAGAACCGCATCATGACGGCTTTGACTAATTATACAAAGCTCGGAAAAGGTTCTAGATTTTTAGATTTCCTTTCAAAAGATGAGCTTCAGAATGCCAAAGTAGAGGAGTTTACAGAGCGTATTAAAAACCTGTTTAAATTTCAGTATCAAATATTTTTCTACGGAAAAGATTTTGATAAATTTAAAAGTGAAATCGAAAATTTTGTGGAAATTCAAAGCCGTACCATTGCCGATCCCAAAAAATATCCTGAACCGGAAACTACAGGAAGTGTGTACTTCACCAATTACGATATGGTACAAATGGAGATGAGCAAAATCGGAAAAGGACATAACGTGAACATCGAAAACTTTGGTAAAATAAATGTTTTTAATGAATATTTTGGGCGTGGTTTGTCATCGATTGTTTTTCAGGAGATCAGAGAAAGTAAAAGTTTAGCCTATTCTGCGTATGTTTCTTATGCTCCGAATGGAGAACTTGGTCATCCGGATTATATTACCACCTACATCGGAACTCAGCCGGATAAATTGCAGATTGCAGTGGATACAATGACGGAATTGATGGATGAACTTCCTGAAGTAACCATTCAATTTGAAAACGCTAAAAAATCTGCCTTAAAGCAAATTGCATCTACAAGAATTACAAGAACCAATATATTTTTCAATACGTTAAGACTACAAAAATTGGGAATCACACACGATTTCAGAAAAGATATTTACAGACAGATTGAGAGTTTAACTTTTGAGGATGTAAAGCAGTTTTATCAGTCTGAAATTAAACCCATTCAGTTTAACACCGCAATCATCGGGAAGAAAGAAAACCTGAATCTTGAAGCGGTAAAACAAATGGGAAGCTTCAAAGAAGTTGATCTGGAAGAGATTTTCGGATATTAAATTTGGTAATGTGGTCAAAGATAGTTGGTGTTTTTCACAAAAATAATTCGTAATAT
>JAEAMF010001081.1_pt1 | contig 22924 bp, 17 predicted proteins | sample 8958721 | NCBI WGS metagenome assembly JAEAMF01 (sample SAMN16933255, study PRJNA681124) | bioreactor sludge metagenome | isolation source: anaerobic bioreactor treating anionic surfactant - SDBS | place: India: Bengaluru | collected 2019-02-28
GAGCATATCTCTATTTTAGCATAGAGTTTGCTAGTCTAGAGCCTTATTAATTAATAAGATCCGCTCGCTTTATTATTTATTATATTATTTGTTAATTAATGTTGTTATTTGTTAATTAAAGTTGGATTTTTGTAATTAAATTAGTAATTTCAATTATTTTTTCATTTTGTAATTGTATTGTGGTTGCTTCCAGATTTAATCTGATGAGTGGTTCCGTATTGGATTCGCGTAAATTAAACCACCAAGCATCATCTTGTTTGGGGTCTCCAAACTCAAAACGTAAGCCGTCAATATCAATAATTTTAGTGGCTTCATTTTTAAACTCATTAACCACTCTTTCCATAACAACCTCCTTATCTTCAACTTCAAAATTGATCTCCCCCGAATGATGATATTTTTGCAGATGCTTCCAGTAATCACTGAATTTTTGAAACGGATTAACCAACTCTTTCAATAAAACCAGCATTGCATAATCCCCGCATTCCATATTCCAAAACTCCTTAAAATAATAATGCATGCTAAGCTCTCCGCCAAAAATCGCCTCAACTTCGCGCATTTGATTTTTGATATTCGCATGCCCGACTTTGCAAAATACAGATTCACCGGCCGCCGACTCTATCGCGTCTTTTACCGACCACGAAGATCTGACATCATTCAACACTTTGCCGGATCCGAATTTAACCAACTCAATCTTGGCAAAAACAGCGGTCATGATGTCACCCGGGACTTGCTCGCCTTTTTCATCCACAAAACCGATTCTATCCGCATCACCATCAAAAGCGATTCCCATAACAGCCCTTGTTTCCAAAACTTTTTTCTTCAAAGCATCCAAAGTCTCCTCTTTAATCGGATTGGCTTCGTGATTCGGAAAATTACCATCCGGTTCAAAATACAAACGTTCAACTTTTATCCAAGGCAATTTTTCAAGCAACTTCGGTAGAACAAATCCGGCCATCCCATTTCCCGCGTCAATCACCACTTTCACCTCCGGCATCGCACTCGACAACTCCGCCTTCTCAATCACAAAATCAACATATCTCTCTAGCGCTTCCGGATCCTCCGTTACCTTCCCGGCATTCGACGTTCGACGTTCGACGTTCGACGATCCAAAGTTATCCCGTATCTTCTCCAAACCCGATCCCAATCCAAGCGGTAACATCTCCCCCGTCACAAACTTAAACCCATTATACTTACCGGGATTATGACTGGCTGTAATCATGATTCCCAAATCAAACTCTTTATTCGCCAGCCCCATTAAAATATTAAACATGGGAGTTGAACATTGTCCTATTTTCACTACATCAACTCCGTTTTGCGTTAATGATACTATAAGCGCGTCTTCCAATTCCGGCGAAGTCAGCCTCATATCTTTGCCAATCATCACTTTTTTGGGATTTCGGGCTTTAATGACGGCTATGCCCAATTTTTCCGCAAAATTAGCGTTTATTACAGCCGGCGACTCCCCGCGGATATCATACGACTTAAACACCTCAAAAATCTCTTCTTGCATATGCTCCATATTATTGACCGAATGCAACAATTCGTCTACACTAAGCACATAATTACTATTACGTTCATAACGTTTCTAACGTTCATAATGAATTATGATTAAAGTTCATCAAGTCTAAAGTTTATCAAGAGCAACTTAAGCTTCTCTTGATAAACTTGTTACTTTAATCTTGACGAACTCAACCGTTACGACGTTATAACTATTAAAGATAATGCAAATATGACCCTCTTTTGGATACTTCTCATCGCCATCATAGTTGTTGGCGCCTGGCTTATCACCGTTTATAACGGTCTCATCAAAGCCAAAAATCGCACCGAAGAAGCTTTTTCGGATATCGACGTGCAGTTAAAACGCCGTCATGATCTTATTCCCAATTTGGTCAACACGGTCAAAGGCTATGCCTCACACGAAGCTTCCGTTTTTACTCAAGTTACCGAGGCCCGCGCCAACGCCGTACAAGCCAAAACCATCGATGAAAAAATCGACAGCGAAAATCAATTGATGGGAACCTTAAAAACTCTCTTTGCCGTTGCCGAAAATTATCCGGAGCTTAAAGCCAATCAAAACTTCTTGCACCTGCAACAAGAATTGGCCGACACGGAAAACAAAGTCCAAGCCTCGCGCCGCTTTTATAACGGCAATGTCCGCGATTTCAACACCAAGCTTCAAGTCTTCCCCACCAACATCATCGCCGGCATACTCGGATTCACAGCTTACAAATTCTTCGAAGCCGAAGAAGAAGCCAAAGCTGTTCCGGTTGTTAACTTCGACAACAAACCCGCCGACAACAACTAATCTCAAGCCCCCCAAAGTTCCGAACCAAACGTTCGGAACTTTAAACTCTTTACAAGATGAGTTCATTAATAACCGTTTAACGTATTAGCACGGATAAACACGAGGTTTATCCCTACGAAGCGACTAACCGCTAAACTCGTTACGAACTTTATAAACGTTATAAACGTTAATAAACGCTACGAAAGTTATAAACGTCTGGCTGGCAGCTAGTGGCTAGTAGCTAGCAGCTCATAGCAAGTTATGTATAACCAAATTGATTCCAACAAAAGAAAATCCATGTTGCTCATCGCTTTGTTCGTTGGGCTTTTGGCGCTCGTGGGTTACTTGTACGGCTACATCAACGGATATGGTTACACGGGTCTGGCCTTGGCTTTGATCGTTTCCACGGTTTGGACGCTGATCTCTTGGTACGCCGGTTCCGCGATTACCTTGGCGACCCTGGGCGCTCACGAGTTAAAAGACAAGTCGCAATTCCCAACTCTTTGGAACACTGTGGAAAATCTCTCCATCACGGCCGGCATCCCCATGCCCCGTGTCTTTATTGTTAACGACCCATCGCCAAACGCGTTTGCCACCGGACGCGATCCCCAACATGCGAGTGTGGCCGTAACAACCGGCTTACTGCAAATACTCGATAAAACAGAACTCGAGGGTGTTTTAGCTCACGAATTGGCGCACATCAAAAATTACGACACTCGCATCATGGTCTTGGTCGGCGTTTTGGTTGGCGCTATTGTCATGCTTGGTGATTGGATGTTCCGCACATCACTCTTGCGCGGAAGCGATCGCAAAGGAGGGCATCCGGCTATTATGATCATCGGACTCTTATTCATTGTCTTATCACCCGTAATCGCCGAACTCATCAAACTCGCGATTTCCCGCAGCCGGGAATACTTGGCCGACGCTTCAGGCGCTCTGCTTACCCGCTATCCCGAAGGCCTTGCCTCGGCTCTGGAAAAAATCCGCGACAACGCCGCTCCCATGAGACAGCAATCACATGCAACCAATCATCTCTGGATTTCCGATCCCAAAGCCAAAAAACTCTCCGAAAAAGTCTCCGGCCTCTTTGCAACCCACCCCCCAATCAACGACCGCATCAACAACCTTAGAGGAATGCTCAACTAAAACCAATTTTACCCAAATTATTAATTAAAAATTAAGAATTAAAAATGAATATAGCCTACGGCATTACTATACTCAATTCATGATGCATGATGCATGATGCATAATTTTGGAACTTGATCATTATATAATTAAATATCGCTACAGCGATACAATCATTTTGCACTATACATTATGCACTATGCATTGATGGCATGCGATACAATCATTTTGCACTATACATTATGCACTATGCATTAAATATGCTCGATTCCGTAATTCTTAATTCTTAATTTTTAATTCTTAATTCAAAATTATTAATTGTTATTCGTCAGTTATTATGTTACCCAACGATCTTATCAACCGCTTTACCACCCATCTCAAAGAGGCTTTGCAGAAAGCTTTGGGTTTTGTCGTTTCCAACGGCCGGGAGATGGTTGAACCGGGCGATATAATCGTTGGTCTTTTAAGCGAAAAAGGCGCATTGGGCGGAGAGATATTAAACAAAGCCGGCTGCACGGTTGCGGCCGCTTCCGAATTTTTTCGCGGTACTCCGGCACAAAAAAAATCCGTCATGGCGCTTGATCTAAGCGACCCGGTTAAAAAAATAATTGAAAAATGCGTAGTCATAGCTCATTTGCGTGAACATAAATTCGTAGGCACAGAGCACTTGGTTGCCGCTTTGATTGAATCCGGAGATAAACGCATCCAAGATTTTTTCTTACGGCAAAAAGTCGATATTGCATCATTAAAAGATCAAATTGAATCGGTTTTAAAATCCGAATCCAATTTTCCGGGCATGGATCAAATGAGCAATCGCGCATTAAACGATGATTTTCTGCCCCCGCTATTACCGGATGACGATTTGCCGGCTTCGGCTTTTTCGCAACAAACAAATCGCAACCCCTTATCCTCGGCCCTGGATTCATTCGCCCGTGACATAACTCATAAAGATATTGTTTTTTCTTTGGATCCGGTTATCGGCCGTGATGCGGAAATCGATCGTATCATCGAAGTCCTGATTCGCCGAACCAAATCCAATCCCATTTTATTGGGAGATCCGGGCGTCGGAAAAACCGCTATCGTTGAAGGCCTCGCCAAACGAATCGCGGATGGAGATATTCCGGATGCTTTATACGGTCACAAAGTGCTTAGTTTGGATTTGGCATCCACTGTTGCCGGCACAATGTACCGCGGTGAATTCGAAGCCCGTCTCAAACAAATCGTTGAAGAAGCAAGCAAAAACCCGCACACGATTTTATTTATTGATGAAATACACAACATTGTCGGCGCCGGCTCGACTTCCGGTTCTTTGGATGCGGCCAACATTTTAAAACCCGCTTTGGCGCGCGGATCCATCCGCTGTATTGGCGCCACCACTTGGTCCGAATACAAAAAACATATCGAGCCCGACGCGGCCTTGGAGCGTCGTTTTCAGCCAATCATTATCAGCGAACCCGATAGATTGGCAACTTTGGAAATGCTTAAAGGTTTGGAAGATCGTTACGCCAAACATCATAAAGTCGTCTACGCTCCGCAAACTTTGATTGCGGCCGTTGATCTGGCTGAACGCTTTTTAACGGATCGTCTCTTTCCTGATAAAGCCGTGGATTTGCTGGACGAAGCCGCCGCCTCGGTCGCCGCTCGCCGTCAATCCCGTGAATTCCACGAACGTTTGGCGGTTTTGGACGCGGCCATTCAAGAAAAAATCCGTTCCTCCGAAGAAGCTCTGCATAATCAAGATCTGGCACGCGCCGAAACACTGACCCGCGAAGCCGAGGATCTCATTGCCAATCGCAAGCAAATGGAAGATGAGAAAAATCAATCACTGCAAAAAGAACGCCCCCGCATTCTGCCCGAGGATGTTGCCCGTGTTGTCGCCCGTGTATCCAATGTTCCCTTGGAAATGATTTTGGCTTCCGAGCGCGAAAGATTGGACGGTTTGGAAGATCGTCTGCGCGCCAACATTTTTGGCCAAGATCAAGCCCTCGAAGCCGCATCCGACGTCATCCGCCGTGCCCGCCTTGGCCTGCAAGACAGTAAACGCCCCAAAGCCTCCATGCTGTTCGTGGGTCCGTCCGGCACCGGCAAAACCGAGTTGGCACGAGCTATCGCCCGCGAAATTTTTTCCCGCGAAGATGCTCTCATCAAACTCGACATGAGCGAATTCGCCGAATCACATACCATCTCCAAACTCATCGGCTCTCCTGCCGGCTATGTCGGCTATCGCGAAAGCACCAAACTTACAGATGCAATCCGCAAACGCCCGCACGCCGTGGTCTGTTTTGATGAAATCGAAAAAGCTCATCCCGATGTGCAGCACACTCTTTTGCAAATTTTGGAGGACGGAAAAATCACCGATGCAACCGGCCGTACCGTCTCTTTTGCACACTCTTATGTAATTTTGACCTCCAATGCGGGCTCCGAGCATGTGGATAAAAAATCCATCGGCTTTGGTGATGAACGCACCGCCATGTCCGCAATCTTAAACGAACAAATCAAAGAACGCTTTAAACCCGAACTGTTAAACAGGCTGGATCGCATCATAACTTTTCAATCTCTGGATAATTCGCATCTTCGCAATATCCTGGATCAAGAAATCACCCAAGTCTGCAATCGCCTGCAAAACATGCAAAAAATCGCCTGCGAAGTACCCGAAAATGTCCGTGAATGGCTCATGTCACAACCCCTCCCGCCCGAACAAGGCGCCCGCGCCATTCGTCGTTTGGTTGAACGCGAAATCACTTCGGCCATCTCCCAATTCCTCGTCAACCGCCGCAACAAACGCCTCATCCGCCTCACAACACAAAACGGCAAAATAATGGTAAAATAACAGACAGAGTTCATCAAGACTAAAGTAACAAGTTTATCACGAGCAACCACAACAACTCTTGATGAACTTTAATCTTGATAAACGTTTATCTGTCTCTTATGCCCCAAGGAGGAGCCGCTAAAAAATTAGAACCTCAATCAAGCGATAAAAATCGCTCTTCTTCGAATGCGGCCAAACGCGCTACTTTTTCGGTAAAAATCACTCCCGTCAATGACAACTCTTCAGCACCTTCATCCGGTCGATCTACACTTCCATCCATCACTCCAACCGCAAAAGGGATGCCTCAAACATCTCCCGGTGCAAAAACTCTTCGTGGAATCGGGCCATCGGCCCCAAAAACAGCGCCTCGCCCAACCGGAACCGGTTCGGCTTCGCCCGTGGGCAGAAAATCTCCAAAAAACCCATCCCGCTCCGTAGGCCCCAAGGCCATAACCCGACCCGTTAACCCCATGCAATTGGCTTCGCGTTTGCAATCCGATCAGCAACGGGCGCGCTTGGACAGCGCCCCCGGCACCGGTCCGACCCGCGAAGAAATGCTAGCGGGTACAGGTGCGGGAGACAATGCCATTTTACCCGGACAATTCGATCCGCTCAAAGGTCAAAGCGCTTTTGGACGCGAAGCTGAAGCTCCGGGATCAATGTCCGAAGCTTCCGATCGCACAGACGATGCAAAAGGCGGGGGCCCGGTTATGTCGGATTTGGAGCGACAACGCGCCATGCAGTTTTCCCAAGCACAGATGGCGGCCGCGGCCGGAGCTTCAGGTGTTGCCGGAGCCGGACAAACCGGTACCGAAACAGCAGCTCCCGTCGCAATCACGGCCGGTAAAAAATCAGCCGTCGCGCAAACCTCTCCGCAAGAACAAACAATTGAAGAAACCGAACAAACAATCGAAGAACAAGTCCCCGCCGATCAAAAACAACTCGGTAAAAAAGGCTCCGATCTCCAAACCGCTCAAAACATCGCGTCCGCCATGAACATGGAAAAAACCGCCAAGGTTCTGGGCGCGGCGCAAGCCGTAAAAGGCAATATAGAGGCCGTTCGCAAAGTGCAAAAAACCGCGCAAGCCTTTTGGAATATAATCAAAGCCGGCGAATTGGCTGCCGGTGTCTCGATTCTTTCCTTGGTTATTTTGATAATTACCGCCAATCTTCAGATGATTAATAAATATACTTTCAAAAACCGCATCATCCCGCCAACATTTTTAATTGAAGACGCGGCCATTATCTGCGTTAACTGCGCTTTATGCGGAGCCTCGTGCATATCCGTAACCGCCATGCCATTTATAATGATTCCACTGATCGGTTCCCTCATTTTAATGGCCGGATTACTTGGCTTGGATTTCTTGGATATTTTTGACTTGGGAATCATGTAATAAATTGATAAACCGCGGGTAAACCTATATAATAAAACAAACCATGCTTATATGATCTCTATAACCGAAGCGCAAAAAAAAATTCTGTTTATCATCTTTTTTGTAACTTTTACGGTCGGTACAGGATATGCTCTGTACTATTTCTTTTTCAGACCTTTGCCCGCGCCCGTTACCCAAACCGGTGAAACTCCGCCGGCTTACACAGGTACACTCACCCCTTCGGGCGAAAGAGAAACCGAACAACCGTTTATCCCTTCGCAACCGGCCGGCCTTCCCGTTGCCGGCCAAGCACCCGGCCAAGCGGAAACAACCGCAGAGTCCGATGCGCTTCGATCCCAAGTTACACAAGCTTTAAGCTTGGCCAAAAACGGTTCACCTCGCTATTACGACCCGCTTGATGGACGGTTTTATCAACTTTCAGCCGATGGTCAAGAACAAAGGCTTTCCAATCGTCAATTTTTAAATGTCGAAACAATTAATTGGTCGAGCGTCAGCAATCAAGCGATTTTGGAATTTCCGGACGGAAGTAATATTTACTACAACTTCGACGAAGACCGCCAAGTAACCCTGCCCGCTCATTGGGAAGACTTTGCGTTCTCTCCCGTTGACGATAAAATTACCGCCAAAAGTATCGGCTTGGACGAACGCAACCGCTTTTTGGTTGTCGCTGATGCGGATGGCAATGAAGCAACCGCTCTATATGAACTTGGATCCAATGCCGACAGAATCATTCCCAGCTGGTCGCCCAACAACACTGTCGTTGGATTTTCCAAAACCGGCGATCCCTTGCCGGATGGAGGCGAAGAAATCTTGCTCTTGGGCAAAAATCACGAATCCTTCAAGCCCCTCAAGGTCGCAGGTAAAGGCTTTCTCCCCTCCTGGTCGCCAACCGGCAAACAATTGCTCTACAGCATTTATCATGAACGTGATAATTACAAACCCATGCTCTGGATTTCCGAGGCTTCCGGCCCTGAAATCGGTCAAAATCGCCGCCGCTTAAACATAAATACTTGGGCTGATAAATGCGTTTGGCACGATGAACAAACCATTTATTGCGGTGTTCCCGTAGCTCTTCCGGATGGAGCGGGCTGGGATCGCAATCTTGTCTCCGCTGTTTCCGATGATATCTATCGCATCGATTTAAAAACAGGTGTAGCGCAAAAAATCAATACATCACCTTTAACGCGTCCCATTAACAATCCTCAATTGAATGCGGAACAAAATCAAATAATTTACACGGATGCTGTAACCGGACACTTGTATAAATTCGATCTGTAAACTATGCAAATACATCTTAACACGCAAAAAATAGCGACATTGATAATCATCTTTGCCATAGTTATTTTTGCCGGTTCAGCCGGATACAAATGGTATAAAATCTCAACCGACACCTATATAGCCGGCGCGCCTCCCGCGGATCTGATCAACGAAATTCCGCCAAAATCAGTCCCCTACAATCAAATCAAACCGCGCGCATTAACCCCTTATGACGCTTTTATTATCGGTTCCGCATCTTCTTCCTATGGCTTGGTAATCTACGGCGATTATACCAATCCCGCCTCCAATGCATTATTGGCCGAGCTTGTTCCCAAATTATTACCTTATGAAGATTTAATTCGTTTAAACTGGCACTACCTGCCCGAAACAACCAAAGACGGCGACATGGGTTTCGAGGCCGCCATAGCCTCCGAATGCTCGCGTTTGTTGGATACCGGTTGGCCTTTACATACGGCATTATTAAAAGAAACGAATAAAACACTAAACCGCTCCCGCTTAAAACAATTGGTGGAAGATTTAAGTATGGATCCCGAAATGATCAACGCCTGTCAAAATAACGCCGCTGTCCGCGACAGCATCAAAACAGCGATTCAAACCGCCAAAGGCGATGGCATCGACAAAGCTCCTTTTGTTTTCGTGGGCACCGAAGCCATACCCGCCTCCGAGGTCAATACTGAAAAAATCATCAATGCCCTTAGAAACTATATTCAAAATTGATTCAATTCTAAAACAGAAGCCCTCAACCGTTTTTTTTGCCAAAACGCTGTTATTTATTATCACATTTTTCTCACTCTCTTTTCCGATTTTGGCAAATGCCGCCTGCTGTATCTGTCAGCACCCTCAAGTAATAACCGGAATAGTTTGCATCAGCAAAGAAAACACATCCTGCACCAATTTAGGCACACTTAACGATGAGTTAAAACCCGCAACCTGCAAAACCGAAAACAACGACTCGGCTTGCCGTTTGGTTAAAGACGGCGGTATTTGCGTTAACAATCCCAATACGACCGCGGCCGCGTTCAAATTAAGCGAAATCCTGCCCCAAACTCCCGCCCCCGCAGCCCCGGCACCTCCCGCCCCCGCAACCGAATTCAAACCCGTACTCGTCAACTTAAACATAGCCATCCCCGGCGCCGAATTTTCCAATCCCACTTTACAGCAAGGCATGCTCTCCATACCTTACCTCGGTCAATATATTCAAGCCTTCTATAAACTTTTGATAGGCATCAGTTTAATCGCGGCCGCCATCATGATTGTTTACGGCGGTTTCCGCTATATCGCTTCCGCTACAACTCCCAAAATCCAAGCCGGCAAACAAATCATAATCGATGCCCTCATGGGCTTGGTTATCGTCATCGGCGCCTATATTATCTTAGCCAATGTTAATCCCAATCTCACTCAATTCGGAAGCTTAACATTGCCGTTTGTAGAGGAGAAACCCATGGAGTTTCTAAATCCGGAAACGCACAATGTTGCTGCAAGCGGAAGTAAATTTTTCAGCGGCAATGAAAACGTCGCGCCTGAAGAGATCTTTAAAAAAGCTAAAGAAGTCGCTCAAAGGGAAGGAGTTGATCCCTGTATCGTTGAAGCAATTATTAAAACCGAATCAGGCGGTAAAACCGGTGCAATCGGTCATGACGAAAATTTTGCTCTTAATTTTTTAAAACTGCAATCCAGAATCCCTCAATCCAGAGTTGACTTTTTAAGATCTCGCAAATATGCCTCCGGTAAATCTTTCGCTTCCGATGTACCGATATTCCCACAAAATTGCAACGGTGCAAACATAACCGCCTGCAGACAATTAGCCGGTACCGATGGTTCCAGAAAACCGGTCATGCCATTTAATGACGACAATTTTGATCCGTCCAAACAAGATTATAATTTAGACAAGCGTTATAGTCATGGTTTTGGAATCAGTCAATTAACCATTTTCCCAGGCAGCGGAGGATTACCTCGATGCAATGGTCATTGGAGCGCCAAGATCGGCGACACTTGTTTTACAGCTGCAGATTTACTAACCGCTGAAGGTGGTATCATGGCAATAATAAAAAATCCCGGAATTCAAAAAAATAAAAACAATCCCTCGGAAGCTTTTTGGAGCTATATCGGCGGCGCTAACAGATCTGGCAATGAATATTTACATCAAAAAAAAATGACCGCCTATCAAAAGTGTATAAAATAATAATATTAATTGGGAAATTTTGAAACTCCCTCTTTGGTAAAATTGGGACGCATTATTCGAGTGATTGGTGAATACCTTCCCGTACAATTGCCTTTATTTGCCAAACATCTCTCTCTAATGGTTGGATTTTGCTTAATACTGCCATCAAAAATCCAAGCTACACCGGGTTTATTCTCATGCCAACCCAGAAAAATCATTGAATGCATACCGTCACATTCTGTATTTCCGGCATAAACATAAACCCAATCCCCCGGCTCCAATCTTTCGGTGAATTTATCCGGATAATCACTTATGGTTGTACGCAGGTGATCTCTAACCAATTTAATTGCTTCGGTTGATGATTTACCGCATTGATCACTGGATCTAAAATAACTTTGCCATCTTTCCGCCGTTTTTTGATCTTTAGCGCTTCTTGCATGTGCTAAACATTTTTCTCCGCTTTCACACCTTCTGCCATAAGCCCAGGTGTATGCATCGCCACCTATTTCCGATGATACAGATATAAAAGAACCCTTAATAGGTTTACAAATTCCATTTTTTATTTCTCCGTTAATTCCCGCGGCCATCCATGCACACTGAGCAACATTTCCACAATTATTCATATTTATACCGCAATCAGCCATAATTTCCGCCACTTGTCTTATTCTTGCCCCAAAATCACCACCGGTATAGGTTGCAGAAACATTTTGTATATATTTATCCTTCTCGATAGCCATTATCGCCCTGCACTGTCCCGAAACAACGGGTTTAATCGCTTGAATTTCTGGATCGGGCACTATTGGACCATCCGCATAAATACCGCTTGGTGCAGTAGCTTCCGTGTGTAAAGAATGATCCGCTATGATAAATTCATTTCTAATTATTTCCGTTAAATCAAGACTGCGCGTTTGCACCAAATTGGCATTAACATTCGCCAAAATCACATAAGATCCAAGCAAAATCGCCAATCCAACTACAGCATCAACAATTTTTTGCTTACCGCTTTCGACACGCATTCCGGTAGAACCTAATAGATACAAGAAACCGCCATATATTATGATTACAGCACTGGCGACTAAACCCACTCCCAAAATATATTTATAAAATGTAAAAATATACAATGACAAAAACGGTATAGATAAAGCACCGAAAGATTTCGTAACACGAAAATCTTCAGCATTTAATCCCGGCAAAGGAACATTTAACCGGGGAACAGTATATGTAACATCAGCGGCAACGACGCAATCCAAAGAAATAAATATACTATGAATAATAAATACACCCGCGATGATGGCAATGGAAAGAATAAATTTTCGTCTATTTTTTTTATACATATTTTTTACTCTTTCTATTCATAGAAACATTATTCCGCATCTGCTTCAGTTGAAGTCGAAAATTCTTCGGCAGCCTGTTGCGGTTGTTCATTTAAATCCATACAACATCTGAAGCCGTTTTCAAAAGCTCTCCAGGAAAGTACGTGCTCTCCTCCCCAAGCCTGTCTGCAAGTAGGCTTCGCTCCGGCTCCACCGCCAAGATGCGCCACGGGCGACCAATACCAATTCATCCAAATATATGCATCTTTATTCAGTGCCGACGATCCAAGGGCTTGCAAATCCTGTACTGACATTTTTTTTCTTAAAGCAATTTCTTGTACATTGCCAACCATATCCACAACCCCTTCTTCCGTTACGCAACGTGGACGTCTTCCGCTGATTTCCACAGCCTCATTAATTTCATTAATAAAATTTTTGGCCGCAAAATACGCTTCACGATATTGTTCATTTAATAATGCGGTATTTTCATTTTCCGGTGTTAAAATACTGCCATCGGGTACTTGCGGATAAAATTTATTAAATGCGCCCAATATTTTATCCCTTTGTGCTATCAATTTTGCAAAATTTTCACTGAACGAATCATAGTTGCATGGCGCAGGCTCATTTTTTGTCAATCTGACATTCATTCCTTGAGTTGCGTATGTTCCGGGAACGAATGTATTCCCATACCCATAATCATTGTCGCCATCGGGACCCAAGCAAGCTCTGACCCATTCATTTTGAGTACACAATCTTTTGCCCCTTCTATCGCACCACCAAGCAGCCTCAATTCCCAAAACTCCGGTGTATGGCTTAATACCTCTTCGATTTGGCGCTTCATATCTATCTATACAAAATGATTCAACTTCAATTTTTGTTTTTGCCGTATAATTTACACTTTTAGAAATGGCTACCATATCGGGTGGACATGCTCCTTGAGCAATTAAAGATCCCTGCGAATTTTTTGCTATCGTGCCCTCTTTGGGAATATATACTTTGGAATCCGACTGCTCCAAATCGGTAATCGATTGATCAATACCCGGTAATACATAATCCCATTTCACCGTTGCGGCTTCTTGCGTCATTTTCAAGGCCTGATCCGGATCAGCCGGTGTATCTTGCTTGGAAACCACCGCCACCTCCATGGTTGGATTGGTTGTCGTATTTGGATTTATCATCGATAAAATCACAACACTGGCCAATAAAACACTTAAACCCAATACGGCATCTTTAATCTTTTCTTTCGCGTTACTGATTTTAGCTCCCGTACTGCCCAAAATATACAAAAAACCTCCATAAATTAACATCATGGCCGCAGCTATCAAACCAATACCGACTAAATATTTATGTAAAGCGTATAAATATATTGCCAAATAAGGAACCTGCACTTTATTATCTTTTACTATCAGCTCGTCTGGAAAAGAAGCACCCGGAATCGGTACTCCTAATACAGGCATAGCGGCTTTTTCAGTGGCATTTTCTTTATCTTCTTCATTAGCTGCAAAAAAATTATTATCAATCTTGGTATAAACAAGCGGCTCATTGGAACAGCGCGCGGCCGGCTTGGTATTTATTTTATAACATGAATCATTATTCAAATTGGAACAAGTGACATTAAATTTTTGATCAGTCTGTTTATTTATCTCATTTGCGGCAAAAGAACAATTTTTTGTACTGGGTACAGTTACACAAAAATCGGTTTTTCTGTTTTCAGCACCACATTCACAACAGTTAAAAGTAATCGCATGACCTTGCCCTGGTATTAATAAGAAAAACGCAACAATTACAATAAAACGAATCAACATATTCAAAACAAATATACCATAAAAACAGTCAAAGTGTTAGCCTGTATCATCGATAAATATGGCGCAAAGCATTGATATATGCAATTATAGTAATTAATTACTATGCCCAAACCTACTCCTATCCACATTTGCTCCAAATGCGATGCTCAATTTCCCAAATGGTCCGGCCGCTGCGAATCCTGCGGTGCTTGGGGCACTATCGGCAAAGAAGCAACTCTGCCACACGCTTCCGGCGATACAGTTTCCGAAATCAAAGCCTCCCCAGCCAAACCAACCGCTTTCACTCAACTTTCGACGTTAGACGTTAGACGTTCGACGAATTTAACGGGTTTGGTAGCAATCGACACCATCCTGGGCAACAACCTGGTCCCGGGATCCGTAACGTTAATCGCCGGCGAACCGGGCATGGGCAAATCAACGATCCTAACGGAACTAGCTCTAAAAATGGCAGAAGACGGCAAAAAAATCATCTACGTCACCGGCGAAGAATCACCCTCGCAAATCAATCTGCGTTTAAAACGTTTAAGCCCAAAAACACCGGAAACGCTGTTTTTCATGGAAGATACGGATGCCGAAACCATTTGTGCCACACTGGAAGCGGAAAAACCCGATCTGGCCATTATCGATTCCATTCAATCCATCAAAACCTCTCTTGCAACCGGCGAAGCCGGCAGTATCAATCAAGTCAAAGCTTCGGCCGCGGTTTTAACTCAATCCGCCAAAAAAACTTCGGTGCCCATTTTTTTGGTCGGCCAAGTAACCAAAGACGGCGATATTGCCGGCCCCAGAGTTTTGGAGCATGTCGTAGACACTGTGTTAAATCTGGAAGGCGATCGCTTGCACCGCTTTCGCATCTTACGCGTAATCAAACACCGCTTCGGCTCTACGGATGAAACGGTACTGTTGGATATGACCGAAACCGGTTTACAAATCGTTCAAGATCCTTCGGCGGTCATAATCGAAAACCGTCCGACTTCGGCTCCCGGATCGGCAATCGGCTGTGTCATGGAGGGTCGGCGCCCTCTTTTGGTCGAGCTTCAAGCTCTTGTCTCTCCGGCCGGATACAGTACGCCAACCCGCAAAGCCACCGGCTTGGATGGTACACGTCTCAACATGCTATTAGCCGTTCTCTCGCGCCACGCCGGCCTCAAAGTTTACGACAAAGATGTTTACGCCAACGCTGCCGGCGGTTTCCCTGTCCGCGATCCGGCCTCGGATTTAGCCTTGGCGGCCGCAATATCAAGCGCCGTCGCGGGCAAACCTTTAGACGCCAAAACCGCCTATTTCGGCGAAATCGGTCTCACCGGCGAACTTCGCCCCGTTGCCCTACCCGAGCTCCGCATCAAAGAGCTCTCCCGCATGGGCTTTACAACCATCATCTGCCCCGTCTCCAAAAACCTAAAACTCGCAACCAACGTCACTATTATTCAAGCCAAAACAATCAGTGAGGCTTTGTAATAACCACCGTCATTCCCTCATCCCACTATCACCCCCCTCATCTCCACCGTCATTCCCTCATCCCACTATCACCCCCCCCTCATCTCCACCGTCATTCCCTCATCCCACTATCACCCCCCTCATCTCCACCGTCATTCCCTCATCTCCACCGTCATTCCCTCGAAGGAGGGAATCCATACGCCGCAACCCTCAAAAAAATGAATTTAAAACCTTATTGGAAAATCAAAAACTCTTACGTTTATATATTAGCCAGCAAAAAGAATGGTACTCTTTACGTCGGTGTAACAAGCAATCTCGAAAAAAGAGTATACGAACATAAAAACGATATTCATGAAGGATTTACCAAAAAATACCAAATTCATCTTTTGGTATACTATGAACACCACGAAGATATTACCACCGCAATTTGGAGAGAAAAATGCATTAAACGATGGAATCGTGCATGGAAAATCAAATTGATCGAAGAAAAAAATCCTGATTGGAATGATTTGTTTTATGAAATAAAAAGTTGGGAAGAGAGATGAAATCCTTCTGTTACTTCATTCTCGAGCAAGCGGAGATCTATAATTTAACAAGTTGAACCGCTTGGATTCCCTCCTTCGAGGGAATGACGACGGGTGGGAAGTGAGGGAATGACGACGGGTGGGAAGTGAGGGAATGACAATTAGTGCAGAGACCAAGGGGTGCGGACTAAAGCAAGGAAATGGCAACGCAGGTGTTACTCCCCATGCTCGCTCTCCGTAAGCGACTCCGCGCGCTCTCGGAGTTCCGGATATTTTGTCAGCATGGGATCAATTTGCATCAATTTTATTGCCTCATCGCGGGCTTTTTGCATAACCGCGTAATCTTCCCAAGGACGTACATGACGGAAAATATTTTTTCCGGATTGTTGTGTTCCCAAAACATTTCCCGAGCCCCTCATCTTCAAATCTTCCTCGGCAATCACAAAACCGTCATTCGTACGCTCCATTACTCGCAATCTATCGGTTACAACCGATTCATCCGTCGCAACCAGATAACACGTGCAATCTTTATCCGATCTTCCGATGCGCCCGCGCAATTGATGCAATTGCGCCAAACCGAATCTTTCCGCGGATTCTATCAACATAATTGTTGCATTGGGAATGTCAACTCCAACTTCTACCACGGTTGTCGCTATCAGCACATCCGCTTTTTTATCCTTAAAATCCGCCATCACTTTATCCTTATCCGCAGAACTCATTTTGCCGTGCAGAGCCGATATTTTAAGACTTTTCAATGCTCCGGTTTTTAACCGCAAAACCTCGGCTTCCACGCTTTTAGAGCCCGACTTGTCTGACGGATCTATTAACGGACAAACGATAAAAGCTTGTTCTCCGCGAATCACGGCGTCAATTATCGCTTTATACGCCAAATTACGACCAACATCCCCCACCAGCACATGGGTTTTAATGGGCTTTCTTCCGGCGGGCTTGGTTTTGATGATGGAAACATCCAAATCCCCCAAAAAAGTCAGCGCCAAGGAACGCGGTATGGGAGTTGCTGTCATGGACAGCAAGTGCGGGACCTTAGCATCCGGCCTTTGCAAAACCGTCAGCGCCTCTCTTTGCGCTACACCAAAACGATGTTGTTCGTCCACAATAGCCAAAGCCAAATCCGGCGGACATTGCCCTAATTGCAACAGAGCATGAGTGCCGACCGCAACCACGCGCCCCATAATCATCCTCTCTTTCGCCTCCGAAAGCTTCATGGCTTTCTCTTGGCCGTTTTCATAATAAATTCGCGACGCGGATGTCATCAACAATATAGGGATATGATGCTGATTCAAAAACCTGCTCAAAGTCAGCGCATGCTGTTTGGCCAATATTTCAGTCGGTGCCATTATTGCCGCCGAATAACCCTGCCGATGCGCCACGGCCGCACAAAAAGCCGCAACCACTGTTTTACCGGACCCCACATCACCCTGCACCAATCGGCGCATGGGACGCATGCTTTGCATATCTTGCAAAGCCGCCCAAGCCGAGCGTTTTTGATCCGGTGTCAACTCAAAAGGCAATTTGGAAACAAAATTTTTTGCAAACTTTTCATCAAACGAAACTTCCGGCGCTCCGCCTTGATCCGCTTTATTGCGTGCCAATCTTAACGCCAATTGATAATAAAAAACTTCATCAAAAGCAAATCTCTGTCTGCCTAACTTAGCTTGCTCTTGAGTCTCAGGCTTATGCGCATAACGTATTGCCGTAACTAAATTGGGTTGCTTGGCATTACGCAATACGGAGTCAGGTACAATATCCGGCGCCTCATCAAACTCATCCAATACGGCTTTCATGATCTTGCGTAAAGTTTTTTGCGTTACTTGCCCTATTAATGGATATACGGGCGCGATATTACCCGCCGCCACCGTTTCTTGATTGGCCGATTCCCAAATCGGACTCGTAAAACTCCTCCCGTATTTTGGATGCAGCCTGACAGTTCCCGAAACATAAATCTCATCCCCGATTTTCACCTGCTCCAACATCCAGGGCTGATTGAACCAGGTGATAGCGATAGTTCCCGAATCATCCTCCAATAAGCCCCTGATCATTACAATCCGCTTACGGAAAGTAGGCAGTTTTTTCAATTGCTTGACTCTTGCCCTGATTGTAACCGACTCACCGATTGGTATTTCGGCTATCGGCACCAATTGCGAATAATCATCGTACCTGCGCGGCAAAATAGACAACAAATCCCCCACCGTCTCCACATCCAACTTACTCAAAACCCGCCGCTGTTGCGTCGTTAATCCATGAATATAACTCGTAGGATCCGCCCAATTTAACATAAAACAACCTTCACCTGCGCTCATAATGCAAGTAATATAGAGTTCATCAAGTTTAAAGTTCAAAGTTCATCAAGAGTTACTTAAGCTTCTCTTGATGAACTTTAGACTTGATAAACTTATTACTTAGTGTGCGATGAACTTTAGACTTGATGAACCTTTCATCGATCGATGTCTTCCCAGCTTAACAAATCCGCCAAACAAATCAAAGAGCTCATCGCCAAAGCACCCCTGTTGACAAATTTGGCAAAATAAGCTATTTTCTTGAATCGTTCCTTCCTTAAAAATCTTTAACGAGGAGTTCACAATGGTCAAAAAATTACAGGAGAAACACGGCCGTTTGTATGTTTTGCATCTCACACCGTGCGAAAATTTCGTCTGGAACAAGTTGCGCGAAAACTCCAAAGAGGTGGACGGCCAATGGCGCATCGCGATTCCGGCGGATCGTGATGATTTGTATCTGGCCTGGGATCCGCCAAAAGACTTGGATTGCGATGAGAATTCATTGCATCGCATTGTCCAGCGTTTTTGCTCGGCCGGGGTCATTGCCCGTGTCGGCGAAAACGGTAACGGCTTCGTTCCCCATGTGCTTACCGATGCGGCTTCTGCGTTTTTCGTCAATAAGATCGAAACGCGCCAAGAACATTCCGCTTCTCCCGAAATGATCAAGCTCGCCAAAAACATCATGGAGGGCGGATACGCGGAAAATTGTCATCTGGGTTTTACTGCCGATTTCCACGACTGGATCTCAAAAACATCCACTGTAAAACCATCAACCGCCCACGTAAAATTGGTTGGAGTTCGCCTTACCGAACCTCCGGCAATCGGCGTTTTGTACCGCAATCCGGAATGGGAAAACGTTAAGTCACCGGGCCGTCGCTACTTGATAGCCGTCCCCGGTTTCACAGCTTACGAGCTGGTTCCCGACACGCTCAGAACTCGAGTCGTCAAACGAGTCTCCAAAAGCATGCCTCCCGAACGCGAAGATGCGGCCGAAACGGCATCAGTCGAACCCGCTCCGGATCTCTTTGCCGACAAAGATGTGAACGGCATGCAAAGACTGATTCAATCTTTGGAAGGCGACATAGCAGAGCTTAAGGTAATGCTCGATAAAAAAAATCACGAGCTGGCTTCCGCCATCGCCGCGATGAAGCTCAAACTCGAACGCGAAATGGTCATCGCGGAAAATCAATTGCGCCGCCTCAAGGCTTTGCGCAACAATATTCCCGATTAAACCTCTTCACCTCAAAACAAATCGGCATAATGCCGATTTTTTGATTATTCAACTACCGCAACAAACATTTTCAGGTTATAATATAATCATCATTATGCTGATGATACAAAACATTCTTCTTTTATTGCTTCTTTTTATTGCTCTCGGATTGGCTGCTGAACTCGTGGTTGATAACATCAAATATCTGGCGAAAACTTTAAAGATGCGCCTGTTCGCTTTCGGTATTTTATTGGGAATAATCACATCTTTACCGGAACTCTCGGTTGGTATTAACGCCGGTATAAACAATCTCGGCGCAGTATCGGTGGGCAATCTGCTTGGCGGTGTTTTGGTAATGCTGGGCCTTATTCTTGGTGCAAGCCTGGTATTGCATCGCAAAGTAAAAACCGACGGAAAATTAATCGCCATTCTGCCTGAATTATCCATCATTATCATTCCTCTTTTTTTGGGGATGGACGGCACTTTTTCACGTTTTGACGGTTTAATGATGATTACCGCTTATTTTGCTTTGATTTTTTATCTTTACCGCATCAACAAAAAATCCGGCAAAATCACTTTCGCAGCTCTCGATAAAAACCGCATTTTAAAAGCCATCTTTTTTGCCTTAATCGGAACTGTTGCGGTTCTGCTTATTTCCAATTGGATCGTACGCATAGCTTCGGAGATTATCAACACTTTTCACGTCAACGAACTGGCAATCGGACTTATCTTCTTTGCCATTGGCACCAATTTACCGGAGATCTCCATTGCTTTCACTTCATGGCGCAAAAAAACCGCCGAATTATCGCTTAGCCATCTATTGAGCTCGGCATTTACCAATATTCTGATATTGGGCATTTTATCAGTTCTGCGCCCCATCGCCATAACAACCGGATTGCACTATTTTTTGGTAACAATGTTTATTATCATCAATATCGGATTATTCATCATTTTTTATAAAACCCAAAAAAAACTCGATAAAAACGAAGGTTTGGCTCTGATTTTTTGTTACGCATTTTTTATCATCGCCAATTTTTGGGCACTTGGTCAAACATAACCGCAAACCGGCTCTTTAATTGCGAATTTTTCTTAAAATCAACTGCGAAAAATCGCATGCTCCACTTTATGCATGATTACATCGGCTATTGTTTTCAGTATCAAAAAACCAATCAAAACATTTCCAAACACAGCTCCTAAAATAATCGTAAAATGCATCGGAAGAATCCTCGCATAAGGATAAAACATCAAGGAGCCGATATTCAGTATTTTTGCATCACCGGATTTATTGTAATAATAAGAAACTGCATGATTGATAAAAAAGACCGCACAAGCCAATGCAACCGACCCCCATTGCAAATTTGAAAAAATACTTATTTCCGATGCGGTCAAAGCTCCCGAAATAATAAAAATCAAATATACAAAGTGAAATGTTCCGTAATGCACCAAAAAAAATACTGCCGTTGTAATCTTCGTAGCCGTAGTCGGCTTGGGTTGTACACCGTTGATTTTAAAACCCTCGGTCGTAAACTCTTTCAATTGTAAAATTCTGATGACATTAAAGAAGCCGATCGCTACACTTTGGAACCAATAAACCAAAATTATTTCCGTCAAACTCCACTCCTCCGCAACCGCAAAATATATAGTTGCCAAATTAAAAAACAGCAACAACCACAAGGAAAGATCCCCAGCAAAACCTTTAGTCTGCCGTTGTACTTGCATAAAATTAAATATTGCGGAATCCAATCAACTTATCAGCAAATGTCCTAAGCGAAAGCATAATCGGTTTTTCGACTTCACCTCATTTCGCGGAAGGCATTCACCGCCCTTCACTTACTATGGCGTAGCCATGAACAAGCGAAGCGCGTCGAATGGCGGAGAGGGAGGGATTCGAACCCTCGGTACCCTTGCGAGTACGACGGATTTCAAGTCCGTTGCCTTAGACCGCTCAGCCACCTCTCCGTAATAATCAATAACCAATAAAACAATCACCAATAACCGTCCGTAAGTTTAGTATATTTACCGATTTTTGTCTAACTAACAAAACTTCCGTTATAACGTCGCACTTATTGCCTGAACCTTGACTGCGCCCCTCGTAGCCGAAGGCGTGGTTCGTTAACGACTCGTCTTGATTACTGCATGAATTTATCAAGATAAAAGTAACAAGTTTATCAAGGGCAGCCTAAGCTTCTCTTGATAAACTTTAGACTTTATGAACTTTCCACTAGTTCGAGATAATCAAATTTCAGACAATATATAAATATTATGCTATAATCAGCATGTATGGCCTACACACCCGAATCATTGCGAGAAATCGCCAATTCGCAAGATGTTTTTGTTTGGGAAATGCCCGAACACGAAGTTCGCGAAAGAACATCCAAATGGTATCTTATAGTCAGTCTTATTGCTTTAGTCAGCGTATTATACGGCGTTTTGGCTCAAAACTATCTCTTTGCGCTCATAATTTTGATTTGCGCCGTAATCCTGATTTTGGCCGGCAATCAAGATCCGCAAAAAATACTGGTACAAATCGGCCATAACGGCGTAGTTGTCAACGGCGAATTTGTGGAATTCGATAAATTTGACCATTTTGCCATAATCTATCAACCGCCGTTAACAAAAGTGCTCTATTTAGAGCGAAAAATCAGCTTCAAACCCAGAATCAAGCTGTTTTTGGAGGACGAAGACCCGATAGCCATCCGCAACCACCTCAAAAAATACGTCCCCGAAAACCTGGAGTTGCGCGAAGAACATATTTCTGATATTGTAGGGCGGCTATTACGAATCTAAACGCACAACCAAATTAAGAATTAAAAATTAAGAATTAAAAATGATTGAATCGAGCTCAGCTCGATATTCGGAAGTATATATTAAAATATCACGAAGTGATTCAATGATTTGGCATTAATCATTTGGCATTTGGAATTAAAATAGTGATGTCGTAGGCCACCGACATTCTTAATTCATGATTTTTAATTCTAAATTTGAATCAAATAGTCGGCAGCCGTAGCTCAGCTGGATAGAGCGCTTCCCTGCGAAGGAAGAGGTCAGACGTTCGAATCGTCTCGGTTGCACCATGTAAAATCGCTTTAGGGCGATTTTAAAATTTACAAATAATAAATAAAAAATAATAAAGATAAACCTCTACGCTTCGCTATCGCTCGCGAAATAACAAATTACAAATAATAAATAATAAAGAAAAATTGCTCTGCTCGCTTTATTATTTATAACTTTATTATTTATTATGGCTCTAGACTAGCAAACTAATGATTTAGGTACCATTTAATAAT
>JAEAMF010001083.1_pt1 | contig 22899 bp, 18 predicted proteins | sample 8958721 | NCBI WGS metagenome assembly JAEAMF01 (sample SAMN16933255, study PRJNA681124) | bioreactor sludge metagenome | isolation source: anaerobic bioreactor treating anionic surfactant - SDBS | place: India: Bengaluru | collected 2019-02-28
TTTCTGGAATTCAGTGATCAGGCTGCAAATTTTTCCGCTGTCGCGCACGCCTTCAACCACCATCATGAGCTTCATCGCCGATTCGCGTAGCTCCACGGCTGTTTGAGCGTCTTTAAATTGAGCCCCGTCTATAACATCGGCCCATTGTATCAAGTCATCCAGGCGGCTCGAGTCAAAGCCGAAATGCCTGCGAAGCATTTCGTCTATGAATTTGGTGCAGGACCGGTACGTGGGATCGTGGAACTTCCTGCCGCTCTTGTCGGCCCTGAAATGAGCCTCGTCTTCTCGGCTGAGGAAAGCACTCTGGTGGTGGTCAAACCACCAGTTCAGGCGCGGATCGCTTGAATACTTGAAATCGACGATCGCATTCTCGTCTCCGTCAAATTCCACATCCAGGAAAAGCTGCCCGGCACGGTGCGCCAGTCCCTCGTATTGAAATTCACAGCTTTTATTGATTGCGTTCAGATAGAAATTGCTGAAGACGGCTGCGGATGCCAGTCCATCAAAACAGTTATTGTGAAAAAAAAGCTTCATCATCCCCATATGGTTTTGGATCTTGCGTTCCTGCCTATATAAAAGGTGATCACGACGCAGCCGGGGAGCCAGAGAACGAAACACACTACCACACTGTTCCCCATATTGCAATTTTCGATCCGAAAGGGGGTGTCCCGAATTTCAACCGCCATGGCATTGCTTGCAGATATGGCTATAAATTCAGGATCGGTTTGCCGCAATGCCACGCCGGTATGAATGATATAGCCCTGCCGCCGCCAAAAAGCTGCTGCATCAAATCCGGAAATGCCTCTCCGGAAGTCGCGGAGCAGGGGGAAGCGAGAACCATATGCAAGGCTTTACTGTAACCGATGGATGATTCCGCGTGATGTTTCCGCCCGCCCTTCCCGATATCCATGCCAAAACCCTGCTCATTTTTGGAGGGTGCCTGCTATTATTATTCAGTCGGATGGGAACGGCAGATCTTCTTCGTTATTAAAATAGCCATGCCAGAAGAAGATCATGAAAATCCGCCTTTCCCAAAAACAGTCAGCGACATCGTTGCCGAATCCCCTGATTCCGCGCAGCCTTGTTGCTATCTTCAGCAATTCCTTACTCGAGGTTGAGCGCAAAATGAAGCTTGTTCCTTGGATGGCGTGGAACTCCAAATGATCTGGATCTGGATGGCATTTATCCTTTTGGTTCTGCTGATGCTGGCGCTTGACTTGGGAGTCTTTCACCGCAAAGCCCACGTGGTCAGCGTCCGGGAAGCGCTCATCTGGTCGGCAGTCTGGCTGACTCTCGGAATGTCGTTTGCCGTTTTTGTGTACTTTTCTTACGACGCCCAATGGTTCGGCCTGGGCTCAGTGGTCGATGCCGTCGATGGAATGCGCAATGACGGTGCGAGTGCAGCGGAAAAGTATCTAACCGGCTATATCGTCGAGAAGTCGTTGAGTGTGGACAACATATTCGTGATCGCCATGATCTTCGGCTTTTTTGCGGTGCCGGCGCTGTATCAGCACCGCGTTTTATTCTGGGGCATCCTTGGCGCTCTGATTCTGCGCGGAGCGATGATTGCTCTCGGAGCGAAGCTGATCGCCGAATTTCATTGGATTCTATACCTGTTCGCGATATTTCTGATCCTGACGGCGATCAAGATGCTTCTCTTCAAAACAGAACACACAGATCCGAATAGGAATGCCGTCGTCCGCCTGACGCGGCGGTTGTTTCGGATCACCTCCAGGTTTCATGGAGAGCACTTCTTCGTTCGCGCGGGAAAACCGGCGTCGTATGAGAGCGAAACGCCCGGCGCAGCCGCTATGCCCGATGCAGTTGTAGAGACTGCCCGTTCGGGGAAAATTCTCTTGACGCCTTTGGCGCTTGCCCTGGTGATGGTCGAGACTACGGATGTAATCTTTGCCGTAGACTCGATCCCGGCGATCTTTGCCATTACAGGCGATCCCTTTCTTGTTTTCACAAGCAATGTTTTTGCGATCCTGGGCCTCCGATCGCTTTACTTCGCGCTGGCCGGAATGGTGAGAAAATTCCGATATCTGAAGGTCTCTCTTGCGCTGGTCCTGCTGGTTGTGGGTATCAAGATGCTGCTCGCCGAATGGCTGAGGGTTTCCCTGGGGAAACACTTTATGCTTTACCTTCTGACATTGGTTCTATTGATTTTGGTCACCGGTATTACCGCCTCGATACTTGCGGAGCGTCGCGAGACGGTCCTCCGGACAGAGAAAAAACCACCTTCAAGTGAATAAGGAGCTATGTGTCCCACGACCGACAGGCTCCAGGGGACGGGAAGGAGCAAGCGATGACCAACCGAATTCTGGGCTTATTGGAACTATTCGAAAAAGCAGTCGTCGTTTTTCTTGTTGGATTGATGGTCTTGACCGTCGCTCTGGCGACGATTGAGCTGGGAATCCTGCTTGTAAGAGATATCGCGGCTCATCCGCGGTATCTACTTGGAATTGATGAGCTGCTGGATGTCTTCGGGATGTTCCTTCTGGTCCTGCTGGGGCTGGAACTCCTCGAAACCATCAAGGCTTATCTGATCGAGCATGCCATTCACGTTGAAGTGGTCATGGTGGTGGCCCTCATCGCGGTTGCGCGCAAGGTCATCATTCTGGATGTAAAAGAGATGGAATCCATGACACTTTTTGCAATTGGATTGATCATCCTGACTTTGTCCGTGGGATACTATCTTATTTCCCGCATATTTCAGGGCCGCCAGCGACCGGCAGGCAGTGATAAAAGCCTGCCTGAAAAACCATAATTCTTATTTTGCCAATTTCAAGGAACCTGATAAAAGCAGGAAAGATCTCGGCAGCTCATGGGATGCAACACCTTCGCTCTGCAAGGTGACGGCGACAGGCGGGCTTTTTTAATAGAGTGGAAATCCGATCCGGCTTGTTCAGCAGTGGCGATTAAACCAGCCGGTTCAGTCGAGAAAGGCAGGTGTGCGGCATGGAGAAGCTAATTGGAAAACACTGGCATCATTTGAGCGCCGCGGATGCGCTTGATCTGTTGGGATCGCACGTCGAGAAAGGGCTTTCGCTTTTTGAAGTCAAACACCGCCAGGAACGGTTCGGCGCGAACGAACTGACGGCCAAGAAATCCCGCAGCCCCCTGCGCGCATTTCTGAAACAGTTTGCTCAACCGCTGGTCTACCTGTTGGTGCTTGCAGCCGGCGTTACCGCCGTGCTGGCACACTATATCGACGCCGCGGTGATTTTTGCCGTGGTGCTTGTGAACGCCATTGTGGGTTTCCTTCAGGAATCCAAGGCGGAAAGGGCGATCGAATCTCTGAGGCAAATGGTTCAGACTGAGAGTACCGTGATCAGAGACGCCGTGAAACGCCGCATTTCGTCGCGGGAGCTTATTCCCGGAGATCTGGTTCTTTTGCAGTCGGGCGACAAAGTGCCCGCCGATCTCCGTCTTGTTGAGAGCCGGGATCTGCAAATTGACGAGTCCGCTCTCACGGGAGAGTCGGTGCCGGTTCAAAAGAGTGTTGAGACCCTTCGTCCCGAAACGGTTCTTGCCGACCGCAGGAACATGGCTTATGCGGGAACCCTTGTAACTTACGGGCAGGGACGGGGGGTCGTTACGGCTATCGGGAACCAAACCGCCAGCGGTCAGATCGCTGTAATGATTGCCGAAGCGGTGGATCTTGCCACCCCCTTGACACGCAAAATTGCCTATTTCAGCCATGTCCTGCTTTTTGCTATCGGCGGTCTTGCACTACTGACCTTCGCGATTGGCATCCTGCGTCGACAACCCGTGCTGGAAATGTTTATGGCTTCCGTAGCTCTGGCTGTCGGCATGATTCCTGAAGGGCTTCCGGCCGCGGTGACGATAACGCTGGCCATCGGCGTCAAACGCCTCGCGCACCGCCGGGCGATTATCCGCAAGCTTCCCGCAGTGGAAACGCTCGGAAGCACGACGATTATCTGCTCGGATAAAACCGGCACGATGACCCAGAATCAAATGACTGTCCAGCATATCATTGCCGCGGAAGGCCATTTTGAAGTTGCGGGATCAGGGTACGCTCCCGAAGGCCGCATACAAAGTGCGGATGGAGTTCTCTCCGATCCCGTGCCTGCAGGAGTCCGGAAAGTTTTGATAGCAGGCGCTTTATGCAACGATTCCCATATCGCGCAGGAAGACGGCCGCTGGAAGATTCAGGGGGATCCCACAGAAGCCGCGCTCCTCGTGTCCGCTCAAAAGGGAGGATTTACAGTTGAAGATCTCTCAAAAAAATTCGCCAGGCTGGATGTGATCCCATTTGAGTCCGATCGGCAATATATGGCAACGCTGCATGCCGATCCGTCGGCGGGGAAGAACCGCATTCTCGTCAAAGGCGCCGTTGAGAAAGTGATTGAGCTTTGCGGGCTCCAGTTGAATGCAGACGGTTCAGAGGCGGCTCTGAACCGCGAGGCGGTCCTGCACGATGCGGAATCTCTGGCAGCGAAGGGATACCGTGTGCTCGCCTTTGCAGAGGGATGGTGCGAATCGGGGAAAAAAGCGCTTGCTCAGGATCTTCGGCAGGATCGCCTGGTATTTGCGGGCCTTCAGGCTCTTATGGACCCTCCGCGCCCGGAATCCTTGCAAGCCGTCGCGGCCTGCCAGGCCGCGGGTATAGGAGTGAAAATGATCACTGGCGATCATGCGCTCACCGCCGCTGCCATTGCCGCTCAGCTCGGGCTTCAATCCCGGGTAAATGAAGCAGACGGGAGGCCAAAAGCCCTGACCGGCAGACAACTGGCGGATTTAACCGATGAACAATTGATCTCCATTGCAGAAGACACTTCAGTCTTTGCGCGCGTGGATCCTTCGCAAAAGCTTCGACTGGTGGAGGCTTTGCAGTCCAACGGACATGTTGTTGCGATGACGGGCGATGGAGTCAATGACGCTCCGGCACTGAAGCAGGCGGACATCGGAATCGCGATGGGACTTGCCGGCACCGATGTGGCACGCGAGGCTGCAGATATGATATTGACGGATGACAATTTTGCCACGATTGAGGCCGCTGTCGAGGAAGGGCGCGGGGTTTTTGACAATCTCACTAAATTCATTGTCTGGACGCTGCCCACAAACCTTGGGGAAGGCCTCCTCATCATGCTGGCCATATTCATCGGAATCGCGCTCCCCATCACCCCTGTACAGATTCTATGGATCAATATGACGACGGCCATACTCCTTGGTCTGATGCTTGCCTTCGAACCGACCGAACACGGCATTATGCAACGCCCGCCACGTGATCCGCGGAAGCCCATTATCACTCGGCCTCTAATACTGCGCCTTGTCCTGGTGAGCTTGATCATGGCGGCCGGCGGTTTTTGGATCTACGATCACATCATCGCGGGTGGAGGGAGCGTGGCGCAAGCGCGCACCGTTGTTGTAAATGTGGTCGTGTTCACGGAGGTTTTCTATCTCTTCAACTGCCGGTCGCTGACACGGTCTCCGTGGGCCATAGGATTTCTTTCAAACCGCTGGGCGATTTTCGGAACGCTGATCATGGCGGCGCTACAGATGGTTTTAACCTACGTTCCGCTCATGAACCTCTGGTTTGATACGGCTCCTATTGCGAGCCTGGAGTGGGCGAAAGTCCTGGGCGTAAGCATTCTCGCTTACGGAGCTGTGGAGATTGAAAAGCGGCTGCAATCGTTGCACGACAGATGATCCGGTGATTCAGCTTTAACAGCTTCACCGTTATCCCGATTCCACAAGACGTAACTGACAGTTTGACAGCAATATTTATGAAGGTTTGTATGGAGGATTCCAAACGTGTCAAATTTCAGATACTTGCTGCCCGCGTCTTTAACTATTCTGATATTGGTTTTCGGATCGGACGTCGGCGCGGCGGAAATCATTTTCGACCTCTATCATAAACCGGAAGAACGTGCCGCTTCTCTTCGGGAAATGGCCGTTGCCAATCCCGGAATCACGCGGATTCACAATCTGGTCAAAACTCCGGGTGACCGCGATCTTGTCCTTATCGAGATCGGGCCCGAAACGGACAAATCCCGGAAGACGTTTCCCGCAGTGTTTGTGGCCGCCGACATGGATGGGACGGTGCCGATTTCGGGCGAAGCTGCACTATACCTGGCCGGACTCATCCTCAAATCTCCCGACCTTCGCACGGACCGGACTTGGTACATCCTTCCCTGCGGAAACCCTGATGCTGCGGCTCGATTTTTCATGAAGCCGCTCTTCCGGAATTCGCGCAACGGCTCGAGGATTAATGATGACCGTGATGACGCAACCGATGAGGACGGCCCCGACGACCTCAACGGAGACGGGTTCATAACCCTGATGAGAGTCAAGAATCCCACCGGTGAATGGATGTCCGTACCCGAGGAGCCTCGGCTCCTGAAAAAGGCCGACTCATCGAAAGGCGAGAAGGGTATTTACAAACTCTATTCTGAGGGAATCGACAATGACGGCGACGGCCTATACAACGAGGACGGTCCCGGCGGAGTCAACATCGGCATTGCCTTTCCTCACCTGTTCAAATATTTTGAGCCTGAACGAGGTCTTTGGCCCGGAAGTGAAAGGGAAACTTATGCGCTCCTCAGGTTTTTTGACGAGCACCGCGAGATAGGGCTGACCTCTGTTTTCGGGGAGACAAATTTCTGCCTTATGCCTCCTCGGGGAGGACGGAAGGGGGAGTCGGATCTCAGGAGGATCAGGGTTCCCGAAAGTATCGCCGCCTCCATAAACGCCGATCCTGAAAAAACCTACACGATGGCGGAAATCATGGATATGGTGCGCCCCCTGGCACCCGCCGAAGTCGAGATTTCCGAAGCCGAGGTCGCCGGCTATCTGGGCCTCGGGGAAGTCGTCAATCCGCTGGATGAAGACCTCAAGTTTTACAAGGAACTCTCGGAGCAATACAAAGAATTTCTCAAAAGAAACAAACTCGACGGCAAGCGGCTCGATCCGTCATCAGACAAAGACGGATCGTTCGAGCTCTGGTCCTATTATCAGCTTGGCCTGCCGTCCTTTTCGTTGGATTTCTGGACTGCGCCTGAGGTGAAAAAAGAAAAGGCAAGCGAGGATTTAACACCCGAAAAGCTGGAAAAAATGAGCAACGAGGATTTCATCGCGCTCGGAGAAGAGAAAGTGGACGCCTTCCTCAAGTCCATCGGGAGCCCTGTGCAGTCGAATGCCAGACAGCTTTTCGAAGCCTTTCGAAGCGGGATGATGGACACCCAAAAGATGGCCGAGATGATGAAACAGATGCCAAAGCCGGCAGCTGAAGGCGGAGCGGATCCTAAGGAAAAAGCCCTGCTCGCCTGGAGTGACCGGTACCTCGAAGGTAAGGGCTTCATCCAGTGGCAGCCGTACCATCATCCTGTTCTCGGGCAAGTGGAGATCGGCGGCTTCGTCCCGTACACCGAAAACTCACCACCGCCCCGCATGATCGATGGGCTTCTTAAGGGCCAGGTGCCCTGGGTTTTTGAAATCTCCAAAAAAATGGCCCGGATCAGAATTTCACAGACAAAAGTAAAACCACTGGGAGCCGGCATCTACGAAGTCAAGGTCTGGGTGGAGAATGCGGGCGTTCTGCCTTACCCCACAGCCATGGGGAAGAGAAACCGGCGGATCCTTCCCGTTATTGTCACTCTCAACGGCGACGGATTCAAAATCATCGAGGGGAAACCAAGAAGCACGGTGGATTCCATTCCCGGTCTGAGTTCCAGAGAGGTAGTCTGGATGATCCAGGCAGACACGCCGATCAGGATTGCCGTAAAAGCCGAAACGGAATGCGCCTGGAGCGATTCGCGGGAAATCGATCTGGGAGGTGAAAAATGAAACAGCTGACAGGCATCGCTCTTCTCGTCCTGATCACCGTACTAGTCCCGGCGGCAGCCCAGAATGAAATCACAGTCCCACTCCGGTTCGACCGCTATTACCGGCTCGATGAAATCGCGGCGGCGCTGAAAGCGCTCCACGCGGCTTATCCGGAGCTTACAGCCCTCGACGAAATCGGCAAAAGTGATGAGGATCGCACCATTTATGCCATGACCGTTAATAATCCCAAAACGGGCGCTCCTCTGGATAAACCGGGGATATACATCGACGGAAATATGCACGGCAACGAAATCCAGGGAGGGGACATCTCCCTTTATCTTCTCGATTATCTGCTTGGCAATTACGGCAGGAACAAAGAGATCAAAGAACTGGTGGACAGAATATGTTTTTGGTCGACAAGGCCTGCTTCTACGTCGTGCCGGTGGTCAACGTGGACGGGCGCCATCATTTCATGGCCGAAGCAAACACGCCGTCTTCCAACCGGGGTTTGAGAATACCAACAGACGACGACCGGGATGGTCTGATTGACGAAGATTTTCCCGATGACATTGACGGCGACGGAAATATCTGTCAGATGCGTATCAAGGATCCTTTCGGCAGATTGAAGTCCGATCCTGAGGACTCCAGACTCATGATTGCGGTCAAGCCCGATGAAAAAGGCGAATGGACTCTAATCGGCGACGAAGGCATCGACAATGACAGGGATGGGCAGGTTAACGAAGATGCAGAGGGTTACGTCGACGGGAACCGGAACTGGGGTTTTGACTGGGCTCCTCCATACGCCCAAAACGGATCGGGGGAATACCCCTTCTCCGGAAAAGGGTTGAAGGCTCTGGCAGAATGGATCCTGACAAAGACAAATATCTGTATCGGTTGGTCTTTTCATAATCACGGCGGAATGTACCTTCGCGGTCCGAGCAGAAAGGATTTGGGAGAATTTCCGGCTGGAGACATCGCTGTCTACGACTATCTGGGCAAGGAAGCCGAGCGGATCACGCCCGGATACCGCTATCTCGTCTCATGGAAAGACCTCTACGCGACGCGCGGGGACTCGATCGAATGGTTGTCACGGATCATGGGCGCTTATGGTTATGTGGCCGAAGTCTTCCAGATCAGGTTGGAAAGCTTTATGGGAACATCCGAAAAGCCTTCGGAAGCCGATCTCATCGGAGGAAGAAGGGCTCCGCTATCCGGCACGGTTTCAGAACGGGAGCGGATCAAGTTCAATGATCAGCTGGCTCAAGGCGAGCTTTTTAAATCCTGGACGCCTTTCAAGCATCCCACATATGGCGAGATTGAGATCGGGGGCTGGGTCAAGATGAGTTCCCGGTTGTCAGCTCCGTTTATGATCAAAGACCTGGTTCACCGGAATGCCATGGTAGTCATCTTTTCGGCGAAGCACCTGCCCGAAATCAGCCTCGAGGTGATTGAGGTTAAAGCGGTGGGGAAAAACCTCTATCGGGTTCGGACAAGGCTGGTCAACCGGAGGGCCGTCCCGACAATGAGCTATTTTGCTCAGAAGGTTAATCTGTATACAAAAGACATGCTCAAAATTTCCGGAGAAAAGGCCAAAGCTGTTGCCGGCGGGATTCTGACCGACCGTTACCAGGATAAAGTGGCATATAAGAAAGACAAGCCGGAGATCCAGTTCCTGGTTGTTCCCGGTTTCGGCAAGATCGAGCACCAGTTCCTTGTGCAAGGAGAAGGGGAGATCAAAATCAGTTACGAATCGAGGCATGGGGCAAAACTGGTTAAGAATGTGGCGCTCAAATAATTTCGTCGCAAAGGGAACGAGAGAGGGCTTAAAAATATGCGGGGTGGTGTAGCCAAAAGGAGAAGCTCAGTTCTGCTCCGCGGGGGAAATTGATGTAGCGCAAAATGCCGATAAATGCTATATTAAAGGTTTTGTTTGGTGCGACTCCGTTTGGAGTGCGCCTGAAATATGAGGCTTAAATGAAAGAGAAGATTCATCCCAAGTATCACAAAGTGCTGGTAACCTGCGCCTGCGGCAATAAGTTTGAAACGCGCTCCACCAAAGCCGAAATCAGGTTGGAAATGTGCTCCTCCTGCCATCCGTTCTTTACAGGAAAACAGAAACTGATTGATACCGCCGGACGCATCGAGCGCTTCCAGCGGAGATACGGCAAAAACAAGGCCGGGAATCCAGCCAAGAACTGAGACATTTAATGGCGGATACAAAATCCAAAATGTCCCCCGAAGACATACTCGTCGGGGGTCAGGCTGTGATCGAAGGCGTCATGATGCGCACCCCGCGCGCCTATGCCGTCGCGGTCCGGCGCGCAAACGGCTCCATCGAGGTCAAGAAGGAGCCCGTCAAACGGCTATCGGATTATTGTAAACCATTGTCCTGGATAGTGATCCGCGGCTTTGCCGTGCTCATTCAGTCGATGGTGCTCGGTCTCCGCACCCTCAACTACTCCGTCAATATTTCCCTGAAGGACCTGGAGGAGAAAGAAAAGCCGAAAAAGGCCAGAAAGGAAAGCGCCAACTTCCCGGTTGCCCTCTCGATGATTCTTGGCGTGGCGGCTGTAATCTTGTTGTTTGTTCTGGTCCCGCTCTGGCTTACGAGTTGGCTGAAGGGCTATTTCCCCGCTATTCACAACTGGGTGGTTTTCAATCTGGTCGACGGACTGATTCGCGTCGTCATATTTCTGAGCTATATCATCCTGATAAGCTTCATGAAGGATATCCGGCGCGTGTTCCAATACCACGGCGCAGAGCATAAAGTGGTGCACACATGGGAAGCCGGTGAGGAATTAACGGTGGAAAACGCGCGCAGGAAGTCAACCCAACACCCGCGCTGCGGCACCAGTTTCCTGATGTTTGTCATGGTGGTCAGCATAGTGGTTTTTTCAATATTTAAATTCCATTCGTTCTGGGCGATTTTCCTCTCGCGCCTGGTTCTAATTCCGGTTGTTTCCGGTCTTTCCTACGAGCTGATCCGGTTCTCGGCTCCGCGCTGCCAAAAAGGATTCTTCCGGTCGATCGTGATGCCGGGACTCGCTCTGCAGCGTATTACAACGAAGGAACCGTCCGACGATCAACTGGAAGTCGCAGTCCAAGCGCTGAGGGAAGCGCTCGACCTCGAAGGCATCAAATCTCGCGAAGCACAGACAGCCGCTTAGCGCGCCGGCTTACATCCCCATTCTGTTTCATCCCAACCATAATTTATCGGATGCCGTATGATTGACAAACTCAATGCACTGGAAAAGAAATTTGAAGAACTGAATGCGCAACTGGCCGATCCCGGGGTATTTTCCGACCAGACGAACTACCAGAAACTCGCCAAGGCGCACCGGGACTTGCGCGACGTAGTGGAGAAGTTCCGCGAATACAAGGGCATCCTGCAGGGGATCGAGGACAGCAGGGCTATGAGCGCATCGGAAACAGATCCGGAAATGCGAAAGCTCGCTGAAGAAGAGACGCTACTCCTTCAGGAACGCGAAAAGGAATGTCAGAAGGAACTCCAGGTGCTGCTGATGCCGAAAGATCCGAACGACGAGAAGAACGTGCTGCTGGAAATCCGGGCAGGAACCGGAGGCAACGAGGCGACGCTGTTTGCGGCGGAACTTTTCAGGATGTATTCCCGGTTCACGGAGCGCGTCGGATGGCGCGTGGAAATAATGGAGGAGCACGAGTCGGAAGTGGGTGGATTCAAAGAGATCATCGCCATGGTGGAGGGCGACCGCGTCTACAGCAAACTCAAATATGAAAGCGGCGTGCACCGGGTTCAGCGCGTACCCGCCACGGAAGCCAACGGACGCATTCATACCTCGGCCGTCACCGTTGCCGTCCTGCCGGAGGCAGATGAAGTGGAAATCGTCGTCGATCCTAAGGATATCAGGATCGACACGTTCTGTTCTTCAGGGCCAGGCGGACAGTCTGTGAACACCACCTATTCCGCCGTGCGCATCACCCACATTCCGACCGGACTCGTGGTTTCCTGCCAGGACGAGAAATCCCAGATTAAAAACCGCGCAAAAGCGATGCGTGTGCTGCGTTCCAGACTCTACGACATCGCGCTTCAGGAGCAGCAGAGCTCTATAGCAAAAGACCGCCGCAGTCAAGTCGGTTCGGGAGACCGGAGCGAGAAGATTCGCACCTACAATTTCCCGCAAAACCGCGTCACGGACCACCGCATCAGCCTGACCCTTCATAATCTGACGGATTTCATGGATGGGAATATCAGCCCGGTCCTCGATGCGCTGTTTACCCACTACCAGGCGGAAAGACTGAAAGAAGCGGTTTGACCTCAGGCAGCGGGCACTGCAATCGCAAAGGTCGGTATCGAGAATCGCGATCGGATTTTGGCAATCAGGAAAAAGCCGATGCCTTATGGCGATTGCGATACCGATAGCAATACCGAGATATCCGGTTGGAAACTGATACCTGGAGTAGCTGGAGTATATGCAGACCGTTCGTAGCGTTCGAGCCTGGGCATTGGAGGAATTGAAGCGGGCGCATATCGACGCGCCTGCACTCACGGCCGATCTGCTGCTCGGATTCGTGCTCGGATGGAACAGGGTTCGGCTCTTGAGCCGCCCGGAACACGAAATGGACGATGAATCGTGGGACCTTTTGCGCCGCCTGACACACCGACGCGCTAATGGAGAACCTCTGCAGTACATTACGGGGGAGCAGGAGTTTTACGGGCTATCCTTCAAAGTCACTCCGGCGGTCCTGATCCCGCGCCCTGAAACAGAAATCATGGTTGAGCAAGCGGTTGACCTGATCAGGAGTTGTACATCCCCGGATGTGCGCTTTGCGGACATCGGTACCGGTTCAGGGTGCATCGCCGTGTCGGTGGCGCTGAACGCCCCGTCGGCCAAAGGTTGGGCGATCGACTTTTCCGCGGCAGCATTGATGATTGCGCAGGAGAACGCAAAGAGACATGGCGTGGATCATCGCATACGATTTGTACAATCCGATCTGCTGGAATGCTTCCCCCAAAAGCCTTGCCTCGAATTCATTTTCTGCAATCCTCCTTATATCGCACTCGACGAGTATGATAGTCTGGCCGGCGAAGTTAAAAACCACGAGCCTCGCGAAGCATTATTCGGGGGCGCATCCGGGCTGGAAGTTTACAGCCGCCTGGTTCCGGGAGCCGCAGCCCGTCTTGCGGCCGGAGGATATCTGCTGCTCGAAGTGGGCGCTGGGCAGGCGCGGCAGATCGGACAATTAATCGAAGAAGAGGGGCTTTCCCTTCAGGCGGTTTTGAATGACTTGCAGGGAATTCCCCGTTGCCTGATCGGGCATAAAGATTCGGGGAGAGTTAATGGATAAGATACGAATAACAGGCGGAAAACCCCTGGCCGGAAGAGTTGAAATCAGCGGCGCCAAGAACGCGGCGCTGCCCGCGATGGCGGCTTCGCTTTTGACTGCAGATGCAATCCAACTGGAGAATATCCCCTATGTCCGGGATATATTGACGACCCGCGCCCTGCTTCAGGAAATAGGAGCGGATGCGGAGGTTCGACAGGATGGAACGGCCACAATTAAGGCAGCCGAGTTGCGCTCGCATGAGGCTCCCTATGAATTGGTGAAAACCATGAGAGCGTCCATCCTCGTCCTTGGGCCGCTCGTCGGCAGGTTTAGGAAGGCGCGCGTTTCCCTGCCGGGAGGCTGTGCCATCGGTGCTCGCCCGGTGAACCTGCACCTCATGGGACTGGAGCGGATGGGGGCCAGGTGCGACGTCGTTCATGGATATATCGAAGCTTACACAGAAGGTCTCCACGGAGCCTATATCCTGATGGAAACTGTCACCGTCACAGGAACCGAAAACCTTATGATGGCCGCGACTCTGGCCGACGGTGAGACTGTCCTGGACAATGCCGCATGCGAACCGGAAGTGACAAACCTGGCCGATCTCCTGCGCAGCATGGGCGCACAGATCGAGGGCGACGGCACGCGAACGATACGGATCCGCGGAGTGCGGAGATTGCGCGGATGCAGGCACCGCATCATCCCGGACAGGATTGAGGCCGGAACGTTCGCCATCGCCTCCGCCATCACCCGAGGCGACGTCGAGATCTGTAATTGCGAACCTCGGCAATTGACGTCGGTTTTAACACAGCTGAACCAGACGGGAGCCGAAGTCGTGATCGGTTCTAAAAGCTTCCGGGTGCGTGGCCGGAATCCGATCATTTCCAAAAACGTTACCACCTATCCGTATCCCGCTTTCCCGACCGATATGCAAGCCCAGTACATGGCCCTGATGACACAGGGGGACGGCAGCGCCGTCATAACGGAGACCATCTTTGAAAACCGCTTCCTCCACGCACAGGAGATGATTCGCATGGGAGCCGATATCACCATCGATGGGCGGCAGGCCGTGGTCAGAGGGGGACGCCCCTTGACGGGCGCCCGGGTGCTGGCGTCCGACCTGAGGGCCAGCGCTTCCCTTATCCTCGCCGGACTGGTCGCCCGGGGCGAAACATTGATAGACCGTGTGTATCATCTCGACCGCGGCTACTATCGAATCGAGGAAAAATTGGCCCTTCTGGGAGCCGACATCGAGCGCGTCAAATAGGATCATTTCCCTTGCCGTTAAAAGACGGCTTTCATATGCATGTAAAGGAACGCCATCATTTTTCCGGAGGCACAATGCCAAACGAAGAAAGACCCGTACAAATCATCGCAGACCACACCATGACCTCTCCGAGAATTTATGCCAACTACGTTCAGGTCAGCGTCTCCCCGGTCGACTGCACGCTGACTTTCTGTGACGTCATCGGTCCTCAGAGCGAGGAAGAAGCCTTGAAGATGCAGAAAACCGGAACTTTGCCTGCTCCCGTGAAGGCCGTGATCGCCATACCTACGCAGATTGTCGAAGGCCTTATCCACGCACTTCAGGCACAGCGGGACAAGCAGACAGGGGGAGGCAAGCCCTCCACGGGAACCACGGTGCAGTAACGCCCGGTATTCGCGCGTTCGAGACCTACACGTGGTTGCGCAGTTGCAGTTCGAGAGGGTGAGGATTCAAGTAATACTGGTCCTTCAGATACGGCTGATCGTACTTGCGTACATAGTGTTTCAGGAGCGTAACGGGGACTACCAGCGGGATCATCGCCTTTCGATACATGTCAATGACTTCATTTAATTCCGCCTTTTCGCCGGCGGAAAGCTGATCTTTAAAATACCCGGCCATATGCATCAGGACGTTTGCGTTCTTCTTCGGCGTTGCCCTGAGTTTTAAGGCTTCCATCAACCGCTTTTGATACTCGTCGAAAATATGCAGCAAAGGCATGTCTTTCAGGCGCGCAACCAGCCGGCCCATATCCTGGTAGTGTTTTGTGCTATGCGAGAGAATCAGAAATTTATGCTTTGAGTGAAATTCGACCAGATCTCCCCGGCTCGCTTTCCTTCCAACGACTTCTCTCCATCGGGCGAGTGCGAAAACGCGTTCGATAAAATTTTCACGGAGCACGGGATCATGGAGCCGCCCTTCCTCTTCGACGGGAAGCAGGGGAAAATGCTCCATAAACGTCCGGGCAAACATGCCGATGCCGTTCCTGGCAGACATGCCGCTCGCGTTATAGACCTTGACCCGCTCCATGCCACTGCTGGGAGAGTCGCTCTTGAAGATGAAACCCATAAGTGCTTCTTTATCGAGTTCCTCAACCCGCCGCTTCGCCCATTCGGACATTTGGTTTGTCTTGTCGATTTTGGTGCGCGTCGTAATCAGCCGGGGGGATTGGGGATTTCCCTCCAGCCGCATCGATTCCCTGGGAACAGGCATCCCGCATTCAACCTCAGGGCAGACGGGAACATATTTCACATATCTTCCCAGCGTCTCCTTGAGAAAGCGGTCGAGCTTATGTCCTCCGTCGTATCGAACGGGATTGCCCAGCAAACAGGAACTGATTCCCAAAAGTATCTTGGAGTCCATGAGTCAGATTTAAGAATACAGGAGACAGAAGATATGCGGCAATGGTAATCCTGTTCCTGACCAATCATTCCTGTTTCCGATTTTTTGCTTTCGAGAATAGTCATCGGGGCGCCGCTATGGCAATCTTAAATTTGACACAAAGCCGGCAGCTATGCATCCACGTGGATGAACACCGCGGCTGATACTGGAGAGCATTCAACAGATCACGATAGACAAAAGGGGGATTGCCATGAAACGGATTCCTTTGATGGTTGCAGTTATTGCCATAATTGCCGCCCTGCCTGCCTGGGCGCAGTCTGTATGGACCATTGATTCCAGTCATTCGTCAGTACAGTTTCAGGTGAAGCATCTGATGATTTCCAACGTGCGTGGCGAGTTTGTAAAAATGTCCGGCAGAGCCACATTCGACGGAAAGAACTATTCAACGCTTAAGGCGGAGGCGACAATCGAGGTCTCTTCCATAAACACGCGTGAACCCAAGCGTGACGAACACCTGCGTAGCGCGGATTTCTTTGATGCCGCCGCTCATCCGACGATCACGTTCAAATCAAAACAGGTTCAGGATGCACAGGGCAACAAATTCAAATTAGCCGGCGACCTCACCATGAGAGGCGTGACCAGGCCGGTAGTACTGGACGTTGAAGCCACTCCGGTTGTCAAGGGAATGAGGAATGAAAGCCGAATCGGTGCGCAAGCGACCACGAAACTGAACCGCCAGGACTTCGGAATTAAATGGAACCGCTCTCTGGACCAGGGCGGCGTTGTCGTCGGGGATGAGGTGCGGATTGTGATCGACCTGGAATTGATCCAGCAGTAACGCGGGCGCGCGGCATCTGCAGTGTATCAGGCTCCCTGTGCGCTCAACACCCAAAGATCAGCCGTTCCCCGAATAGGCCTGGCATGAGGGCTCAATGCCTTCACGGGACGTTCTGCGTTCTGACTTATTTGCCCTGCTCAATCCGGCCATGTTCCCCTCGCCAATAGTCACCGTTTGCCTTCCCGGACGGAGGTCCCGAAAGACTGAGATACAGATCGGCATCCTCCGCCAATAAGATGAAGTTGGAACGCGAATTCAGGGATAAAAATTCTTTTTTTTGGCTTTGACATAAAAACACCGGACGACGGTGAAATGCATTGATTGCAAACAGATGAACGCGTGGTACTATAGCACCCCGTTAACATACAGGCTTTTTGGGGGAATTCCCTCGATTCCGGCAGCAGGGGGAAGCAGCGTTCGGGGACATGAATCTTACTGATGCCCTCCCGCCGATCTTTCCGCAGTTTCTGGAGGCAGATCGCCAGCCTTTAAAGAGAGATAACCATGGTTGTTCTCGGCATAGACGTTGGGACAGGCGGCACGCGCGCACTCCTGATCGATGAGAGGGGACGTGTGGTGGCTTCCGCCACAGAGGAGCACGAACCATTCGCCTCGCCCCGGATCGGGTGGGCGGAGCAGAAGCCCGAAGACTGGTGGCGCGCCTGCGGAATCTCGGTGCGCAAAGCGCTCGCGGCCGCAAATCTGAAGGGCGAAGACGTCGCCTGCGTCGGATTCTCCGGCCAGATGCACGGCGCCGTGATGCTGGATGCTGCAGACCTCGTCGTGCGCCCTGCATTGATCTGGTGCGATGTCCGCACGGAAAAACAGTGCCGGGACTTTACCCGTAAGACGGGAGCGGAGCGCTTGATCCGGCTTGTCTGTAATCCGGCATTGCCGAATTTTACTCTGACCAAATTTTTGTGGGTTCGCGAAAACGAGCCCGAGAACTGGCGCCGCGTCCGCTCGGTGATGCTGCCCAAGGACTATGTGCGCTTCCGCTTGACCGGCGGCCGGGCGATCGATATGGCAGACGCTTCCGGCACGCTGCTTCTCGACGTTGCCAACCGGCGCTGGTCCCGCGAGGTGCTGGAAGCGGCGGAGATCGATGCTTCAATACTTCCAAAGCTGTACGAATCGCCGGACGTCTGCGGAGCTGTTTGTGAAGCGGGTGCGGCCGCAACAGGATTGAAGGCGGGAACGCCGGTCGTTGCCGGTGCGGGTGACCAGGCAGCGGGCGCAACGGGCATGGGCATCGTTGCTCCCGGCGCCGTAAGCGCAACCATTGGGACTTCGGGAGTAGTCTTTGCCGCGACGGATAGGCCCGCACTCGATCCTCAGGGTAGGTTCCACACCTTCTGCCATGCCATACCCGGACGGTGGCATGTCATGGGCGTCACGCAAGCGGCCGGCCTTTCTCTGCGATGGTTCCGCGACCGTTTCGGGGCAGGAACGGATGACGGCCGCGATCCTTACGATCGCCTGACCTCTGCTGCCGCACAAATTCCGCCCGGTTCGGACGGCCTCTTGTGGGCTCCCTATCTGATGGGCGAGCGCACGCCCTACCTTGATCCCAATGCGCGCGGAGCCCTCATCGGCTTGACTGCGTCTCATTCGCGCGAACACATCGTCCGCTCCATCCTTGAAGGCGTCGCATTCAGCTTGCGCGATTCGTTTACACTCTTCGCGGAGATGGGCGTGCCGGTGAAAAACATCCGGTTGGGCGGCGGCGGCGCCAGGTCTTCGCTGTGGCGTCAGATCCAGGCTGACGTATACGGCCACGAGGTGGAAATAGTGGAAACGGAAGAGGGTGCGGCATATGGCGCAGCCATACTGGCGGGAGTGGGCGCGAAAATGTGGAGTTCGGTGGATGCCGCCTGTGCCGAGGCGGTTCGCGTCGCAAAGCGCGTCGCACCGCAGCCTGACGTTGTGAAGCAGATGAATGCCAGTTACGCAGCCTATCGCCGGGTGTACCCGGCTGTTCGATCCATCTGGAAATGAAAAACCTGCCGCAGCGTGAAGAAAGGAATTGAAGATGGCAAGTGACGCACAAAAGCTTCCCGTTTTGGAGAAGGTAGGCTACAGCCTGGGTGACGCAGGCGCCAATTTCGTCTTCAAGACGATGATTATGTTTCAGTTATTTTTTTACACAAACACTATGGGGATTGTGGCCTGGAAAGCCGGCACGCTTCTTTTGGTGGGGCGGCTGTGGGACGCGTTTTTCGATCCGATGATGGGCATAATGGCCGACCGCACGAATACGCGTTGGGGAAAATTCCGACCCTGGGTGCTATGGTCCGCCTTGCCTTGGGGCATCGTCATGGTGCTGGCTTATACAACTCCCGGATTCTCAGAGAACGGAACATTGATTTATGCGTGTGTAACCAACATCCTCCTGATGACGCTGTATTCCGTCAACAACACCCCGTATTCAGCCATGACGGGCGTAATGACCGGCAATATCAATGAACGCACGAGCCTATCATCGTATCGTTTTGTTTCGGCGATGATCGCCCAGCTCATGGTCGCGGGATTGACATTGCCGCTCGTGGCCAAATTTGGGCAGGGCAACGATGCCAAGGGATGGCAGGCCACGATCGGCTTGTGGGCGGTGCTATGCGTTGTCCTTTTTGTTATGACGTTTCTCACCACCCGGGAACGCATCCAGCCTGATCCCCAACAGAAGACGTCCGTGAAAGAAGACTTCGGTAACCTGATTAAAAACAAACCGTGGATCATCATGTTCGCCGTCACGCTGGCCCAATTTATCGTCGAGGCGATGCGCGGCGGCACACTGGTTTATTACTTCAAGCACTATGTGAATCAGGACCGCATGTTCGAAGTGCTGCAGACTCTGGGATTGACCAATACCGCCGGAAGCGGTTTGTGGCACAGCACACTGAACGCCTTTGGACTGCTCGTTGACGCCCGCAAGACAAACGTTGCCGACGTCGGATTCAGCCTGTTCAGCATGTCCACTCAGTTTGTCACGGTTATCGGTGTGCTATGCGCAACCTTCCTCGCTATCCGTTTCGGCAAAAAAGCGATCGCGCTGGCGGGTTTTTCGCTGGCGGGCATCTTCATGGCCTCGTTCATGCTTCTTTCGTCTGATTCCATTGGAGCGACGTTCGCCCTGGAATATCTTCGGGCCATTTCATTTGCTCCCGCAATTCCCCTTTTGTGGGCCATGTTCGCCGATGTAGCGGATTATGCAGAATGGAAAACAAGCCGCCGCACCACTGGCGTCATTTACGCCACCATCATGTTCAGCTTGAAAGCCGGCTTGAGTTTGGGCGGTGCTATGGCCGGCTGGTTATTATCCGGCTACGGTTACATTCCGAATGCGCAGCAGACAGCCAAAGCTTTGCTGGGCATCAGAATGACGATCAGCATTTTCCCCGCAATATTTTACGTCCTTATCGTGATCTGCCTGCTCTATTACCCAATCAGCAAGAAGCTCAACATCCAGATCCAGGACGAATTGGCCGAGCGCCATAGGCAATTTCAGTGACAGTCACCATAACTCCGAAATTAATGCAATAATTATGCGGGCTTTCGAGCCGGAAATTTCGGAGTTATGGTGACTGTCACTGAAATTATGGGAGGTTCTCGTGAAGAAAAAGGGAGGAGCGCAAACAAAACTGCCGGCATATTTGAATCCGGGCTATTCTCCGGAGCGCCGCACACGCGATCTGTTGTCACGCATGACGCTGAATGAAAAGGCCGCTCAGATGTTGTGCATCTGGCAGCAGAAGAGCAGCACCATGCTCGATGAGAAGGGCAATTTCGATCCTCAAAAGGCGAAATCCAGTTTCAAGCATCGCCTCGGCCTTGGACAGGTCGGCCGCCCGAGCGACGCCGGCGGCGGCAAAAACGCCAGAGAAATGGCGGAGCTGACCAACACCATCCAGAAGTTTTTTATAGAGAGCAGCCGGCTGAAAATACCGGTGATCTTTCACGAAGAGTGTCTGCACGGCCACGCGGCTATCGACGGGACAAGCTTCCCGCAACCGATCGGCCTGGGCGCCACTTTTGATCCGGAACTGGTTCGCAGCCTCTTCGAGATGACGGCCGAGGAAGCCCGCGTCCGTGGAACTCACCAGGCGCTGACGCCTGTGGTCGACGTGGCGCGAGAACCCAGATGGGGCCGCGTCGAGGAAACTTACGGTGAGGACCCATACCTGGTCGCTTGCATGGGGATCGCGGCGGTCCGGGGATTCCAGGGAGACGCTTCTTTCAACGACAAGAAGCACATTATCGCAACGCTGAAGCACTTCGCCGCTCATGGCCAGCCCGAATCCGGAACCAATTGCGCTCCGGTCAACGTCTCGGAACGTCTGTTGCGCGAGGTTTTTCTATCGACATTCAAGCAGGCGATACAGAAGGGCGGCGCCATCAGCGTCATGGCCTCCTACAACGAAATCGACGGCGTCCCCTCGCACGCCAATAAATGGCTGCTGCGCGATGTTCTGCGGAAAGAATGGGGCTTTAAAGGATTTGTCGTTTCCGACTATTTCGCCATCCGCGAACTGAATGAGCGTCCCGAGCTTTTCGGCAACCATCTTGCTGCGGACGGCAAGGAGGCAGCGGCCCTTGCCGTGAAAGCCGGTGTCAATATCGAGCTGCCCGATCCGGACTGCTATCCCAACCTCGTGGAACTGGTGAAGAAAGGCATTCTCAAAGAATCCCTCATCGATGATCTCGTGGCGCCGATGCTGTTGTGGAAGTTCAAGCTCGGACTGTTCGAAGATCCCTACGTCGATCCTGATGCCGCCGAAAGGATCGTGGGATGCGAGGCTAACCGGAAACTGGCGCTGCAGGCCGCGCGGGAAACGATCACCCTTCTGAAAAACGAAGGGGGTATAGCACCTCTGGATATCCACAGAATCAAAACGATCGCCGTCATCGGCCCCAACGCCCACCGCCAATTACTGGGCGGATACAGCGGACAGCCCAAAAACTACTGCACGGTCCTGGAAGGCATCCGGAATCGCGCCGGTTCGCTCAAGGTTCTATATCACGAAGGCTGCAAAATAACGATCGGCGGGTCTTGGAACCAGGATGAAGTCATTCCAAGCAATCCCGACGAGGACCGCCTCGGCATCAAGGAAGCCGTTGAGGTGGCGAAGCGGGCCGACGTGGTGGTTCTCGCAATCGGCGGCAATGAGCAGACGTCTCGCGAAGCCTGGGGACTCAATCACATGGGCGACCGCGCGTCGCTCGACCTTGTCGGCCTTCAGGACGAGCTTATCAATGCGATCGCGGCGACCGGCAAGCCGATCATTGCGTTTCTATTTAATGGCCGCCCGATCTCAATCCGCAATCTGACGGAAAAAGCACAGGCTATCTTCGAATGCTGGTACCTCGGCCAGGAAACAGGACAGGCCGTAGCTGAAGCTCTTTTCGGAGACACCAATCCGGGCGGCAAGCTTCCTATCACTATCCCGCGGTCGGTCGGGCATCTGCCGGCATTCTACAATTACAAACCCGCGGCACGGCGCGGCTATCTCTTTGGCGATATCAGCCCGCTCTACGCATTCGGCTTCGGTTTGAGCTACACGACTTTCGAATTCGGCAAACCACGGCTGGATAGATCGGTCATCCGCAAGAACGAATCCACAACTGTCAGAATGGATGTCACGAACGCAGGGCCGATCACCGGAGATGAAGTCGTGCAGATGTACATCCGCGACAAGGTAAGCTCCGTCACTCGACCGGTAAAAGAACTGAAGGGATTCGGGCGGCTTACCCTGGAGCCCGGTCAGACTGCGACCGTCACATTCGACATAACGCCCGAACATCTTGCTTTCTACAATATCGACATGAAATATGTCGTGGAGCCCGGCGACTTTGAAATCATGGTCGGCAATTCTTCGCGGGATGAAGATCTGCAGAGAGTTACGCTGCGCGTTAAATAGTTTCTGTCGCGAAACACACTTTTCAGCCCCGAAGGGACGCAGCAACAATGCCCAGGGTGAAACCCTGGGGGCAGGGACAGGAAATTAGACAAGCCCTGTAAGGGCGGCGCAAGTTGTTCAAACTATTGATTATCTGTCTCGCCCCTTCAGGGCTCCTGAAACCTCTTCTTCGAACCCAGGGCTTGCGCCCTGGGCTTTGCTGCCCCGCCCCCTTCGGGGCTGGGAACGGGTTTCGCGACAGAAACTAAATAGGGGATACCTTCGAGTATCGGGGCCGGGGTCGGAATCGGGGCCGATGATAGCTCGCGCCCATTGGTTTCATGATCTATACACGGCGTCACAAATAATTGCGCATAGTGCCCGACGCCAAAAAGAAAGAATTTGCCATTTGTGATTGGTGATTTGTCATTTATTAAATAACAAATCACCATTAACCAATGACCAAT
>JAEAMF010001085.1_pt1 | contig 22884 bp, 22 predicted proteins | sample 8958721 | NCBI WGS metagenome assembly JAEAMF01 (sample SAMN16933255, study PRJNA681124) | bioreactor sludge metagenome | isolation source: anaerobic bioreactor treating anionic surfactant - SDBS | place: India: Bengaluru | collected 2019-02-28
ATGTCGGACCACGCTGTCATGGACCCCGCGGTCCGGCGCCGGCTGTTTGCGGGCATCCGCCGGGTGTTCGAGGCCCACGGCGGCACCTATGTCCGGCCGGCCATCGCCACCCTGCTGCTGGCGCAGAAGCGCTGACCCGCGCGGGCGTCCCGGCTCGTTGACTTGCCCGGTCGTCCGGCTATCATTCGGTGCCGTCATGGAGTCGTTCAGCCTGACAACCCGGTCGCGCACTGAGTTAGTCGACATTACCGACCGGGTCAGGGACATCGTCGGCAACTCCGGGGTAGCGTCGGGCCTGTGCATCGTCTGCGTGCCCCACACCACCGCGGCCGTGACTGTGAACGAGAGCCATGATTCGGATGTTGCCCGGGACATCACGAAGACACTGTCAAAGCTCGTTCCGCCGGGCGCCGGCTACGCCCATTCCGAGGGCAACGCCGACGCCCACGTCAAGGCCACCCTGGTCGGCTCCTCGGCCCAGCTTATCGTGGAGGACGCCCGGCTGCACCTCGGCCGCTGGCAGGGCGTCTTCTTCTGCGAGTTCGACGGACCGCGCCAGCGGCAGGTCAACGTCAAGGTTCTCAAACTGCAATCCTAAAGGAGGATTCATGCACAAGAAACTGTTTATCCCCGGCCCGACCGAGGTCCGGGAAGAAGTGCTCAAGGCCCAGGCCCAGTGGATGATCGGCCACCGGTCCAAGGATTTCGGCGAGATGAACAAGCGCTGCGTCGAGAAGACGAAGCAGATACTCGGCACCAAGAACTACCTGTTCTGGTACACCTCGTCCGGCACCGGCTGCATGGAAGGCGCGCTGCGCAACGTCGTCACCGGCAAGGTGCTGCACACGGTCAACGGCGCCTTCTCGGACCGCTGGTTCAAGATATCCAAGGCCTGCGGCAAGCAGGCGAGTTCGCTCGCCGTCGAGTGGGGCAAGGCCATCAAGCCCGAGATGGTGGATGCCGAGCTGGCCAAGGGCGGGTACCAGGCACTCACCATCACCCAGAACGAAACCTCGACCGGCGTGCGCAACCCGATCGAAGCCATCGCCAAGCTGGTCCGGTCGAAGTACCCGGACGTGCTCATCCTGGTGGACGCGGTCTCGGGCCTGATGGGCGACTGGTTTGACATCGACGGCCTCGGCCTCGACGTCGTGGTCGCTTCCTCCCAGAAGGCGGTCGCGCTGCCGCCCGGGCTGGCCGTGTCAATCGTGTCCCAGCGCGCGCTCGACAAGTGCCGGACGGTCGCGGACCGCGGCTACTACTTCGACTACGACGCGATGCTCAAACGCTACGAGAAGGACCACGGGACGCCGACCACGCCGGCGGTATCGCTGTTCTGGGCTCTGGACCTGGAGCTCGACCACATCCTCAAGGAAGGGATGCAGAACCGCTACCAGCGCCACCTCGAGATGGCGAAGTTCACCCGCGACTGGACCGCGAAGTACTGGAAGCTCTTCCCCGAGCCGGGCTACGAGTCGGTAACCCTGACCACCGCCGCCAATTCCCGGGGCGTCTCGATCAAGGACCTGAACTCCGAACTGGGCAAGCGCGGCATGCAGATCTCGAACGGCTACGGCGACCTGAAAGAGAAGACGTTCCGCCTCGCGCACATGGGCGACCTGACAATGGCCGACATGAAAGAGGTCACCGGCGCGATCGTGGACGTGTTGAAACTCGGCTAGGCTTTCGCCCGCCCGCCGGGCGGGCGCCAAGACTGGAGGTGCGGGCTGGTTCTGCTGCTGGTGACTTCGCTGTTCGGACTGCTGGAGCTCCAGCGCCAGGGCCCGGCCCGCACCTTCGTCCCTGAGCCCTACTCGTCGGCTGCCGTCATCCGCTTCGCCTCCGGCGATTCGGTGGTCCTGACGCCGGGGTTCGCACATCGCACATCTCACGTCTCACATCTGACATCCGGTATCGCCTCTTCCCGTTATGTACTGGTCCATCTCCCCTGCCCGGTGAACGGCCGCCGCCTGGCGGAGCTTGTCGCGCTGGGTCTTGAGCCGGTCGGGTACCTGGCGTACCAGAACGTCGTCTGCCGCCGGTCGCCGGCGTCAAGGGCCGCACTCCCGGACGGTTGGACAATGCTGCCCTTCCGGCCCGAGTTCAAACTCGCGCCCGAGCTTGCCGGCTCCGCCGGCTCCGGCGAACTCACGATAGCGCTCTGGCCCGGCGAACCGAAGTCCGCCGTCTGCGACTCGGTGCGCGCCTGGCAGGGAACGGTGCTCGACTCCGGCCCGGCGTCGCTGCGCGTCCGGCTTGGGCCGGGCAGCGCCCGGCGGTTGGCCGCTCTCGACGGCGTCTCCTGGGTACAGGAACCGGACCCGGTATCTTCGCTCAACCGCGAAGCCCAGTGGGTGCTGCAGAGCGGCTGGCGCGCAACCGCGCCGCCGCCTTCGGTCGGCTGGCCGGTGTGGGACCACGGCCTGCGTGGCCAGAACATCATCATCGGCCTGGCCGACGCCGGGATACTCACCGACCACGACCAGTTCGCCGACCCGCAGTTCCCGCTGTTCCAGCCCGGCATCTTCCCGAACCATCGCAAGATCGTCGGCTACCGGCTGTACCGCAACGCGAGCTTCGGCGACATCAGCACCTTCCACGGCACCTCGGTCGCCGGCACGCTCGCGGGCAACGACTCGGTCTGCGGCAACTCGTCGAAGAACGACGGCCACGCGCCCGACGCCCGCATCTTCTTCCTGGACGTGGCGACCGCCAGCGGCGCGTACGTGTTCGGCGACGACCTGACCGACCTGCTCGACTCGGTCCGGCTCGGCTACCTGGAGCCGGTCCGCCAGACATCAGGCTCCTGGGGCAGCGAGTCGCGCCTGGGCTTCTACCGGATGATGGACGCCACCCTGGACGCGGTCGCCTGGCGGGACAAGAACTTCCTCGCCGTCTGGGCCGCGGGCAACAGCGGACCGGTGAGCTACAACATCGGCCACCCGGGCTGCGCCAAGAACTGCCTGACGGTCGGCGCCTGCGGTGACGGCGTCCAGGCCAACTACGTCGCCAGCTTCTCGAGCCGGGGCCCGACGCGCGACAACCGCATCAAGCCCGAGTTCGTCACTCCCGGCGAGAAGGTCACGTCCGCCGACGGCCCGGCCCCGTCCGCCTACCTGGCGCGGAACGGCACCAGCCTGTCCGCGCCGGCGGCGAGCGCCGCCCTTGCCCTCGTCCGCCAGTACCTCACCGAGGGGTTCTACCCGGCGGGCAGGCCCGACTCCGCGCGGCGCGTGGACCCCAGTTCGGCCCTGCTGCGCGCGCTGGCGGTCACCGGCACGGACCAGGACCTCGTGGCCGACCCAATCCCGAACCCGGACGCCGGCTGGGGCCGGCTCAACCTCTCCTCCGTGCTGCACTTCGCCGGTGACTCGGTGGAGATCGCGTTCGTCGATGACAGCTTCGGCCTGGCCGGCGGCGAGTTCCACGAGTACCGGCTGGCGCTCGAATCCCGGCGCCAGCTCAAGGTCGCGCTGGCCTGGACCGACACCGCCGGGTCGCCCGAATCCGAGGTCGCCATCGTCAACGACCTCGACCTCGAACTGGTCGCTCCCGACCAGAACGGCTACCGCGGCAACCAGTTCTCAAACGGCCAGTCCCGGGCCAACCCGGAAAGTTGGGACGAACGCAACGTGCTGGAGCACTGCCTGCTCAAGTCGCCGGTCGCCGGTGCCTGGACCCTGCGCGTCCGGGCCCGCAACGTCTTCACCGAGCGCCAGCCCTATGCGCTCACGGTTCGCGCCGACCTGGCCGAAGCGCCGGCGGTAGCCGAGCCGGCCGCGCCCGGGCCCCGGGCAGCTGCCCGCCCGGCGCTCTTTGCCACCGGCTCGCACCCCGCGCGGCTGCTGCTGCGGCGGAACGCCCGGCTCATCGTCTTCGCCGCCGACGGGCGCGCGGTGTCGTCCGTCACGGCGGCATCCGATGGCGTTGTGTTCCTGAATGACCGGGGAAACCGGCTCGCACCCGGCGTCTACTGCTACCGTATCCTTGTGCCCGGTGACCGGCCGGTCGCCGGCCGATTGCTCGTGGCCGACTAACCGAGCAGGCCCGCGGCCCAGTCCGCGCTCACGCCGATGCTTGCGTTCCAGGCCACGCCCGCGACGAAGACGCCCGCCAGTTCGTTCAGGTAGCGCGTGCGCTCCATCAGGTCCGCCATGCCCCAGACGTCGCTTTCGAGCTGGACGTACCGGTCCTGGTAGGGCCGGCCGCCCAGCACCAGCTCGAACCCCTGGTCCGCGATCATCGGGCCCAGCTCCTTGGGCTTGTGGCCGGTTTCCACCAGGAAGTGAAAATGGCCGTAGTTCTCGACCCGGCGCCAGTCGACTTCCGGCTGGATGCGGATGACGCCCGAGCTGTTGGCCTCGGTGAACACCAGCTTATCGAGCTTCGCCCGGACCCAGCGGCTATCCTTGCCCAGCGCCGCCTCGACCGCCGCGCAGTCGGCCGCCGGGTTGGCCACCAGGAACCTGAGCAGCGCGCGCTCCTCGGTCGACAGCCCGAGCGCAATCGAGAACGAGTAGCCGGCGACGCTGTATACCTCCTGGTGCTCGATGCCGGTGGCCGACCGGATGAACTGCGCCTCGGTCTCAAGGTCACGCGAGTAGAATGTCAGCGCCAGGTTCGGCCCGGGCCGTTCCGGCAGGCAGCTGTTGATGATCACATCGGCAACGAAGGGCAGCTTGCGGCACAGCGCGTTGGCGGTTCCCAGTGGCCTCCGCGAGGTGGCCAGCATCGCCGCCCAGACCCAGTCCCCGCCCAATAGCGGCGGCACGACCAGCACCGCCTTGTACCCGCGCACCACGCCGCCCGCCTCGAGCCGCCGCAGCCGCGCGCGGTAGTCCGTCGGCTCGAGCCCGGCGGACGCCAGCTCGGCTTCGCACGCCAAAAGCCCGCCGCGTTCGCACGCCCGGACCGCCGCGACGTCCAGCTTGTCAACGACCATCGCGGGTGACTGCCATATGCTGCCGACCGGCTGACGTCTTCATCTAGTAAGCCCCCTTCCGCAGCAGGATCGCGGGCACGGTCTTCAGGATGATTCCCAGGTCCCACCACAGCGTCCAGTCCTGGACGTAGCGCGTGTCCATCTCGACCCGCTGCTGGTAGCTGGTATCGGTCCGGCCCGAAACCTGCCACAGGCCGGTGAGGCCCGGCGGAACGCGGAAAAGCAAAAGCGAGCTCGCCCGGTAGAAATCGACCTCTTTCTCGACAATCGGCCGCGGGCCGACGACGCTCATCCGGCCGGCCAGCACGTTGAGGAACTGGGGCAGTTCGTCGATGGACGACTTGCGCAGGAGCTCGCCGACCCTGGTGACGCGCGGGTCGTCCTTCATCTTGAACGTCGCGGCGTACTCGGCGGCCCGCTTCGGGTCTGACTCCAGGATGCGCTTCAGCCGCACGTCCGCATCCCGGTACATCGTGCGGAACTTGTACAGCTTGAACGGCCTCATGTTCCGGCCCAGGCGCTTGTGGCCGAAGAGCACCGGCCCCGGGCTGTCCAGCTTGATGGCCAGCGCGACGGCGAGCAACGGCAGCCCCAGCACCAGGATGGCCAGGCCCGACAGTGAGATATCCAGCACCCGCTTCAGGCGTCGGACCACCGAACTCAGCGCATACGTCGTGATGTGACGCGGGTGCGGACCGACCAGGTACCCGAACATCGAGAAGGAGGGCACGCCTACGAAATCGGCGAAGTAGTCGCCGGCGATGCCTTCGACGGCATACTGGGTCCGGTAGTCGGTCACGTCCACGACGATGACGTCGCTGCCCTGGACCCGGCCGTCCCGGTCGGCGTGGACGGTCAGCCAGTCGGCCAGCCCGGCAATCGGGACAGCCTCGACGCACTCAAACCCCCACCAACGCAGCAGGCCGGCGGTGTCCCGGTGCCGGTCGGACACCAGGAGCGCCGACTGGCGCACGAGCCGCCGGACGAGCAGGCCGAGCAGCGGCGCCACGAGGTTGAGATACAGCCAGAGGCCGAGCCAGAACTGCACCGTCAGCGCCTCGCACCAGGGCCAGGCCACGTGGATGCCCGAGTAGGCGACGTAACTCAGGGCGAACGCCGCCTGGGTCGAGAGCGTCAGCCCGTAGTTCAGCCGTACGGCGGTTTCGAACTCGCCGACGACGTAGCTGGCCATCGCCAGGAGCAACCACAGGACGAATACTGATGAGAGGGAGCCGCTGCCCGGCGCGAGGACCAGCCGGAGCAGCGATACGGCCAGCAGCAGGAACAGGAGCTCGACCAGGATGACCGACTCCTCCCGGTGCTGGATGCTGGAACTCATGTTGACAGAACTGCGGCAGTCTAACCCAACCGGTCAGGCAGTCAAGCAAGGGATGGGTCCGGGATGACCGGACACCCGACCCGGTCCCGGGCTAACGGTAGTCTATCTGGAAGTCGGCGTACTCGGCAGGCTCAGCTTCCCAGTCCGCCGCCACGCCGCTGACAATCGCACCGGCCGGTCCTTTACGCAACCTGCCGACGAACGGTTCGAGCTTCGCGTGTGCTCCCCACGCCTCGACCTCGACCGTGCCGTCGAGCAGGTTCCTGACCCTGCCGCTTAGGCCCAGTGCCTGCGCTTCGCGCAGCACGAACATCCGGTAAAAGACGCCCTGTACCCGGCCGGATACGACCGCGCGCAGCTTGACGATTGGTTCGCCACTCATCGTTGGAGGATAGAAGCCGCACCAGCAGAGTCAAGCCCGGTGCGCGCCGACAACCACTTTCTTGACCTCGCCGGGTTTTCGGCTTACCCTGACTCGTGCGTTGGACCGTGGTCCTGGTGCTGGTCGCGACCGCCGCCGGGCAGGTGGTTGTCGACACCGTCGGCTGGACCGACCGCGACCACCAGATGTACGGGCCCGCGGTGCGCTATGTCTGCAATGACACGGCGCGCGGCATCCACGCCGTCTGGAAGGACTCGCTGGGCGCGATCTGCTACAACTTCCGGCCCCGCGGCCAGGACTGGCGCTGGCCCGACGGCATGCGCATCAGTCCCTACAATCGCAACCTCGGCTCGATGGACATCGAGCCGGCGGCCGGCAACGCCATCATCGGTTTCGACTTCATCTTCCGGGCCGAACCCTGGTCCGCGTACTACGAGGACAGCGCAGCGGGCGCCGGCCGCTTCACCGAATGGGTAATGAGCCGCAACCACCGCCACATCGTCACCGCCTGCGGCCGCTATGGTTCGCCCAAGTTCGCCACGGCGCGCAACGACACCGCCTTCCATTCCAGCCTGTTCTCGTTCCAGCGCCTGGGCCGGGCCGGCCCTTTCCCCGGCCACAACATCTCCGGCGCCCGGCGCAGCGGCCGCTACTGCCACACCTGGATCGAGTCCGACGGCCCGGACGCAAACACGCTCTGGCTCAGGGAAACGCCCAACTCCGGCATGCAGTGGTTCGCGCCCGTCAACCTGACCGACTCGGCGCCGGGCAGGACGGCCCGCGCGCTGCTCGGCGCCGCCAGTCTCTACGATTCTATCAAGCTCTACGTCGTGACCGACTTCTTCGACGGCCGGAACCGGGGCAGCTCGGAAATCTGGCTGTACGCCAAGTACGACACCCCGCCCTGGCATTTCGTCCACCAGCACTCGGTACCTGACTCCGGCCGGCTCGGCGACGAGGCACTGGCCTGCTGCCGGCCGAGCATCGCCCGCAGCCTGCGCAACGGCGACCTCTTTGCTGTCTGGGAGCAATTCGACGAAGACAACGTCGAGCCGCTGACCGGCCTCTACCGTGCCGCCGTCTGGGCCAGCCGCTCGCAGGACAGCGGGGCGACCTGGGGCCCGGCCCGGCGACTGGTCGGACCGGACCGCTGGTCCTGGCGGTTCCCGTTCGTCGCCGCCGAGGTATCCGACAGCCTGCGGCTCATCTGCTTCCCGGACTCGGTTGCCGGCTTCTGGGAACAGGGCCGCGGTCCACGCAGCCTGAACCCCGTGGTACTGCTCTCCGTTGGCGCCGATGACCTGCCGGTAGCGGTGGCCGAGCACGCCCGCCCGGCGACGCCCGTCCCGACGTCGCCGACACTGGCCCGCAACCTGGTGCCCGGACCTAAAGAGAAGTACTACGATGCCTTCGGCCGGGCAATCCTGCCGGAACGCCCCTTGCCGCCCGGGGTCTACTTCGTCGCCGCCGGTTGCCCGGCGCGCGTCCGCCGCGTCACGATAGTGCGCTAGCGCGCCGGCCTTGCGTCGCGCCGGCACGTCCGTAGAATTCTATGATTCTGCCAGTCCGCCTAACGTCCCGGAGGAATGTTGAAGAACCTGTTTGTCCTGTCTGTCCTTGTGCCGACGCTCCTGGCCGGCAGCACGGTCACCACCGAGCTGGCCTTCTCGCCCGCCGAACTCGAGTTCAGCACCTGGCAAGGCTATGACGTCATCGACCTGTCCCGTGGCATCGTCATACCCGACCCGGGGAAGCCCTGCCTGCCGATCGTGCCGGTCACGCTCGTCGTGCCGGCCGACTGCCGCGTGACGGGTGTGGACGTTGCGGCCTCGGTCCCGCTCGTGGTCGCCCGGGACGCAAACATCGTCCCGTCGCAGCCGGCCCGGCCGCTGTCCGCCGTCGGCCCGGCCGCCTTCGTCCTGCCCGATGCCGCGGCCTACTCGCGGCCCTTCCCCGCTTCCCCCATCGCCCACTGGCGTACCGGGCGGGCCGCCGGCTACCAGCTGGTATGTGTCGGCGTCTGCCCGCTCGAATACCGGCCCGACGGCCGCGAGCTACTGCTCCATACTCTACTGACCGTCACTGTCACCTGCGAAGACCATGCCGGGGAAGTCCGGGCCCTGACGCCGGAGCAGCAGGAGCACACGGCCGGTACGCTGGCGGCGCTCGTCGCCAACCCGCACGACCTCTCTCGTTTCGCTCCGCCTTCCGCCGTCTTCGACCAGCAAGCGGTTGACTACCTGGTCATCACCGGCGAGCAGCTAGCCGCCGACTTCGAACCGTTCGCCGACTACCAGGCCAGCCGCGGGCTGGCAACCGCCATCCGGACCGTCGAATGGGCGAGCCGCAACTACCCGGGCCGCGACCTGCAGGAGCAGGTCCGCAACCTGATTGGCGACTACTTCGAACACCGGGGCACCAGCTACGTCCTGCTGGCCGGCGACAACTCGGTCGTCCCGGCGCGCCGCATCCGGGTCGCGGTCGGCAACGAACAGGGTGACATCCCGACCGACCTGTACTACTCGGACCTCGACTACTCCTGGGACTCGAACCACAACGGGCTGTTCGGCGAGATGTCGGACTCGGTAGACCTGTACGCAGACGTGACGCTGGGCCGCGCATCGGTCGACAACAGCACCGAGGTCCAGACCTTCATCACCAAGGCCCGCAAGTACGGCTCAGACCCAGCGACCGACTATATCAAGCGCTCGCTCCTGCCGTCGGGCTGGCTCTGGCGCTCGATCAACTATCACGGCCGCATCGTCAATGACTCGATAGCCAACCGGACGCCCGTCGGCTGGACCGACGTTAGGCTGGAAAACCCGGCCGGCGCGCAGGTCGTCGCCGACTCGTTCGACCATGGTTTCGCCATCTTCGACCCGGCCGGGCACGGCAATGAGAACGGTGTCTACGACGAGAACGGCACCGCGTTCTACACGTCCGGCCTGGCGCGCGCCCAGCACAACGACCGTCGCTACCCGGTCACCACGTCGCTCGCCTGCACCCCGGGCAACTTCGAGGCCGAGGACTGCCTGGCCGAGCACAGCCACAACGCGCCCGACGGCGGTTCGATCGCCGTGATGATGAACTCGCGCTACGGCTGGGGCACGCCGCCCTCGTTCGGGCCGTCCGAGAAGCTCTGCGTCCGGTTCTTCGATTTCTGCCTGACCCGGAACGTGACCGAGATCGGCGCCTGCCACGCCCGTTCGTGCGAGGAGTACGCCGGCGCCGCCCTGTACGACGAACTCTGGCGCTGGTGCATAACCGAGTTCAACCTGTTTGCCGAGCCGTCGCTCGACTTCTGGACCGACGCGCCGCAGGCGCTCACCCTCACCGTCCCGGACTCGGTCCCGACCGGCAGCCAGTCGGTAACTGTCACCGTCCGCCGCGGCGGCGCGCCCGCCGCCGGGGTCCGCGTGGCAGCCTGGAAACCCGATGAGTGCCTCGCCCGCGCCACGAGCGACGCTTCGGGCCAGGCCCGGCTCGACCTGCACCCGGTCACGACCGGGGCAGTCCTTTTCACGGCCGTCGGCCACAACTGCCTGCCCGCGCAGGACACCGTCCCGGTCTACCTGGCGGTGACCGAACCGCTGCTGACCGTCCGCGGGCTGCGGGTGGACGATGCCGGTCAACCCTGGCCCAACGGCATCCTTGAACCGGGCGAGACCGGCCGTATCTGGCTGAGAATCGCCAACGCCGGCACCGCCGGCGCAACCGGTGTCACCGGCCGGTTGCGGTCGCTGGCCGGGAAACTGGTTGTCCTCGACTCGGCCGACGAATACGGCGCGGTCGCGGCGGGCGACTCATCGGAAGGCTCAGGCTACCTGGTAGCGCTCGCGCCGGATATCAAGCCCGGTTCCCGTCCCGAGCTGGCCTGCCTTGCGACCGCGGCCGAGGGAACGTGGGACCTGGAGGCCGCGCTGCCGGTCGGCTACCCGGGCCGCACCTCGGCCGAACTCGATACCGGGGTCTGCGCGCTCTCCGTCACCGCCCGGGGCAGCATCGGGTTCGACCCGGTCAACGGCCACTCAGGCCGCGGCTTCCGTTTTCCCAAGACCGACACCAGCAGCCTGAACGCTGCCAGCTTCTGTCTGGCCGGGCCGGGCAGTTGCGCCGACCGCTTCTACTCGGTCACCAACGGCTCGCTTGACGCCGACTGGACCCTGGCCGAAAGCCTGCGGGCGCTATACCCGCCCTGGGGCAGCCACCAGGCCCTGCTCGCCGCTTTCACCGACGCCGGCCTGCCCGGCGGCGGCGGCATCCGGGTCACTCAGCACGCACTGGCGTCAGCCGACTCGACCGCGCGCGACTTCACCGTCCTGATCTTCGACGTCCGAAACTCCGGCCCGGAACCGAGGAACGGTCTCTACGCCGGCGTGCTGGCCGACTTCGACGTCAAGGCGACCGACCGCTTCCACGACCTCGCATTCACGTCCGGGGAAGAGCACACGGCGTGGATGACGAGCTCGAACATCCTGGGCCGGGTCGTCGGCGTCTGCCACCTCGCGCCCGACGTCCCGGCAAACGCCCGGGCAATCGACCACAGCGTCTACGTCTACCCGGATTCGGGCCTGAGCGACGACATGAAGTACCGGCTCCTGGCCGGCGCGGCCGGCACGAGCGGCTCGAACCGGCCTTTCAACTGGTCGGTCAGCGTCGGCGCCGGACCGTTCGACTTGGCGCCCGACTCAAGCCTCAGGGTGGCATTCGCCTTCGCGGCCGGGACCGACTCGGCCTCCTACCTGGATGCCTGCCGCCGGGCCCGCGACTGGTATCGCGGCCACGTCGGCATCGCCGGCCGCCGCCTGTCCTCGGCCCCGCCGACCGGGCTGGTTTGCCACCCCGACCCGTTCCGGCAGACCCTGACCATCAACCTCAACGGCAAACTGGCTGGACTGCTGCACATAACGGCATACGACGCGGCCGGCCGCCGCGTGGCGGTGCTTCACTCCGGACCCGCGCCGCAGGACGGACGGCTGCACTGGTCGGCAGCAGGCCTGGCCGGCGGGGTGTACCTGCTCAGGTTCGAGGCAAACGGCCTCGAGGCCTGGCGCCGCGTGACGCTGGCCCGCTGACACCCGGATAACAACCAGCAGGGCCGCTCGCGCGGCCCTGCTGTGCTCCCGCCCTATTACCGGGCCCGGCTTCTCTCCACCGGGTCCACCCCCCTGTGCATGCCAGACCCCAACTGCCTACCGACCACTGACCTCAAGCTGCCCGGACTCAAGCATCCGCTCGGTCGCGTCCATCCGCTCGATGTAAGTCCGGGTGGCGCGCTCCGGGTCGATTGCCGGGCCCAGAACCTCTGCCTGTGCCCGGTGAATCCGGAGCATCAGCATAGCCGTCATGAGAATCCCGCAGGCGAACAAGAACTGGACGATCCTTCCGAGACGTGTGCTAAGCACTGGCGACCTCCCTGTTTTTATCCGTCCCCTTCCGCTGTTTCCCGGCCATCATCCGCGGCCGGGCCTCGTACCCATAGTCCTCACACCGACCAGGCAGCCCCACCTGCCGGCGACGGTCGCTCGCCATCCCGGCGTGCAGAAAGTCACAGAGCCACTGCTCAGAAGCCGGTACACTAGTGGTCATGATTCCTCCAGATTCTCATCATAGTTGACATCGCACCATAGACTAGCAACGACCGTGCCAGCAATGGTCTTCAACATAAGTCCCCGGAACAGCGTTACTTGCTAGCCGAACGACTCACGGTGATGCGGCTGCAAATGAGACACGATTCGGCTCGGAATCTGGACTCTGGCGGCTAAGTTGTTGTAACTGTTTGTCTTAGCTGTGTATCACCAGATGATACATCATTCTGCTTTGGCCAAGCCGTGTTTTCGCATCAGCCGGTAGAACTGGGCGCGGCTGTAGTTGGCCAATTGGGCGGCCTTGGTGACGTTCCAGCCAGCCTTTTCGAGGCAGTCCTGGACCAGCTGCCGCTCGACGTCAGAGCTGGCCCGGGCTTCGGCGCGCCTCACGGCTGCGCGGACACCGCCGCCGGTCTCCGGTTCCGGCGTCGCGGCACAGGTCAGTTCCGGCGGCAGGTCCGGGACCTGCAGCACCGAGCCGTCACACAGTATGACCGCGCGCTCTATCACGTGCTGGAGCTGGCGGATGTTCCCCGGCCAGCCGTAGGCCACCAGCCGGGCCATCGCCTCTTCATCGACGCCGATAACCTGCCTGCCGAACTCCTGCGCGCTCGAAGCTACGAAGAACCGGGCAAAGTCGGCGATGTCCTCGCGCCGGTCGCGCAACGCCGGCAGCTCGATCTCGACGGCGTTCAGCCGGTAGTACAGGTCCTGGCGGAACTTGCCTTCCTTCATCAGGTCGGTGAGGTCGCGGTTAGTCGCCGCCACCACCCGGACATCCACGCGGATCGCCCGGTCGCCGCCCAGCCGCTCGACGGTCTTCTCCTGCAGCACGCGCAGCAGCCGGGCCTGGAGTCCCGGGCTCATGTCGCCAATCTCGTCCAAAAACACCGTGCCGCCGTCCGCCAGCTCGAACCGGCCCTTGCGCTGCGCCACGCCCGTCGCGGTGCCCTTCTCGACACCGAAGAACTCGGCCTCGAGCAGCGTCTCCGGCACCGAAGCGCAGTTGACGGCCACGAACGGTTTGTCTCTCCGCGCGCCCGAGTCGTGCAGCGCCCGCGCCACCAACTCCTTGCCGGTGCCGCTTTCACCTCTTATCAGCACCGGGACCGAGGCGCTGGCCACCCGGCTGACGACCTTCAGGTTGGCCAGCATCTTCGGGCTGCTGCCGACAATGCCGCGGTACTTGAGGCCCGGGACCTCGGCGCCGGCCGGACGGGCAGGCAGTTCGGCCAGCCGGCGCAGCGACCTCGAAAAGACCCGCGCCAGTTCCTCGAGCAACCCGGCTGCCGGCGCTGACCCGCCGTCGCCGGCGCGCGCCAGGTAGAGCAGGCCGAGCTGGCGGCCGTCGTCCGCGACCGGGACGGCCCAGGCCCGGCGCCGGGACGCCGGCTGGAGCTTCAGCCGGGCCAGCTCCGCGGCGTCGAGGTCCGGGTTGCCCCTGGTGACTACCGGCCGGTCGCCGAGCAGCACCGCGCCTTCGCTGAAACCCAGCCCTTCGCAGACAATCTCGAGCGCGCGCTCGAAGAAAGAAACCGGCTCCAGGCCGATCTTCGCCAGTCCCGCGACCCCGCTCACCAGCGCGGCCTCGGCCCCGCCCGGCATCTCCAGCTGGAACAACAGCCGGTTGGCCTCCTCCGACTCGGCGACCACCGCCAGTTCGCGGAACTTCTTCGACGCCTCGGACAGCAACCCGCGCGCGCCTTCGCGGTCGCCCGACCCGAGCAGCCACTGGCCGTACTGCAGCTTCACCCGGGCCAGCTCGTAGCTGTCCCGCATCTCGGTCAGGAAACCCATCGCCGCCTCGAACTGCCGGCGCGCCTCCTCCGGCTGGTCGCTGCGGGCCGCCTTGAGGGCGCGCACCCGGGCCGCCTCGGCCAGCTCGCGCCGCAACTCCAGGCCCTGGGCCAGCTCCTGCGCGCGGGCCAGAAGCGTCTCCGTGCGCTCCAACTGCCCCTGGGCCAGCGCCAGCTCGGCCATCCGGCAGAGCAGCACCGCCATCTCGCGCTGGTCTTCGGACTCCGCGCACAACGCCTCGGCCTCTTCGAAGGCGCGCTCCGCCGCGGCCAGGTCGTTGCTCCGAAAGAGCGCCAGCCCCAGGTTGCTGAGCGCGTCGCGCATCAGTACGCGGTGGCGTGGCTCGGCCCGCTCGGCGTCGACGACCCGGCGGAACATGTCGGCCGCCTTCCTGGGATTGTCGCGCTTCAGGAACAGCTCGCCGAGGACGTTCATCGCGTCCAGCTCGAGGTCGCGGTAGCCGTTCTGCTCCGCGAGGGCGATGGCACGGTAGAGGTTCTCGGCCGCCTCCTCCCACTGGCCGAGCTGTTCGAGCACCCAGCCGGCGTTGTAGCGATGCATCGACATGCAGAACTTGTCGCCCAGCTCGTCGTCGATGCGCAGGCACTCCCGGTAGTAATCGAGCGCCTTCAGCAGCTCGCCCCGGACCCCGTACAGCCCGCCCAACTCGTTCAGCGCCGCCTGGACGCCCTCGAGAAACCCGCAGTCCTCGCTCAGTCGCCGGCACCGCTCGTGACAGTCCACCGCGGCGTCGAAGTCGCCGCGCTGGGCGTGGAGCTTGCCGATGAGATTGGTGGCGCCCGCCTCGGTCCGCTGGTCGCCGGCGGCCCGGCTGGAAGCCAGGGCCTGCTCGGCCAGCCGCACCGCGCCGTCGCTGTCACCCGCACCCCGGTGAATCTCGGCGAGCAGGTTCGCCGCGATGGCGGCCGAGCGGTGTTCGCCCAGGTTCCCGGCCATCGCCAGGGCACGCTCCAGCAGGCGGCGGCCCTCATTGCAGTCCGGTATCCACAGCAGTATGCCCAGCTGCAGGGTGGCGTGCAGCTCCTCGGCCTGTGTCCGCGCGGCGGCCAGCATGGCCCGGTACTTGTCAACCTTGGCCTGGGCGTCAGACGCGAGCTTCATCGCAGCAGAGTAGCCAGACATCAGCCGATGTCAAGCGTGCACAGACAGACGGGCCTGGCGGCGCTTGACAAGCGGACGACGGTGCCTAAGCTGCATGCGCAGAGCAACCATGTTAGGAGGTGGTTCGACCGTCAGCAGACACCGGTTAACCGGCGCATCACCGCCGGCAACTTCCGGCTGCACAGCAAACCATGCAGGCCCGGCAACCTGCGCCTGCCCGAGGCAGTTGCCGGCTGACTGTCCCAAGGGGAGGTGGCAATGGCCACGATGATCGTCTGCCCGAAATGCCAGAAGGTCGACCAGGTGAAAGCAACCTACACCTGTCGACAGATAACCTGCGGCAACAGGACGTGGACCGAAGGACCCAAACCAACCGGCGTGCCCTACAGCCAGCCCTGCCCGGGCTGCAAGCACGACACCCCGAACTCAAGCTGGGTGTGCTTGCGGCACCCGCCGGCCAACAGCTAGCAAGACTCAAGGAGGAGAAATGCCCATCACCTGCACCAAATGCTGGACCTACAAGAAGGTCCGTGCCAAGTACGTCTGCCGCAGCACCATCTGTGGTACCCGGACCTGGTACGACGGGCCAAAGCCCGATGGCGTTCCCTACAGCCAGCCGTGTCCTGGGTGCGGACAGCCCACATCGTACACCAGCTACACGTGCACGAACTGCGCACCCCAAGCGTGAACCTCTGAACGGAGAATGACTATGAACGTCCAACCGACCAAGGTCATCTGTTCGAAGTGCGGCCGCCAGGATGGTATCTCTGCAACATACTTGTGCCTGAACAAACACGGCGAAATGTGGGCACGCGGACCCCAACCTGCCGGCATCCCCTACGTTTCACCGTGCCCCGGCTGCGGAAAAGAAGCCCCATACATCGAGTACACCTGCACGCACTGCGAGAAAGACCTCGACAGCACCATTGACTCCCTGATAGCGGAACATGCGCGCAACCTCAGCCGGCTGCAGGAATGGAAGTCGCAGCGCGCCAAGGAGAAGCAACAGGCGACAGACGCGCCCGCGAAGTAGCGACTACATCAGCAGGCCGCCGTCCACCCGGATGACCTGCCCGGTGATGTAGGCGGCGGAGTCTGAAACCAGGAACAGGCAGGCCGACGCTACGTCGTCGGCCTTGCCGAACCTGCCGAGCGGAATCGCCTTCATGTAAGCCGCGCGGGTCGCTTCGTCCAGCTTCTGGGTCATTGCCGTCTCGATGAACCCCGGCGCAACCGCATTGACGGTCACCCCGCGGCCGGCCAGCTCCTTGGCAGTCGACTTGGTGAGCCCGATGAGCCCGGCCTTGGCCGACGAGTAGTTCGCCTGTCCCGCGTTGCCCATCTGTCCGACCACCGAACTGATGTTCACGATACGGCCCCAGCGCTGTTTGGCCATCGAGCGGAAGCAGGCCTTGGTGAAGTTGAACGCACCCTTGAGGTTGACCGCAATCACCTGGTCAAACTCCTGTTCGGTCATCCGCAGCAGCAGGTTGTCACGCGTGATCCCGGCGTTGTTAACCAGTACACCTACCGGACCGAGTTCCCGTTCCACCGCGGCCTGGACTTCCTGCACCGCGGCGAAATCGGCGACGTTGACGGCGTAGGCCCTGGCCTTGGCGCCGCCGGCCGCCAGCTGGTCGGCCGTGACCCGCGCCGCCTCGGCGACGACGTCGCAGACGGCCACCGCCGCGCCCGCCTCGGCCAGCCTCGTGCCAATCTGCCGGCCGATGCCGGCCGCCCCGCCCGTGACTAGTGCCGTCCTGCCTTCTAGAAACTTGTTCAAGTAACCTCCTGTTGTCGGGACATCGTTTCGGTGTCGCGGTGCATCGTGCAGTTGCCCTGGAAGTAGCTGCCCCGCTGGATGACCAGCTCCCGGCATGAAATATCACCAACGACATGGGCGCCGGCCTGCAGTTCCACAGTCTCCCTGCAGGCGACGTCACCCTCGACCCGGCCGGCAATGACCGCCGAACGGCAGCGCAGGTTGCCGCGCAGGAACGAACGCTGGCCGGCAAGGAACGCCTCGCCGGTCTCGACGTTACCCTCGAGTTGACCGTCCAATCTCACACCGCCGACTGCCCGGATGTCACCGCGGATGACCGTGTCCGGCCCGAGCAGGGTGTCGATGTGTCCTGCGCTATCTCTGGTCAAGGCGAGCGAGTATATTGGCAGTGGTTTTCGGTGTCAACGGCCGGTCCGGTCCCGGGCGCCTGCGGTTATGACACCAACGAAGTCAGGCGCGGCCGCCCGCGGGCTACGGCTTGGTAAGGCGCGCCAGCACCCGGCCGCCGTTGCGCGGCGCCACCCGTGAGACGACGATGTGCTCGGCCAGTCGCCCCGCCACGCCCTCGGCAAGAGGCCGGGTCCGGGCCAGCACTTCGACGATGACGTCACCGGGCTCGATCCGGTCGCCGACCGTCTTCCGGAACACGAAGCCGGCGGCCGGGTCCAGCTTGTCACCGAGCCTGGTCCGGCCGACACCCAGTTCATTGCCCAGCAACCCAACCTGCAGGGCGTCCACCGACTTCAGGTACCCTGCCGCTTTGGCCTTGATCTCGTGGGTGTACCCGGGCTGGGGCAGCAAGCTGTAGTCGTCGATGACCTTCGAGTTTCCGCCTTGAGCCGCTACCATCTCCCGGAACTTGGCCAGTGCCTTGCCCTGGTTCATCGCCCGCATCAGCAACCGCCGCGCCTGGCCGTAGTTCGACGCCCGGCCCGCCACCACCAGCATCTCCTCGGCCAGCACCAGCGTCACCTCTTCGAGGTCCATGTGCCAGCTACCCTTCAGCGCCTCGATGGATTCGATGACCTCGACCGCGTTGCCGACCGCGTAGCCGAGCGGCTCCCACATGCCAGTCACGACCGCGACTACTCGCTTGCCCATCTTCGCGCCGATGCGCATCATCGTCCGGGCGAGCTTCCTGGCATCGGTCATCTTGGACATGAACGCGCCCGTACCGGTCTTGACGTCGAGCACCAGCCCGTCGATACCCTCGGCGAGTTTCTTCGACATGATGCTCGCCGATATCAGCGGTATCGAATCAACCGTCGCCGTCACGTCTCTCAGGCTGTAGATCCGCCTGTCGGCCGGGCACAACTCGTCGCTCTGGCCGACGATGCAGGCGCCGACCCGGGTGAGAATCCCGACAAACTCGTCCGAGGACAGCGCCGTCCGGAATCCGGGTATCGATTCGAGTTTGTCGAGGGTGCCGCCGGTATGCCCCAGGCTCCGTCCCGACACCATCGGCACCGCGACGCCGCACGCCGCCAGCAGCGGGGCCAGTATCAGTGATGTCTTGTCGCCCACCCCGCCGGTCGAGTGCTTGTCCACCTTGGGCCCGGGCACGGCCGACAGGTCCAGCGTCCGGCCCGAATTCATCATCGCCATCGTCAGCGCGGCCGTCTCCTCGGGGTTCATGCCCCGGCAGAACACCGCCATCAACCAGGCGGCCATCTGGTAATCCGGCACCGTGTCCCGGGTGTAGCCGGCGACCAGCTCCTCGATCTCCGACCGGGTCAGCACGCCCCGGTCACGCTTGCGCCGGATGATTTCGTAGACGTTCATTGGGATGGACGCGCCATGTTAGTGTCGCGGCCCCGCGTGTCAATCCGCGGCCCGCTACTCGAGTTTGACCAGTATCAGGCTGGCGATCATCCCCGCGCCGACGATCAGCGTCCAGCCCAGCAGCGACCCCAGCACACAGGAGGAATCACGGCGGTAGGTTTCCTGGACTTTGACATACGAAAGCTGCACCGGGACGGTATCGTCCGGGCTCAGGTACAGCCACTTGGTCCCGGCCCGGACCGCGCCCCGCTCGTAGCTGGAGAGCATCCGCCGGGACTCGCTGATCGCGCCCTGCTGGCGCAGCCGGGTCCAGAACTGGTCCGGGGTTTCGTCCCGGAATGCCTGGTATACCTTGCGGGGCGGAAAGTAGCTGACGAAATGCTGGCCCGGTGCGGCCGGCACGAGCTCTTCGGCCTGCTCCACTATCAGCAGTCGGCCGTCGAAGTAAAGCTCGGCGGGCAGCGAGTCGGTGCGGATAGCGACGACGCCGCCGACCTCGGCCGCGGCCGCACCCGCCAGGAACAAAAGAGAAACGAGGAAACGCAAGGGCGGTAATCATAGCGGCCCGCGGACGGCAGTCAAAGGGAAACTGCCTCGCCTCCGCCAATTGACTCGTGCCGCCCGGTGTCTAAGATGCAGTCCTGTGACACCGTATCCAACCTCAAAGGAGGCCATTTGACCAGGCGCGTCGGACTGCTCTTTCCCGGCCAGGGTGCCCAGTACGTCGGCATGGGCGCCGACCTCTGCGACCGCTACCCTGCCGCCCGTGACGTCTACGACCGGGCCGTGGACATTCTCGAATTCGACATCCGGGAGATATCCTTCTCCGGCCCCGAAGAGAGACTGCGCGAAACCCGCTACACCCAGCCCGCCATCCTCGTCCACTCGCTGGCCGTGCTGGCGCTGCTGCCCGGCCTCGAACCGGTGCTCTGCGCCGGGCACAGCCTGGGTGAGTACTCGGCGCTGTTTGCCGCGGGCGTCCTCGACCTGCCGTCGGCGCTCAAGCTCGTGCGGCGCCGTGCCCAGTTGATGTTCGAAGAAGGAACGACCAACCCCGGCACGATGGCGGCAGTCATCGGCCTGGATTCCCAGGCGGTCGAAGCGCTCTGCGGGGAAGTGCCGGGTGTGGTCGTGCCGGCCAACTACAACGAGCCGAAACAGACCGTCGTCTCCGGCGAGGTCGAAGCGGTACGCAAGCTGGTCGAGCTCGCCCCGGCGCGCGGCGCGCTCAAGGCGGTGCCGCTGCCGGTGTCGGGGGCCTTTCACTCGCCGCTGCTGGCGAACTCGGCCCGCGCCTTCGGCGACTTTCTATCGGGCTTCGCCTTCGCCGAACCGCGCTGCCCGGTCATCAGCAACCACACCGGCCGGCCGTCGCGCACGGCGGCCGAGGCGCGCGCCGCGCTGTCGGTCCAGCTCACGAACCCGGTCCGCTGGGTCGAAACGATGGCGAGCGCCCGGGAACTCGGCTGCACTGACTTCCTGGAACTCGGGCCGGGCAAGGTACTGGCCGGGCTGGCCAAACGCATCGACCGCTCGCTCAATGTCACCACGGTCGGGACCGCCGACCAGGTTGCAGCGCTGCTAGCCGCATAGGAGGACCCATGGACTGGAAGATACTCGGGACGACCTTCGTGACCGTATTCCTGGCCGAGCTCGGCGACAAGACCCAGCTCGCCACGCTCTGCTTCGCTTCGTCCAACCGTTCCTTCTGGAGCGTCTTCCTGGGCAGCGCCGGCGCCCTGGTCCTGACGTCGCTCATCGCGGTGCTCGCCGGCGCGGCGCTGGCCCGCGCCTGCCCGCCGAGGTACGTCAACATCGGCGCCGGCGTGCTGTTCGTGGTCATCGGCGCCATCATGGTTGCCCGCAACGTCCGGTGAAGCTCAAGTGCCGGCCCGAGGACTTCCGCGTCGAGGAGCTGCTCAGCCTGCGGCTCGCCCGGCACGGCCGCTACTCGGTCTACCGGCTGGAGAAGCGCTACTGGAACACCCTTGACGTCATCCGCGAACTCGAACGCCGGAACCGTTTTCGTTCGGTCGGCCGCGCCGGCCTGAAAGACCGCTACTCGCAGTCGGTCCAGTACCTGTCGGTTGCCGGGCCGGGCCCGGACGAAATCATCGAGAAGAACTGGCGCCTCGTCCTGGCCGGCAAGTCCGACGAGCCGGTGACCCGCGAGGCGGTCAGCGGCAACCGGTTCACCATCACCCTGCGGCAGCTCACGAGCGACGAGGTGGGCCGGGTCGGCACCGCGCTGCCCCAGGTCCGGGCCTCGGGACTGCCCAACTACTACGACGAGCAGCGGTTCGGCTCGGCCCGGGGCGGCCAAGGGTTCATCGGCCGCAAGCTGCTCGACGGCCACTACAACGGCGCGCTCAAACTGCTGCTGGCAACACCGTCCGCCGCCGACGACACGGCCACCCGGCGGCGCAAGCAGCTGGCGCTCGACTGCTGGGGCGACTGGCCGCGCGTCCGTGACTGCGCGCCGCCCGAAGCGCGCGCCGCCGTCGAGCACCTCGTCGGGCGCCCGTCCGACTCTAAGGGCGCGGTCAAGCTGCTGCCCCGCCCGCTGCTCGAGCTGTTCCTCAACGCCTACCAGTCCTGGCTCTACAACGAGATTCTCTGTGCCCTGCTCCGCAAGCTGGGGATTCCGACCCGGGAAGTCGCCTACTCCCAGGGGCGGCTGGCGTTCTACCAGGTGCTCGCGCCCGACCAGCTGCGCTACCTGGACCGGCTGACCATCCCGGTACCCGGACCGGGCGCGGAGTTCGCAAGCGACCGGGTCGCCGCCATCACCACCGAAGTACTGGCCCGGGAAGGCCTGGAACTGGAAGGAATGAAGCTCACGCTGCGCCTGCGCGGCCTGTACTTCAAGCCCTATCCACGCCGTGCCCTGCTCCGGCCGGCGGAACTGCGCGCGCGCGGACCGGCCGACGACGAGCTCTACCCGGGCCACCACAAGCTCGAGCTGTCGTTCACGCTGCCCCCGGGCAGCTACGCGACGGTCGTCGTCAAGCGCCTGGCAGTCGCATGAGCCTGCTGCTGCTTGTCGCGCTGGCCGGCCAGCTGCCCGGCGGCATCACGGTCGACCCGCGACTGGCGTGGTACAGCTACGAGACCGAAAACTTCTCGGTGCACTTCGCCTCCCCGGGCCCGCCCCGGGCGCCGGCCTGCTCGCTCGCGCGCCGGGTAGCGCTGCTCGCCGAGGACGTGCACGCCCGGCTCTGTCCGGCCATCGGCTGGCGGCCCCGGGGCCGGACGAACGTCATCATCGACCCGTCCAGCGACCGCACCGGCGGCTGGGCCACGCCCTTCCCCGACAACACCATCGTCATCTACCCCGCAGCCGTGCCCGGCGACAAGACCAACTACGACGACTGGCTGCGCACGCTCCTCGTCCACGAATACAGCCACGTCGTCCAGCTCAACGCCACCCGGGGCCTGCCCCGCGCGCTCGGCAAGGTGTTCGGCCACATCGACGTCGTCAACACGTTCCTGCCCACCTGGCTCATCGAAGGCTATGCCACCGCCGCCGAGGCCCGGTTCACGCCCTTCGGCAACCTGCGCGGCGCCGAGTACGACGCGGTCCTGCGCTCCCAGGCCCGGGCCGGCCGGCTGCAGCCCGTCGACCGCTGGTCGACCTACGAGCTCGGTCGCTACCCGGCCGTGCTCACTCCCTACGTCTACGGCGGCTCGTTCCTGCGCTACCTCGCGCCCGACATCCGGGCCTGGGACCGCTTCAGCGACAGGCAGTCCGGCACGGTGCCGTACTTCGAGAACTTGAACGCTCGGCGCGTCTTCGGCACCGCCTTCGCGCCCGCCGCCGGCCGGTGGCGAACGTGGCAGGCCGCGCGCGCCGACTCGGTCGGGCGGAGAATCGCCGCCCTGCCGCTCACCGCTCCGCGCCGGCTGACCCGGGAGGGCTACTACACCGCCTCGCCCTGCTGGTCCCGGGACGGGAGTGAAATCTACTACCTCTCGCGCACCGACCGCGAATACCCGGCCATCAAGGCGGTCGACACCGCCACCGGCCGGGCCCGCATCCTGCACCAGGGCAACGTCACCGGCACGATGGCGCTTTCCCCGGACGGCCGCTGGCTCGCGTTCAGCCAGACCACTGTCGAAGACTACCGCGATTACACGGATATCTACCTG
>JAEAMF010001086.1_pt1 | contig 22865 bp, 20 predicted proteins | sample 8958721 | NCBI WGS metagenome assembly JAEAMF01 (sample SAMN16933255, study PRJNA681124) | bioreactor sludge metagenome | isolation source: anaerobic bioreactor treating anionic surfactant - SDBS | place: India: Bengaluru | collected 2019-02-28
GCCGGTTTTGTCACGTCAGGACGGTCGCACAACCTATTTGTTCAGCGCTTCCTTAAGCGCCTTCTAAGACGGCTCTGAGAAGATTCATCCCGCAGCATCGCAATTCGATTCCCCTCCCCCGCGGCCGCCGCGCTTCACCGGGCGTCCGATCCTCGCAACGGGGCTGGGGGGAATCATTCCGGGTGGGCTTGGGTTCAACGAATCGGGGGATTTGCCAAATCATCCAATGCTGCTATAATGCGTGCCTCGGGCGGCTGTAGCTCAGCTGGATAGAGTACTTGGCTACGAACCAAGGGGTCGTGGGTTCGATTCCTGCCAGCCGCGCCAACTTTTATAAAATGGCTCAGAAGCGATTCTGGGCCATTTTTCTTTTCCGCCATCCCCTCTCGTCTTTTCCGACCCGGGTAGGTCTGTTCTCCTCGACGCCTGCCTGCGCCCGTGCGGAACCCTCGATCCGCTGCTGAGGTAACTCAGCAAAAACCTCCTAAAACGCGCTAACTGCTACGCTTCGTTCATTAAACCGGACTGAAATGGCACGGGCTCAGCGCCGGAAGGCTCCTCCCGTTTCTGTAGGACTGCGCTTACATATTTTCAGCAACTCGAGAATTTTTTTCTACCTATCAACCCTGATGAAACGAGTTCTCCTATGAAGAGAAGGCGCACAGTATGTCCTCTCAGAAATCTCTTGTTTTGCGGAACATGTAGCACGCATTGAACGTTCAATCACACTTCCACGTGCTTTTTTTTGCCCTTTTGATAGCATGAAGTTCCCCGATACTTGAAACCCAGGCTGCAGGACGCGGCTGATTCTAATGCGAGGAAAGAAATGAAAAAATCTCTGATTGCTGCAATTGTGTTTGCTTCCGCTTCGTTTGGTTCGTCGGCCGTGATGGCCCAGGAGGTCGTCGGCAACTCCCCACAGGCTCTGGAGCTGATCGACAACACCGCCTTCTTCGGCGACACCTTCGCTGCTGACAACGAAGGTAATACCTTCGCTGACCGCTTCACCTTCACCGTCGAAGGTGATATGCCGATGAACCTGGATGCGATCATCTCGTCGATCAGCCGCAGCGAAAGCGAGGGCCTGGACATCACCGCCCTGGCCCTGTATGGCGAAGACGACACCCTCATCACCACCGGTACCTCGCTGATGAGCGGCGCAATGGACGTCTGGAGCATCTCCAGCGACAACCTGGCCGCCGGTAATTACTACCTGCAGGTCAGCGGCAATCTGGTGTCGGATACCGGCGCCTCGTTCGGCGGTGCCGTGATGCTGGCACCGGTTCCGGAGCCGGAAACCTACGGCATGATGCTGGGCGGCCTCGGTATCCTGGGCTTCCTGGCACGCCGCCGCAAAGCCAAGCAGGCCTGAGCCTCACACCTGCTGAAATAGAACGACGGAAGCGCGCAAGCGCTTCCGTCTTTTTTTGTCCAAAGAAAAGTCAGTCACAAGGGGTCAGGTCTGACATTCAGACACGAGCTGAGCAATAAAAACGACGGTATGCTCGAGTCCGTGTCCAAATGTCAGACCTGACCCCGGACGGGCTGACCCCGGACGGGCTGGACGTGCGCCACTCAGGTGCGCAGCTTCTTGATGATGCTGCGGTTCCCCAGGATTTCCTCGATCTGCTCGAAACGTACCGGCTTGACCATGTGGTGGTCGAAGCCGGCCTCGAAGGCGAGCTGGCGGTCCTTCTCCTGGCCCCAGCCGGTGACGGCGATCAGCACCGTCATCGAGCCGCAGGCCAGCTTGCGGATCCCGCGTGCCAGGTCGTAGCCCGACATGTGCGGCAGGCCGATGTCCAGGAAGGCATAGTCCGGGCAGAAGCGGGCCGCCGCCGCCAGCGCGTCCGGCCCATTGTGGGTGATGACCACGCTGTGGCCCATGGCCGTGAGCAGCGCGCCGATGCTGTTGACGAAGTCGACGTTGTCGTCCGCCAGCAGGATGCGGTAGGACTCGGTGCTGATGAAGGCGGCCGGCGTCGGCTTGGCGATCGGCTCCGGATCGACCACGATCGGCAGGCGCACGACGAAACTGCTGCCCTGGCCCAGGCCTTCGGAACGGGCCTCGATGGTCCCGCCGTGCAGCTCCACCAGCTTGCGCGCCAGCGACAGGCCGACGCCCAGGCCGGCCACGCTGCGCTCCAGGGTCGAATCGACCTGCACGAACATCTCGAACACGGTGTCGAGCATGTCCGGCGCGATGCCGATCCCGGTGTCGGCCACTTCCAGCACCAGGGTGCGGTCCTCGACGCCCGCCTTGAGCGTGACGCGTCCACCGCGGTTGGTGTACTTGGCGGCATTGTTCAGGAGATTCGACAGCACCTGGGCCAGGCGCGTCGCGTCGCCGTGCAGGAACACCGGGCGGTCCGGCAGGTCGATCACCAGCTCGTGGCCATGCAATTCTATATAGGAGCGCACCACCTCGAGGGCGTCGTTGACCACGGCCTTCAGCTCCACGCGGCCCATCTTGATGGTGAACTTGCCGGTGTTGATGCGCGAGACGTCCAGCAGGTCGTCGACCAGGCGCACCATCTGGCGCAGCTGGCGTTCCATGATGTCGGTGGCGCGCTGGGTCGCCTGGGCGTCGCCGCTGCGGATGCGCAGGATGTCCAGGCCGGTGCGGATCGGCGCCAGCGGATTGCGCAATTCGTGCGCCAGGGTCGCGAGGAATTCGTCTTTCCTGCGGTCGGCCACGATCAGCGCCTGCTCGGCGCGCTCGCGCACCGTCATCTCGTGTTCCAGCGTGCGGTTGGCCGCCTGCAGCGCGTCCGAACGGCGCCCGATCTCGGCCAGCATGTCGTTGAAGGCTTCCACCAGCACCCCGATCTCGCCCTTTTCCTTGCCCGGCACGCGCAAGCTGAAGTCGCGCCGCAGCATCACCTGGCGCGCCACGTTGGTCACCGCCTGCAGCGGCCGGGTGATCGAGGCCTGCAGGCGCGAGGCCACCAGGGCCGCGATCACCAGCGCCCCCAGCATCACGCCGCCGAGGATGGCGCCATAGCTGAGCACCCGATCCAGCAGTCCGAAGCGCGAGCGCAGGTAGACGGTGCCGAGCGGCTCGCCGTTCTCGACGATCGGGCGGAACACCTCCAGTTCGCCGCTCTCCATGCGGTGGCCCGCCGCTTCCGGACGCGCCGGGAAGGATGCTTCCGTGCCCGCCTTGGCATAGGTGGCGAAGCGCTGGCCGCTGTTGGTATAGATGGCGGCGGCCATGATCTGGGGCCGCACCCGCAGCACCGCCAGGCTGCGCTCGGCGGCGCTGCTGTCGTTGAACGACACCGCCGGGGCGGCCACGTCGGCGACGATGTCGGCCTGGGTGCTCAGGTCGTCGATCCAGACGCGCTGGAAGCTGCGCGCGTCGACGACGATCATGGCGATGGCGGCCGTCAGGAGCGCGACGATGGTGGTCGCCACGGCCATCAGGATCAGTTTGCTGCGGACCGAGCCGGTATCGTGCATGCCCATCACGATCCTCCCTTCTGCACCCGGTTCGCCACGGTCAACAGGCGCGAACTGAGCTTCACGTTCTTCTTTTCGGCGGCATCCAGCGAGACGTCGAAGCGCACGCGCTCGTCGATGATGCGGAAGTTGATGACGCTGCCATAGCGCAGGCCGCCGTCGCATTCGGTCACGGTCAGGTAGGCGCCGGGGGCGGCGCGCAGCACCCGGCCGGCCCGTTCGGCGTCGCCGCCTGCCACGAACAGCAGGTGCACCGCCGGCGGCGCCTCGTTCATGGCCACCTGCCGCACCACGATCGGACGCCCGACGATCATGCGGCCGCTGGCGATGCGCGCCAGTTCGGCGGCCATCTCGTCCGAGCCGACCACGGCGATCGTCAGCGGCCCGTTGGGGTCGGCAAACGCATGCGCCGGAAACTCGGCATAGCCGAGGAATTTATACAGGAAGGCCGCCTTGACGCGGCGCTCGAGCGCCTGGGCGCCGCCCCCTTCCGCCAGCGCGCGCGGCGCCATCCCTGCAGCCGCCGCCAGCAACAGCGGCAATGCGAGCGCCCGGCAGGCCAGGCGGCGTCGCATTCGGTCAGGGAGCTTTGTCTTCATTCTTGTCATGGAGCTTTCAGAAACGCAGCGTTGCGCTGGCGAACACATGCCGTTCAGCCAGTTGGCGCAGGCCCGCCTCCCCGAACTCGGGATGGCGGGCGTGCAGCAGGTTACGGCCCGCGAGGGCCAGTTCGACGCCGGGGCCTGCCTGCCACGCCAGCCGTACGTCGAGTTCATGATAGCCCGGCACGGACGGCTGCGGCAGGCGCGCGACGCCGCGCAGCAGCAGGTCGGCGCTCAGCCTGGCGCGGAGTTCGTGCGAGGAGCGCAGCTGACAGTAGCTGCGCGGGTCCTTGGTCGCCAGCCCGGCACGCGCCAAGGCATCCAGGCTGCGAGACCGAGGTGACCACGATATCGGCCAGCTGTTCCAAGGAGTAGTCTTCCAGCGCAAGCGCGTCCGCGCCCTCCTGCCCCTGCCCGGCGTGCCCGGCCGCAAGCCCGCCGCCTGCGTGCAGCAAAAACAGTGCCGCACAGACGCAGGCTAGCTGGGAAGGTTTTAACATAGTTGCCATCGTAGAACATTTTCACCCATGCACCAAGCGTGCGCGCCTCCCGCCGGGCCGGCGTCGCGGCCACGCCACGGCCTGGTTGACAAAGCAGACTCATCAATAATCTTGATGGCGGTCATTTGAAATATAAATTGGACTAATTTGCGGCAATGCAGCATCATGCTTCCTGTCTCCTCTATTCTCCTCCAAGGAAATAGATTCAGCCCGCTTCCCAGAAGCGGGCTTTTTTTTGCCCGGCACGGCTCGCACGGATCGAGACGGCAGTTGGCCTGCATTTGGTGTAGGATGGCCGCCATGTTTTCGTTCCTACAACAGTCTGCCCATGCCTGAACACGATCCGCGCACTGCTAGCTCCTATGACTGGTCTGGAAGCAGCCTGGGCGAACCCGCCCGTTGGCCCGCGCCGCTGCGCGTGGCGGCCGACCTGCTGCTCAACTCCCCCCTGCCGGGATTGCTGGTGTGGGGGCGCGAAACCATCCTGGTGTTCAACGAAGCCTATGCGGCGCTTGCCGGCCTGGGCTGCGGCCGGGTGCCGGGCGGCTCGGTGCCCTCGGTGCTGCCGCCGCCGCTGTCCGCTGCCGCCCCCGCCCTGCAGCAGGCCTGGTCCGGGCAGCCCGCCCTGGTGGCAGGCACGACGCTCAGCTTCCGCCACGCGGACGGCCCGCTCGAACATCGTTGCGACCTGCGCCTGACGCCGCTGCCGGACGGCCACGGCGGCGTCGGCGGCATCCACATCCTGCTGGCCCCTCCGGCAGCCGCGCCGGCGGCGCTCGAGACGGAGCCCGAAGACGCCGCGCTGCGCATCCTGGTGGTCGAGGACAACCTCGATTCCCAGTACCTGGTGTGCGAGATGCTCAAGGCCTTCGGCCACGAAGCCGACGGCGTGGCGCATCCGGACGACGCCCTGACCCTGCTGGCCAAGCAGCGCTACCAGGTGCTGTTCTCGGACGTCAGCCTGCCCGGCATGTCGGGCGTGGACCTGGCGCGCCGCGCGCTCGAAGACAATCCGGCGCTGAAGGTGATCTTCGCGTCCGGCTATGGCGATTCGCTGCTGCGCCACCTCGAGTTCCCCTACCTGTCGCTGCAGAAGCCCTACGAGCTGGACCAGCTCCAGGACGCCCTGGCAAAGGTGGCGCGCCAGCCGGCGCCCGCCAGGTGAGGCCGATGCCACGTGCCGGCAGGCTTCGGCTGGGCTACAATGGCCCTTACCAGGCCAGGCGCAGCCGTGCGCCCGGCGTCTGCCACCATGCCAGCACTGATGATTCCAACTGAACCGATCGGCAGCATTCCCCGTCCGCCCGAGCTGGTCGCCGCGATCCGCGGCGGCGCCGCGGGAGACGCGCTCGCGCCTCTGCTCGAAGCGGCGGTGCGCGCGACCGTGGCCGAGTTCGAGGCGACCGGGGCGCCCGTCATCAGCGACGGCGAGCAGGGCAAGCTCGAGAACTTCTGGAGCTATCCGGTGCGCGGCGCCGCCAATACCGCGCCGGACGGCTTCCGCATCCCCGTGCATACCGGTTCCGGCCCCACCAGCCATCGCATGCCGCGCCTCACGCACGGCCCCTTCCGCTACCAGCGCTACGCCGACCAGTACCTGCGCGCGGCGCGGCGCCATGCGACCCAGCCGGTCAAGCAAGCCATCATCTCGCCTTCGGCCCTGTCGCTGCTCTACCCGCCCGACGGGCTGAAAGGCTATCCGCGCGAGCAATTCCTTGACGACCTGGTACGCGAACACGAGACCGAGATCCGGCGCTGCCTCGAGGCCGGCGCCCACAAGGTGCAGATCGATTTCGCCGAAGGTCCGCTGGCGATGCGGCTCGACCCGAGCGGCGCCCTGCTGGCCAGCTTCGTCCACCTGAACAACATGGCCCTGGCGCGCTTTTCCGCCGCCGAACGCGCCCTGATCGGACTGCACGTGTCGGCGGCCGGGGTCCGTACGGCCGCGGGCGGGTCCGATGCCGCGGTCGACTACGCCGAGCTGCTGCCGGCACTGTTCGAGATCCGCGCCGGCAGCTTCTATATCGCGGTGGCCGGGCAGCCCGACCCCGAGCGCGTGCTGCGCATCGCGCGCGACTATGCGCGTCCCGAGCAGCGCGTGTTCGTCGGCGTCGTCGATCCTTTCGAGGCGCGCATCGAGAGCGCCGCGCAGGTGCGCGACCGGGTGCTGCTGGCGGCCCAATACCTCGACCCGCAGCGCCTGGGCACGACCGACGACGCCGGCTTCGCTCCCTTCTTCGACGACGACAGCGTCAGCCGCGCCACCGCCTTCGCCAAGATACGCGCACGGGTCGAGGGCACGCGCCTGGCAAGCGCACTGCTGGAGGGGGCCGCGTGAGCGACGAACACGAACTCGAGCTGATGCGTTCGGCCGCGCTGCGCAACGCCAAGAGCGTGCTGGCGGCGCGCCAGCGCGCCGAGGAAGAGCTGCTGGGGGCGCAGGAAGCGCTGCGCCGCGCCAAGGAGCGCATGGAGAACATGCTCGAAAGCCTGTCCGACGGCTTCTGCGCGGTCGACCGCGAGTGGCGCATCATGTACATCAACGGGCGCGCGCTCGACATGATCGCCCCGCTCGACAAGAGCCGCCCGGGCCTGGTCGGCAAGAACCTGTGGGACGAGTTCGAGGACCTGCACGGCACCTCGGTGGCCGAGGACTGCCGGCGCGCCATGGAGCGGCGCGAGACCGTGGTGCGCGACTTCTATTATGTGCGCCTGCAGTGCTGGCTGGAGATGCGCCTGCACCCGTCGCCGGACGGGCTGACCCTGTACTTCCAGGACATCACCCAGCGCAAGCTGGACCAGCAGGCCCTGGTCGAGAACAACAACCGCCTGCAGGTGGCGCTCGCGGCCGGGCGCTTGGGCGACTGGCGCTGGGACGCGGCGCTCGACCGCGTGCTCCTCGGTCCGCGCGCGGCCGGCATCCTGGGCCTGCCGGCCGAGACCCCGCTGCCCTGGCCGCAGCTGCGCGCACGCCTGCATCCCGAGCACCGCATCCAGGTGCGGCGCGCCGTGATCAAGGCTTTCGAGGCGCGGGCCGACCTGAACATCGAGTGCCGGGTCGCGAGCGGCGCTTCCGAGAGCCAGGCCGCGCGCTGGGTGGCCCTGGTCGGCCGCCCCGACTATGCCGAACGCAAGGGCCAGCAAACCCTGATCGGCATGACCGGCGTGGTGCAGGACATCAGCGGCCGCAAGAGCGCCGAAGACACCCTGCGCCAGAGCGAGGAACTGCTGCGCGCGCTGGCCAACACGATCCCGCAGCTGGCCTGGATGGCCGGCACCGACGGCGGCATCGTCTGGTTCAACGACCGCTGGTACGAATACACCGGACGCACGCCGGAGCAGAGCGTGGGCTGGGGCTGGCAGGACACCATCGACCCCGCCACCCTGCCCGCAGTGATGGGGCGCTTGCGCGAGACCATCCGCAGCGGCGAACCCTTCGAGATGGAATTCCCGCTGCGCGGCGCCGACGGCAGCTATCGCTGGCACCTGACGCGTTTGAGCGCGGTGCGCGACGCCGACGGACGCGTGGTGCGCTGGTTCGGCACCAATACCGACGTCGACCAGGTCAAGCGCGCCGAACAGGCGCTGCGCGACGAATCGCACGTGCTCGAGCTGCTCAACAATACCGGCAGCATCCTGGCTTCGACCCGCGACCTGCGCTCGCTGCTGCGCGCGGCCACCGAGGCGGCGCTGAGGGTCAGCGGCGCACGCTTCGGCGCCTTCATCCATTACGGGCAGGACGGCGACGGCACCCTGTTCTCGATGGTCACGCTGTCGGGCGCGACATCGAGCGAATTCCAGAGTTTCGACGAAGAGCGCGCCAGCACGCTTTACCCGCCGGCCTTGCGCACCGAGGACCTGGTGCGCATCGACGACATCGCCCAGGACCCGCGCTACGCCGGCAGCGCGCCCCAGTTCGGGCTGCCGGCCGGGCATCCGGCAGCCGCGGAGCCGGACCTGCGCAGCTACATGGCGGTGCCGGTGGCGGCGCGCTCGGGCGAGCTGCTCGGCACCATGTTCTTCGGCCATCCGGAACCCGGCGTGTTCACCGAACGCAGCGAGCGCATCGTGCGCGGCATCGCCGCCCAGGCCGCGATCGCGGTGGACAACACCCGCCTGTACGAAGCCACCCGCCGCGCCGCCGAGGAGCGCAAGGTGCTGCTCGAGAACGAACGCGAGGCGCGCGCCGAGGCCGAGCGCAGCAGCCAGATGAAGGACGAGTTCCTGGCCACGCTGTCGCACGAACTGCGCACCCCGCTGTCGGCGATCCTCGGCTGGTCGCAGGTCCTGCGCCGCGGCAGCCGCGACGGCGCCGACCTGCAGCGCGGCCTGCAGACCATCGAACGCAACGCGCGCGCCCAGGCCCAGCTGATCGAGGACCTGCTAGACATGAGCCGCATCACCTCGGGCAAGGTGCTGCTCGACATGCAGGCGATCGAGCCAGCGACCTTCATCGACGCCGCCATCGAGACCGTGCGCCCGGCGGCCGACGCCAAGCACATCGCCATCGAGAAGCACTACCGGGCGCCGGGCGCGCTCGTGGCTGGCGACACCGGCCGGCTGCAACAGGTAATCTGGAACCTGCTGTCGAATGCGATCAAGTTCACCCCGCGCGATGGTCTGGTGGCGGTCGAGATCAGCGAACGCGACGACGGTCATGGCGCGGGCGGCAAGGTGGTGGCGATCACCGTGCGCGACAACGGCGTCGGGATCCGTCCCGAATTCATCACCCACGTGTTCGAGCGCTTCCGCCAGGAAGACGCGTCGATGACGCGCCGGCATGGCGGCCTGGGTCTGGGATTGTCGATCGTCAAGCACCTGGTCGAGCAGCACGGCGGCACGGTGCGGGCCGAGAGCGCCGGCGAGGGCCAGGGCGCCAGCTTCACGATCGAGCTGCCGCGCGCCGAGGCGCCGGCATCAAGCAGCCGGCCCTCACGCGCAGCGCCGGCGCCCTCGCCGGCGCCGGAAGCGCCCGACGGCGCAGTGCGCGACCTGACCGGACTGACGGTGCTGGTGGTGGACGACGCGCGTGACGGCCGCGAGCTGATCGCGCGCATCCTGACCGACTGCCATGCCCGGGTGCGGGTGGCCGCCAGCGCGCGCGAAGCCTTCGATGCGCTGCGCGCCGACCGCCCGGACGTCCTGGTGAGCGACCTGGGCATGCCCGAGGTCGACGGGTTCGAACTGATCGGCTGGGTGCGCGCCCTGCCGCGCGAGGCCGGCGGCCAGCTGCCGGCCATTGCTCTGACCGCCTTTGCCCGGCCCGAAGACCGGCTGAAGGCGCTGGAAGCGGGTTTTTCGACCCATATTTCGAAACCGGTGGAGCCGGGAGAACTCATCGCCGCGGTCGCTTCGGTCGCGGTTCCGACTGCACAGATGGTGAATGGCGCAGCACGCGGGCCTGGTCGATAATGATCCTACCCGGACACGCGGCGCTGTCCTACAAGAAATTTTTAGGCTTTTGCTAGACTATGAAGATATGGGAGGCGTCCATTCCAAAAGGAAATGGAACACGTTCCCGACAGCGTAGAAGAGAACGAGCATGCCGAGCAGACAAGACATTTTGAACGCGAAGATCCTGGTGGTGGACGATTCGCCCGACAATATCGAATTGATGGAAGAGATATTGCGCGAGGAAGGCTACACCTGCGTCAGTTCGACGATGCTGCCCGAGCAGGTATGCCCGCTGCATCGCGAGCACAACTACGACCTGATCCTGCTCGACCTGCAGATGCCCGGCCTGAACGGCTTCCAGGTCATGAAGGGCCTGAAGGAAATCGAACAAGGCGGCTACCTGCCGGTGCTGGCGCTGACCGCCCAGCCGAGCTTCAAGATCGCCGCGCTGGAAGCCGGCGCCCGCGACTTCATCAGCAAACCCTTCGACCTGCTCGAGGTGCACAAGCGCATCCACAACATGCTGGAAGTCCGCCTGCTCTACAAGGAGCTGGCCCAGTATTCGCGCGCGCAGCAGGAGCTGGCGCTGCACGACGCTCTCACCGGCCTGCCCAACCGCCGCCTGCTGGAAGACCGCATTGAGACCGCCCTGCAGCACGCCAACCGCAGCCATACCAAGGCCGCGATCATGTACCTCGACCTGGACGGCTTCAAGGCGATCAACGACACCTACGGCCACGCCTATGGCGACGACATCCTCAAGATGGTCTCGCAGCGCCTGCTGGCCAATTCGCGCAAGGAAGACACGGTGGCGCGCCTCGGCGGCGACGAATTCATGGTGGTGCTGGGCGAGATCCACAGCCTGGCCGACGCCCAGGGTCCGGCGGCCAAGCTGGTCGAAGCCGTGTCCGAGCCCTATTTCATCAACGACCTGACCCTGCGCCTGTCGACCTCGATCGGCATCAGCATCTATCCGGACGACGCCGAATCGGTCGACGCCCTCATCAGCATCGCCGACTACGCGCTGTACGAAGCCAAGCGCGCCGGCAAGAACCGCTTCTGCTCGCCGGCGGCCAACCGCCAGGCTGGATCCAAAATGCCGGCCGCGACTGCTCCCTCCACGGTGGAGACGGCGGCGCATCGCTGAGCGGCGCGTCGCATTTCCGCTCTCGGTCGACACGCCAACTTGGGTTCCGCCTTCGCGGGCACCCAGGTTCGTCGCATACCGCCAGCTCGAACCGTCACGCCTGCCAAAACAAACAGGCCACCGGCAGCTCCCGCCGCCCGTGGCCCGTCATGAACTACAAAACCGCTGAGCGATCAGCGATTCCCGCCCTCGTCCTTCTGCAGATACCTGGTATTGATTTCCGCCGAACGCAGCATCTCCTCGCTATGCGACTCGATCGCCTGCGCGGCCTGGTGGTCGCGGCTGGCGTCGACCTTGTCGGGCGCCACCTCGATGCGGGTGATGCTGGACTGGACCGATACCGGGTCGCTGGCCGGGAAGGTCATCTCGACGGCGTCGTCGAGCAGTTCTTCCTCGGCCTGCTCCTTGCCCGAGGCGTTTTCGCAGCTGGACAGCGCCTTGATGGCGAGCGCGTAGTTGACGATCTGCATGTTGGCGAGATCACCGATCGTATGCACGCCGGCGGCGGCAAAGGCACTGGCCTGTTGTTCGCCGACGCCACACAGGGCGCTCAGCGGCGAATTGACGAGCTCACGGAACGATTTGCCGTGATAATCCTGATTTACGATAGAGTCGATATTCATTATCTGTCCTTTCATGTAGGCAGCCCCGTTCCCATGGAGTCGGTTGAACTGGAGGCTTCCACTATCGCACAGCCACCCGGGCACGTATGTGCGGCACCGTACACGTCACCACGCGCACGATTGAGTTTTGCCTATTTGCACTTAAATTGCCCGTGATATCATTCTTTGTTATTACAGTGATTCTTTGAAACCCTACACTCTTGATTTGGTAAGATCTTTCCTAAAGGCAAACCCTTTGAGGGAAAGCACAGCGAACCATCGTGGCACACACTGACAAACCCAAGATCCTGGTCGTCAACGACGACGCCGCCAGTCTGTTAGCGCTGACGAGCCTGCTCGACCAGTGGGCGGAGGAAAGCAATTATTCGGTGCACTCGGCGCGTTCCGGCCAGGACGCCCTGCGCCAGGTGCTGCTCCACGATTTCGCCGTGATCCTGCTCGATGTGAACATGCCCGGGATGGACGGTTTCGAGACCGCCGAGGCGATCCACCAGCGCGCGCGCTCGGCGGATATCCCGATCATCTTCGTCACCGCCTTCCTGGCCGACGAGATCGACCGCCTCAAGGCTTACCAGCGCGGCGCCGCCGACTTCCTGTTCACCCCGGTCATCCCGCAGATCCTGCACGCCAAGGTCTCGGTGTTCGTGGCGCTGGCGATGAAGAACGAGCAGCTCAAGCGCCAGGCCGAAAAGCTCTCGCAGCGCACCACCGAGCTGACCGCGACCAACCGCCGCCTGGTGCGCGAGATGGAAGAACGCCGCGACGCCGAACGCAAGAGCCACGCCAAGGACGAATTCCTCGCCATGCTCGGCCACGAGCTGCGCAACCCGCTGTCGGCGATCAGCAGTGCTTCCTCGCTGATCGGGATGGCCGGCGCCAACGCCGAGACGGTGAGCCGCGCCAAGCAGATCATCCAGCGCCAGAGCCAGCACCTGTCGCGCATCGTCGACGACCTGCTCGACCTGTCGCGTGCGATGTCGGGCAAGATCCTGTTGGCGCGCAAGCCGATCGATCTGTCCAACCTGGTATCGGGCTGCCTGGAAACGCTGCGCGCCACCGGCCGTTCCGCCGGCTACCGCATCAGCGTCGACCTGGCGCCGAACTGGGTCGACGGCGACCCGACCCGGCTCGAACAGATCACCACCAACCTGCTGGACAACGCGCTCAAGTACACACCCGCGGGCGGCAGCATCGACGTCGGAGTGGCGCAGTCAGGCGAAGACGTGGTGCTGACAGTGCGCGATACCGGCGTCGGCATCCCCGAGGAACTGCTGCCGCACGTGTTCGACGTGTTCGTCCAGGGCGCGATCTCGATCGACCGCTCGCAGGGCGGCCTGGGGATCGGCCTGTCGCTGGTGCGGCGCCTGGTGGAACTGCATGGCGGCAGCGTCAGCGCCCATAGCGACGGCAGCGGCAGCGGCAGTACCTTCATGATCCGCCTGCCGCGCACCGAACCCGTCGTGCCGTCCGTGGCCGCGCAGCAGTCGAGCGGCGACAACTCCGGCAAGCCCGCGGTGCTGCTGATCGAAGACAACGAAGACGGCCGCGAGATGATGGCGACCATGCTGGCCGCCCATGGCTTCCCGGTGGACACCGCCGCCGATGGGCTGCAGGGCGTGGCGGCCGCGCTGGCCGGCCGCCCGGCCGCGGCACTGGTCGACATCGGCCTGCCCGGCATCGACGGCTACGAAGTGGCGCGCCGCCTGCGGCGCGACCCGGCCACCTCGCACATCCGCCTGATCGCCCTGACCGGCTATGGACTGGCCGAGGACAAGCGGCGCGTGATGGAAGCGGGCTTCGACCAGCACCTGGTCAAGCCGGTCGGCATGGACCAGTTGCTGGAGGCGCTGGCGCCGGGCACGGTGCCGGCCGACGCGGCCTGAGAGACAGTCCCGGCGTTGCTGCCGGGACCGACATGCATTACTGCAGCTCGGCGGCGCGGGCTGCCATTTCCTGGCCCAGCGCCTGCAGGTCCAGCTTCAGTTCCTTCATCTTCGGGAACATTTCCTTCTCTTCTTCCTCGACATGGTGGTCGACCATCTCGCCCAGCACCTTCACCTTGGCGTCGTACAGGTCGTCGCCCGGGTCCATTTCCTGGATCTGGGCGATCAGGTCCTTGGCCGACGCGTGCTCGACGACGGCCTCGTCGACCATGTCCTCGGTTTCCTCGGTTGCTTCGCGCACTGCCGGATACAGGATCTCTTCCTCGATCGTGGTGTGCATGATGAGCGCCTGGCAGATCTCGTCGGCGAGCTTTTTCTTGCTGACCTTGGCGCGGTCGGTCATGTTCTCGAACTTCTCGAACATCTCGTGGACTTCGCGGTGCTGCGCGGTGAGCAGCGTGATGGCATCCTGCGATTTGCTTGCGGTCGTCATTGTATTACCCCCGGTTATTAATAAAGTGGTATGGCCACGCCCCAAGCTTCGCCTGAAACGGGCAACGCGACTGTACGGCAGCGCACGCTGCTTCCGGCACCCCGCCGGGTACAATGCACCGGCTTTGCGCGCCGTCACGCGGCCAACTGTTGTATGATTTGGGAAACATTTAACCGAGCCTACGATGACCGAACCGGCACATCCGCAGCCCCTGCCCGCCGCAGTCGCATCGACAGCGCCGGGCGCGGACCGCACCGCTGAACTCACCGAGATGCTGGGCTACCTCGCCGCCTGCTGGGACGAGGAACGCCGCCTGCTGGCACGCCAGCTCCACGACAGCCTGGGCTCGTCGATGACGGCGCTGACCATGCACCTTGCCCTGCTCAGCCAGCACATCCCGGCCGAGAACCAGTCGATGCGCGACCGCAGCGCCCAGATGAAGGGGCTGCTCGCCAACATCATCGAGACCAACCGCAAGATGCAGCTCGCGCTGTGGAACGACAAGCTCGAGTTCCTCGGCCTGAAGGCCGCGCTGGCCGAGCTGGTCCCCGGCTTCGCCGCCGCGCACGGCATCAAGGCGCGCGCCAGCCTGCCCGACGAGGACGGGTCCTACACGCGCACCCAGGGCGTGGTGCTGCTGCGCTGCGTCGAGGAAGGCCTGCGCAACGTGGCCGCGCATGCGCGCGCGACCGAGGTCGACGTGATCCTGGACGACGACGGCGAGCAGGTGATGCTGACCATCCGCGACAACGGCAGCGGCCTGCCGAAGAACGACAAGGTGTTGGAGTCGACCAGCTGCCACGGCCTGCGCCTGCTGCGCGAGCGCGCGCGCTTCCTGGGCGGCACGCTGGAGCTCGGCGCCGGCGAGACCGGCGGCGCGGTGTTGCGCATGACTTTGCCAAAGCAGGTTCCCGCCAACTGAATCGCCGTGCTCCTGTAGGGTGGGCGGGTTCCCCGCCCACGCGGTGATAGTTAGGGTATGAACAGCCTTACAGGCAGCATTGCCGTGATTTGAACGCGTGGGCGGGAGACCCGCCCACCCTACGTTAATGCAACTTGACGAGCGGCGTAGCGCGCCGCACCAGGAAGCGCGCCAGCGCCAGCACCCCGGTGCGCATGGTGCCGAGCACCGCGCGGTGGTGCATCAGGTGCAGGCTGGTGTACATCAGGCGCGCCATCGTGCCCTGCACGAACCAGCTGGCGCCACGCAATGAGCCCATCAGGCTGCCCACGCTCGTGGAGCGACCCACCGACACCAGCGAACCGTAGTCGCGGTATTCATACGGCCGGTCCTGGGGCGCATGGCCCTTGGACTTGCGCAGGAAAGTCGTGACCAGGTAGTCGGCCTGCTGGTGGGCGGCCTGGGCGCGCGGCGGCACCGCATTGCCCTTGCCGTCGACACAGGCGGCGCAGTCGCCCAGCGCATAGATGTCGTCCGCGCCCTTCACGCGCAGGTGCGCGTCGACCTCGACCTGGCCGCCCCTGGCGGTCGGCAAGCCCGTTGATGCCAGCAGGTCGGGCGCCTTGATGCCGGCGGCCCAGACGCACAGCTTGGACGGATACACGTTGCCGTCCTTGTCGACGACGCGGTCGCGGTCGATCTGCGTGACCCGGCAGTCGGTGACCACGCGGATGCCGCGCTTGGCGAGCAGGTCGTTTGCCGCGCTCGACACCTTTTCCGGCAGCGGCGCCAGCACGCGCGAGGCGCCTTCCAGGATGGTGATGCGCACGTCGCGCTTCACGTCCAGCTGGTCGAAACCGTAGGTGACATAGGCGCCGGAGGCCTCGCGTAGCTCGGCCGCCAGTTCGACGCCGGTGGCGCCGCCGCCGATGATCACCACGTCCAGGCCGCTTCCCTTGCCTTCTTCGTGATCCTGCTCGGCGGCCAGCATCAGGCGCAGCATGCGCAGGCGGAAGCGCTCGGCGTCCTCGGTGGCGTTCAGGGAAATGGTGTGCTCCATGGCGCCGGGCACGCCGAAGTAGTTCGAGGTGCTACCGACCGCGAGCACCAGAGAGCCGTAGGCGATGCGGCGCTCGGGCAGGACCTCGTCGTTGTCGGTGGCCGCCACGATTGCCCCCACGGTGATGGTCTTCGACGCGGCGTCGAGGGCGGTCATCGGCCCGAATACGAAATTGAAGCCGTTGTCATGCGCCAGCATCTGGTAGGACAGGCCTTCCTGGTGGATGTCCAGGGTGCCGGCCGCGACTTCGTGCAGCGACGGCTTCCAGATGTGATACAGCCGGCTGTCCACCAGCGTCACCTTCGATGGCCCCAGCTTGCGGCCCAGTTTGCAGGCCAGTTCCAGGCCGCCCGCCCCGCCACCCACGATCACGATTTCGCTACGCAAAGTAAGCTCCTTCATGGTGCGCCCGTCCGGCAATGCCGGCACATGGGCGATGTGGCAATCTTACTACGTCGGCGCAAAGCCTGCGGCACCCTGGCTTGTGTGGAGGAGTCCGCGACGGCGCCGGCCGCCCGGTTGAACGGTGCGCGCCGCGCGCCGGTGTAGCATGGGCGACCATTCGACACGAAAGGACAGTATGAACCAGCGCTACCGACCGATCTCGCGCCTGGGCCTTGGCGGCACCGGCCTGGGCGACATGTACCACACCACGAGCGACGAGGCGGCCCGCACCACCGTCGACGCGGCCTGGGAAGCGGGCATCCGTTATTTCGACACCGCCCCGCACTACGGCACCGGCCTGTCCGAGCACCGCTTCGGCCAGGCCCTGCGCACCCGGCCGCGCACGGACTACACGCTGTCGACCAAGGTCGGGCGCGTGCTGGTGCCCGACCCAAGCGGCGACATCGCCCCGCCTTTCGTCTCGTCGCTGCCCTTCCGGCGCCTGACCGACTACACGGCGAGCGGTGCACGCCGCTCGGTCGAGGACAGCCTGCAGCGCCTGGCCCTCGGCAGCATCGACATCGTCTACGTGCACGACCTCTCCCCGGACCACCTGGGCGAAGGGTTCGACCACCATTACCGGATCGCGGCCGGCCGCGGCGGCGCTTTCGAGGAACTGGTGCGGATGCGCGAGGAAGGGCTGATCAAGGCCTGGGGCCTGGGCGTGAACACGGTCGAACCCTGCCTGCGCGCGCTGCGCGACTCCGACCCGGACATCTTCCTGCTGGCCGGGCGCTACACGCTGATGGAAACCACGCCGCTGGAGGCCCTGTTCCCGCTGTGCGAGGAGCGCGGCGCCGGCATCGTGCTGGGCGGCCCGTTCAACTCGGGTTTCCTGGCGGGCGGCGACCACTACGACTACGTGCCGGCCAAGCCGAAGCACTTCGAACACCGCGAACGGCTGCGCCACGTGGCGGCGCGCCATGGCGTCGACCTGCCGGCGGCGGCCCTGCAGTTCGGCGCGGCCCACCCGGTGGTGGTGGCCACCATTCCCGGCGCCAGCAGCACGCGCCACCTGCGCCGCAATGCCGACCTGATGGAACTGAAGATTCCGGCGGCGTTCTGGCAGGCCTTGATCGCCGAGGGCTTGCTGCCGGAGGGGGCGCCGCTACCGGCGTGAAGCCGGCGCCGGCTCAGTCGTGGCCGCGGCCGTGGCCCTTGCCGTGACCGTGACCGCGGTCGTGATCCCTGCCATGGCCACGGTCGTGGTGGCGGTCATGCCCACGGCCGCCACGGTCGTCGTAGCGCTCGCGGTAATGCACTTCGCGGTAGCGCGGCGCGTACACGTCCGAGTACCAGCGGTCCTGCACGAACAGCACCGGCTGGCCGCAGGCGCCGTACTTGCGGCAATGCTTGCTCCAGTTCTTGCGATGGCCCGGCGGGACGCGCAGGTAGACCGGCTCGGCGCGCACCCGGTGGCGGCGCTCGATGATGATCGGTTCGGCCACGTAGACCGGCGGCGGGCCGTAGCTGCGGTAGCCGTCGCCGAGGTCGATGCGACCGTAGAAGCCGGGCTGACCGACGCTGATGCTGACATTGGTCTGGGCCAGGGCCGGGAACGAAGCTGCCGCCAGGGCTGCAGAGAGAATCAGGGCTTTCATGGGTGCCTCCAGGCTTGTTGATGGCATAACTTTACCATCGGCAAACACGATTCCCTTGCCCCGATACACTCTGTGCAGGCTTTCACATCTGCTTACATGTTGCGGAACAGGCCCATGAAGGGCTGGCTCACCGCCAGCGTCTCGGGCCGGTTCTTCAGGCGCAGGACGCCGCGCCCGCTCTCGTCGCGGGTCACGCCGCTGACTGCGCGCAGGTTGACGATGGTCGAGCGGTGCACCTGCTTGAAGTGGGTCGGATCGAGCACCTCGAGCAGGTCGCGGATGGGCTTCCTCAGCAGGGTCTCGCCCTCGATCGTCATCACCACCGTGTACTTGGAGTCGGCCTGGAAGTAGCACACGTCGTCCACCAGGATCAGGCGCGTTTCCTGGCCGCGGCTGGCGGTCAGCCAGACCAGCGGCGGCGCCTTCGGCTGCGGCGGCGCCACCGCCTGCAGCTGCTGCAGCAAGGCCTGCAGCTGTCTCAGTTGCCCGCTGTCCTGGCCGCCGCGCTGCAGGCGCGCCTGCACCCGCCCGACCGCGCCGGCCAGGCGCTCGCGCGCCACCGGCTTGAGCAGGTAGTCGACGGCGCCGCGCTCGAAGGCGTCGATCGCGTACTGGTCATAGGCGGTGACGAACACCACTTCGGTCTTGATGCCGGCGGCCAGCAGGTTCGACGCCACTTCCAGCCCGCTCAGGCCGGGCATGCGGATGTCCAGGAACACCACGTCCGGACGGTGCTCGGCGATCGCATCGAGGGCGCTGCCGCCATCCTCGCAGCTGGCCACGATCTCGAGTTCCGGCCACACCTGGCCGAGCAGCTGGACCAGCGATTCGCGCAGCAGGGCTTCGTCTTCCGCCACGACGCAGCGGATGCGGGAATCAAGCATGATGGGCTCCTGCCCCTACGGTATGGGGAACGGTGATGGTGGCGGCCACGCCGCTCGGGAAGTTGGCCACGATCGAGAACGCGGCCGCGCTGCCGTAGGCCAGGCGCAGGCGCTCGCGCACGTTGCGCAGGCCGACCCCGGTTCCCCCGCCCTCGGCGGTGAAGCCGCGGCCGTCGTCGGCCACCGTCACCGCCACCGCACTGTCGACCTGGCGCGCCAGGATCCAGACCGTGCCGCCGCCCGGCTTGGGCTCGAGGCCATGCTTGATCGCGTTCTCGACCAGGGTCTGCAGCATCATGCTCGGGAACAGCACCGCGCGCAGCGCGTCCGGCACGTCGACCTGCAGCTGCAGGCGCGGCCCCATGCGGATCTTCAGGATGTCGAGGTAGGCGCGGGCGCGTTCCAGTTCCTCGCCGATGGTCGAGGGCGCGTCCTCGGTGCGCGGCAGCGAGTGGCGCAGGTACTGGATCAGGTTGCCCAGCATCTCGTCGGCGCGCGCCGGGTCGGTGCGGGTCAGCACCTGGGCGCTGGCCAGGGTGTTGTACAGGAAGTGCGGCTCGACCTGGGCGTGCAGCAGGCTCAGCTTGGCCACCGTGAGCTCCTTCTCGGTGGCGGTCTGGGCCACCATCGCCTGTTCGCCGCGGCGCCGCTCGGCTACCCGGCGGGTAATCGCCCGCACGATCGCTTCGGCGTTTTCCAGGTTGGTGCCGTGGTCGACCAGGAAGGTGTCGGTCCAGGCCGGGTCTTCCGGTTCGCAGATCAGCGTGACGCTGCCGGCGGAATCGCCGTTCGGCGTCACCGTGGCCAGGATCTGGTTGCGCCGCTCGCCAAAAGGAATGAAGGCCCAGCTGGCGGCGGGCGGCTGGCCGTCGTGGTGCATGGCGTAGGGATTGATGCGCTTGACCTTGGCGCGCACCTGCAGGCTGTCGCGCGCGCTCTCGACCAGGATCGCGCCGGGCAGTTCGCGGATCGCGGCATCGATCAGGTCGAAGGCCTCGCCGGCCTCGAAGGGGATCTCGATCTGGCGGCGCTGGCGGTTGGACAGGGTGCTGCTGTTGAGGCTACCCGCGATCAGGCGCACCCGGCGCATGTGCGAGAACACGCCGGAGAGCACCCACAGCCCGAGGAACAGCGCCAGCAGCGCGAAATAGCCGCCGACCTCGCGCTCGACGATATCCCGGGTCCCCTCGGCAATGATGATCGCGAAGACCAGATAGCAGCCGAGCCAGGCGGCCAGCAGGCGTCCAATGTGGAAAGTGCTTGAAATCATGATGTTCTTTCAGTAGTCAGGGCAGTGCCAGATTAGTCCTGGTCTCTATTGCCGGGTGACATTATGCGACGGAGCCGGGATAGTGGCGACGAAACCGGCCCTGGCGGGCACAAATAAACCGTTGTACATCGCCCTCACCTGGGCCGGCTTTTCTCGCCGCCGGCAGGCGCTGCCGCTACAATGATGCCCTAATTCAACATCACAAGGCTTTCCCAGCATGGCACTCAAGCACGCATTCCTTGCCCTGGCGGCCCTCGCCGCCAGCATGTCGGCCCAGGCGCAAATCGGCGCCGCCGTCACCGCCGACCTCGGCACCACCGGCGCCGGCTTCCACCTGGTCGTTCCGATGGAGAGCAAGCTGAACGGCCGCTTCGGCGCCAATTACTTCAAGCACGACTTCGACAAGCGCTCGGGCCTGGTCGACTACAAGCTCGACGGCAAACTGGCGACCTTCGACGTGCTGTTCGACTGGTATGTCATCCCGCACAGCAGCTTCCGCCTGACCGGCGGCATCCTGTACAACGGCACCCGTTTCAAGGCCCTTGGCGTCCCGACCGCGAACGGCAGCTTCAATTTCAACGGCATCAACTACCTGGCCGCCGACGTCGGCGCCCTGAAAGGCGAAGTCAATTTCCGCCGCGCCGCGCCGTATATCGGCATCGGCTGGGGCAACGCCCTCACCCCGAACAAGCGCTGGAACTTCAATGCCGACATCGGCGTCTTCCACCAGGGCAAGGCCCGCGTCAACCTGATCGCCTACGGCTGCAGCACCAACGTCACCTTCTGCAGCAAGCTGGCGAGCGACGTCAACGTCGAAGAACTGCGCCTGCAGGAAGAAGTCTCGGACTACAAGATCTACCCGGTACTGCGCGCCGGCGTCTCGTACAGCTTCTGATTTCGCGCCGTATGCATTTTCGGCGCGGACTGGCGTATGATGGGGCTTCTTGACAAGGAGCCATCATGCCACCGCGCCGCCTCTTCCCCGCCGCCGCGCTCGCGATCGCCTGCCTGTTGCTGACTGCCTGCAAGGACCAGCGCGAGCCGGTCAAGCCGATCGTCGACCTGTCGGTCCTGATTGACCTCGCCTGAGCCGGCGTGCCCTTCGCTTGCCGCCTCCGGCAAGTTAAACTACGGCCTGTACATTTACTCGTCGTAAGGTTTCCATGTCCTTTGCTTCGCTTGGACTGATCGATCCGATCGTCCAGACCCTCGCTTCGCTCGACTACAGCACCCCGACCGCCGTCCAGCAACAGGCGATTCCCGTCATCCTGTCCGGCAAGGACGTCATGGCCGCGGCCCAGACCGGCACCGGCAAGACCGCCGGCTTCGCCCTGCCGATCCTGCAGCGCCTGTTCAAGCGCGACAAGCCGGTAGGCAGCAATGCCGCGCGCGCCCTGGTCCTGGTGCCGACGCGCGAGCTGGCCGAGCAGGTGCACGAGAGCTTCCGCAGCTACGGCGCCGGGCTGAACCTGCGCACCATGGTGGCCTACGGCGGCGTCAGCATCAATCCGCAGATGATGAACCTGCGCAAGGGGGTGGACGTGCTGGTGGCGACGCCGGGCCGCCTGCTCGACCTGCATCGCCAGAACGCGGTGAAGTTCACGGAAGTCATCACCCTGGTGCTGGACGAGGCCGACCGCATGCTCGATCTCGGCTTCTCGAAGGAACTCGACCAGGTGTTCGCGGCGCTGCCGAAAAAGCGCCAGACCCTGCTGTTCTCGGCCACCTTCTCCGACCAGATCCGCGCCATGGCCAACCGCCTGCTGCGCGAGCCGGTGCGCATCGAGGCGAGCCCGCGCAACACCACGGTGGCCAAGGTCACCCAGTGGCTGGTCCCGGTGGACAAGAAGCGCAAACCCGAGCTGTTCCTGCACCTGCTGAAAAAACACGACTGGCCCCAGGTGCTGGCCTTCGCCAAAACCCGCAAGGGGGTGGACGAGCTGGTCGGCCTGCTGGACGCCAAGCGCATCGCGGCCGATGCGATCCACGGCGACAAGCCGCAGCCGGCGCGCCTGCGCGCGCTGGAGCGCTTCAAGGCGGGCGAGGTGAAGGTGCTGGTGGCGACCGACGTCGCCGCGCGCGGCCTCGACATCGACGACCTGCCGGTGGTGGTCAACGTCGACCTGCCGATCGTGGCCGAGGATTACGTGCACCGCACCGGGCGCACCGGGCGCGCCGGGGCCTCGGGCGAGGCGGTCTCGCTGGTGGCGGCCGACGAAGTCGAATTCCTGGCCGCGATCGAAGCGCTGACGCGCCAGCTCATCAAGCGCGTGGAAGAAAGCGGCTTCGAGCCGGAACACCGCGTGCCCGAGACGGTCGCGGGCGGGCAAATCGTCAAGAAACCGAAGAAGCCCAAGAAACCAAAAGGGGACGCAAAGGTGGTGCAGGAGGACGTGCGCTTCAGGAGGTGAAATATTATTTCTTTTGCTCAGGATTACTGAAATAATATTCCGTAGGGTGGGCGGGTCTCCCGCCCACGCGGTGATAGTTAAATTGAATTACCGTGCGACCGTGCTGACGATGGTTGACCGCGTGGGCAGGAAACCTGCCCACCCTTGTATTATCCAACCTGAGCTTATCACTCACCCGAGGGGCACTTCG